>Ga0105055_10003614_pt1 | contig 23248 bp, 28 predicted proteins | sample BON03_FD_78090 | JGI IMG/M metagenome (GOLD analysis project Ga0105055, IMG submission 78090) | Freshwater microbial communities from Lake Bonney liftoff mats and glacier meltwater in Antarctica - BON-03 | ecosystem: Environmental > Aquatic > Freshwater > Ice > Glacier meltwater | place: Lake...
ATAAAATATAACTCACTTGGCATCGTTGGGCCCAATGGCTACGAGGCCATTCTTGATAAACGCCTCATAGCAGGTCCGCAGGTCTTCAATTCGGGCACGGCTCTTCCTAGGAGGGACCACATCAAATCGCTTCAGAGCATCAGCAATCAATCCATCCTCCATCTCCCGCGCCTTATCCCCACCCGTCACCGCCGTCACTTCCTTGCACAATGGACAAGTAACCTCGGCGGTGTTCGTCCCGCCATCATGAAGGGCTAGGCGGCGCGCACAGTCCAAGCAGAGTGAGTGGCTGCAGTCGAGGAGGATGGGGTCCGTGAACCAGTCGATGCATATCGGACACTTGAGTGTGTTTTGAATCTGGTCCTCGGCCACTGGAGGGCTGCTCCGGGGTTGAGGTTGGTTGGTGGGCGAGGGAACGAGGAGAGCGGGGAGGGCGGAGGCCGCGGAAGAGGCGGTGGTTGAGAGGGGGGCGGGATTTGCGGGGGTGCTGCTGCTGCTGCTGCTGCTGACGGGCGAAGTCATTCTAAACGGTTTAAGGCACAGACGCACGCTCTCAGGAAAGAGTCAGTGACGGCGAGGCAGAGGGCCTGCCAGACAGTGTTTGTTGGAGGCCCCGACGACAACAACACGAGCAGAGATAGAGGGGAAGCAAGGGCAAAAAGGTGCGCGAAAACGGGGGGAGGGAGGCACGCGCGCCTTAGGAAACGAGCAAAACGACTCGGAACACACCTGTGCGAAGGGAGGAATATGTTTGTGCGGGGTTATTGTTGGGGTTTTGTGGACGAAAACGGACGGGCACCATGGCCAGAAGGGCATCCCCGGGGGGGAGGAAGGGGCAAGAGCACGGCCAACCCCGCCGATGTAGGGGAGGAGGGGAAGGGAACGCGCGCTCGAAACCAGCAACATGCCACGCTATGTGGAGTGCGTTGGTGGTGCTGCTTCTCTTGGTGCTTATCGCATTGTCGTCCGTCGGGTGGGAAGGCAGCGGCAGCGGTTGGGGAGGCACCCAAACACGGGCGGGCGGGCGGGTGTTAGAACTAAAGTAGGGGAGGAAGAGGCACGACCACGGCACCACTCCAGAGCCACGGCCCCGCAGGCCCAGAAGCTGCTTGGCAAGGTGGTGCGGTGGTGCTGGCTGTGATGCGGCTTCTGAGATCATAGATAGAGACATGGCTGTCGCTCCTTGCCTGGTCTTTCCTCCATGGGCTCTTCTCACGATTCCGCCGTGTCTTAATTGTGCCGGGCTCACCCTTATCGTCTACACGCCTCGCCATCCGGCCCAAGGCCTCTAACAGTATCTTGCGCAGGTGTGTGTGCCCGTGGGAGGCCTAAGATAAGCCTAAACTATACGAGAAAGGGCATGCGGAGCATCCAAAAAGTGGTGGGGAAGCGAAGCGCTTCTGATTTGGCATCCGATGATGACAAAGAGACCACCTCCGCAAGCTCGCGGGTCGTCTCACACGTCGCCTTGGCCTTCCGTCCATCTCTCTTTGTTTGTGTCCTACCCACCACAAGCGCGTACTCACAACCCACTACTACTCCATAACCTTTACCACACAGGCCCTCTCGCGTTCTACGTATCACTAGCCAGAGTTTTGGGTCTCATCGTCTAGCTTTCAGTACACCCGTCTCGACATCATCAGATCTCGCGCTCGGATATTGTACTGTATAGTACTTCATTCGTCCTCGCACCACCACCCAAGCCGCCCGCCCGCCAACCTACACACGGACAACATGGCCCTGCCCGTCTACGACGCCGACGAGCCGGTGCCCATGACGGTAAGTTTGTGGCTGGGTGACTAGGAAGCGTGTGGTGCAGGCAAGCAGACGCCGCAAACGCAGAGGAAATGCTTGCGTCGATCTCATTGACATGCATGCACGCACCTAGGAGATGCGCGATGCTGTGTCTGTCTTATCCACCCGTTTGCATGGCATTACCACGTCCAGTGCTCGCGGGAGAGGAGGGACTTTTGTCTCTGTCTTTGCTTGTCTCGTTCATCTACAGAACAGTATGCCGGCAGGCATCTCCCTCCCCAGCCCCTGTCCTGAATGCACTCCAATTCTCACCCACCAATATACCTCCACCGGCGCATTTACACACGCTCCACCATCCACTCACTCACCCTCCCATCCTACACATAATTACAGGAGTCCTCCTCCTCCTCCTCTGAGACTGGCTCGGAATCTCTTGGTTCCCTAGACGACGCCGTGGTCGACATGCCGCTCGATCAAAAATGCGCCCTCCGTCACCCCATCGCCACCAATGGCACCAACGGCAGCAGCAGCAGCAGCAGCAGCAGCAGCAGCAGCAGCATGAATGGGAATTGCCTCGCCCGTTCTTCCATCAGCTGCAGCATCAGAAGCGTCATCGACAAGCTCCCTCCCCGCAGTGCAGCAGCATCAGCAGCAGCAGCCGCCGCAGCAGCAGCAGGAGCAGCGGCCGTCGCGCGATTGCCACCACCAACAGCAGGAAGCAACAGCAACAGCAGCAGCAGTATGAATGGTGGTGGGCATCACCATCACAGGCATAGCGGTGCCTGTTGCCACGGGGAGGAGGAAGAGGAGGAGGACGACGAGGACGAGGTGCAGCCACGCCAACCAGACAGCAGCAGCAGCAGCAGCAGTGGCACCATGTTACGAGGAGCCGGCATCCTAGCCACGGCTAATGGGCGAAGGAAGGGAGGGAGGGAGGGAGGGGAGGAGGAAGAGGATGAATTTGGACCAGGACCGGAGGGGGAGAGGTTGAGGAGGATGAGTGCTGCTGTGAGGACGTTGTTGGAATGTATGGGGGAGGACCCGGATAGGGATGGATTGAGATCGACGCCGATGAGGATGGCGAAGGCCTTGTTGTATTGTACGAAGGGGTATGAGCAGACGGTGCAGGGGGTGGTGGGTGGGGCGGTGTTTGAGGAGGATCATTCGGAGATGGTTGTGGTGAAGGACATTAATGTCTTTTCGATGTGCGAGCATCACATGGTCCCTTTTATGGGTAAGGTCCACATCGGCTATATTCCACGGTCGAAGGTGTTGGGCTTGTCGAAGTTGGCACGGATTGCGGAGATGTATGCGAGGAGGCTTCAGATCCAGGAGAGGTTGACGAAGCAGATTGCCCAGGCGATTAACGAGGCGATTCAGCCGTTGGGGGTCGCGGTCGTGATTGAGGCCACGTAAGTAATCAAAGTTGAGGGAGGGTGTGATTTGTATTTGACTCTTCTTATATTTGCTTTCTTACTTGACATAAACGGCGGCTCTGATCTTCCATCTCGATTTCTCACTCAATCTTCTCTCCTCCCTCCCTCCCTCCCTCCCTCGCTCCCACCCACAGGCACATGTGCATGGTCATGCGCGGCGTGGAGAAACCTGGCTCCGTCACCATAACTTCTTCTGTGACAGGTGCCTTCAAGAGCAACGCCGCCACCCGCAGCGAGTTCTTCTCGCTGATTAAGTCGGGCAATAGCGGCTTTGGCCGATAGGGGAGGGAGGGAAGGAGGGAGGGAAGGAGGGAGGGAGGGAGGTTAATTAGTAGTTAATTATGGTGGTTTCTTTCTGCATGCATTGCATTGCTGTTTTGAGCGTCTCTATTTCTCGGTAGCGAGGGAGGGAGGCAGGGAGGTAGAATGAGTATCGGAGCCACTTTGTATTTTTTTCAAAGTGCAAAGTGGTGTGTGTTTTGTGCGGAGGAGCAGAAGCAGCAGCAACGGCAGCAGCAGCAGCAGCAATAGTAGTAGTAGCAAGCAAGAACGAGGTGAACGAGTGAAAATTCTCATAGCAGCAGTAACAATTAGTAGAACGAGAGTGGTGGGATGGGTTGGGTGTGGGTGAGTGGAAGGCAGGAGGGGAAAGCAGCCACCGCGTCACGTTGATATTTACGCGCGCCACCATCACCATATTAAGCGCGCATTTTTTTCATTTGTCTGATGTTCACTGTGTCCTGGAAATGAAAAGGGAAAGAAAGGCGGATGCGTGGGCGAAGCAAGCATGACAAGAGAGATAGAAAAGAAAACGGGAAGGAGACGGAGAGAGGGGTGAGAGAGGGGAATAGGCCTTGCAAGGAAAGGGAAACCAACAGAAGAAAGCATTGACGTCCGAAGGGGAAGATGCCCACCCAGTTGAAAAAGAAACAAGGATGACTGACGTGCCAACAACAACAAAATGTGCCTCGTACGCTAGTGGCTATTGCTTTTTGCTCTGCTTGTGGGGGCGTGCAGAGGAGGTTGTTCAACGGCTCCCGCACGCCATCCACCACCGCACTGCACACCACCACTACACACACACAACCTCACCCCACACCCAACCCCACGCACAACGACTACGTGTAGACGTCCAGGTTGGTGCTCTCGAAGCGTCCCCGCCGTCTGGCTTTCGCCGCGCAGCAGCAGCAGCAGCCGCAGCATCATCCTTTTCAACAGAAGAGCCCCACCATCATCACACCATCATGCCGACCATCTCCCTCGTCCGCGACGACCTCTTCACGGCCTTGGGCAAGACGTACACAGACGACGAGTTCCAAGATCTGTGCTTTGACTTTGGTATTGAGCTGGACGAGATCACCACCGAGGCCGAGCTGGCCTCGAAGGAGGGAAGCAGCAGTAAGGGCAAGGACGGGGCGGAGGGCGGGGCGGTCATCTACAAAATTGACGTGCCTGCCAACCGGTATGATATTCTGTGCATGGAAGGCCTGTCGCGGGCGCTTCGCATTTTCTTAGAGTTGGAAGAGGCGCCGGTGTACCGGAAGGTCGAGCCGACGGGGAATGGTGGTGGGCGGACTACTATGACTGTCGAGGCCTCCACAGCAGCGATCCGCCCGGTGGTGGTCTGTGCGATTCTGCGCGACGTGGCGTTTGACCCCTTGGTGTACAAGAGTTTCATTGACTTGCAAGAGCATTTGCACCGAAATATCTGCCGGAGACGGACGTTAGTGGCGATTGGGACGCATGACCTCGATACCCTCCAAGGGCCTTTCACCTACAAAGCCGCCGAGCCGACCTCCATCCAATTCAGCCCTCTGACGTCCGAAGATGGCCGGGTTTTCAATGGCAAAGAGCTGCTCGATTCTTATCGTACCGACGAGTCTGCCAAGCACCTTAAGCCCTACACCGACATAATTTATGATGCTCCCCTCTACCCCGTCCTATACGACAGTCAAGGCATCGTGCTCTCCCTCCCCCCCATCATCAACGGCCGCCACTCTCGAATCACCCTACAAACCCGCAACGTCCTCATTGAATGCACCGCCACCGATCGCACCAAAGCCAATATTGTCCTTGACACAGTCGTGACCATGTTCTCCCAGCACTGCGCCCTCCCCTTCACCGTCGAGTGCGTCGACGTCATCTACGAAGGAGAGGACCGGCGCGTGGAAACAACCCCCCTCCTCTCCTCTCGTCAAGTGGCGGCTAAAATGAGCGATATTGAGAGTTTGGTTGGCCGAGAGCTGGGCGCAGAGTTGGTGTGTACGTTGTGTAATAAAATGCAGCTCGGGCCGGCTTCTTATGATGGGGCGACTGATTCGGTTGTAGTCACGGTTCCTCCCACGAGGTCAGATGTCATGCATGCCGTGGACGTGATTGAAGACGTGGCGATTGCCTATGGGTATAACAATTTGCCAATTAAGGTCCCGGCTACTCTGACAGTGGGGAAGCCTCTGCCGATCAATGCCTTCGCTGACCTGTTGAGAGATGAGGTGTCACGTGCTGGGTATTTAGAGGTGCTGACCCACGGTCTGTGTTCTCGTGCGGAGAATTTCACGAAGCTGAGGAGGCCGGATGCACGGGCGGTGTCGTTGTCGAACCCGGCGAATGAGGAATATGAGATAGTGAGGACGACGTTATTGCCTGGTTTGCTTAAAGTTCTGCAGCATAATCGGGCGGTGCAAGTGAAGGAGGGCTTGAGGTTCTTTGAGATTTCGGATGTGGTTTTGAGGGATGAGGAGACGGATGTGGGTGCGCGGAATGTGAGGAGGTTGGTGGCGTCTTATACGTGTATGACGGCAGGGTTTGAGTCTATCCATGGGTTAGTTGATAGGGTGATGTTGCTTGTGCAGGTGGGCCCGACGGAGGCCTATGCTGGGAATAGCATGAGGGGGGAGGAGAGAATGGCGGTGTTGAAAGAGGGGATGCAGTATTATATCAAGCAGAGTGAGGACCCGGCGTTTTTCCCCGGGAGGTGCGCGGATGTGATGTTGGTGAGGAAGGGGGAGGAGGGGAAGCCGGTGAGGATTGGAACATTTGGGGTGTTGCATCCTGAGGTCTTGAAGGCGTATGATATCCCTTTTCCTACTTCGGCGTTGGAGATGGATTTGGAGCCGCTCATGTGAGGTTTGTGTGGTAGGAGTGGTGTTTGGTGTGGTAGTGGGGGTGGGAGGTCGGTAGGAAAGTAGAAGGGGCATTTTGATGCTTGCGAAAAGAAACAAAATGTCTGAATGATTATGGAATGGAGAATCTGTTAAATGTTGCTTTCTTTGCTCACTTGAGAGTCTAAAAAGCAGGGCGGGATGAGAAGGTTCGGAACGTAGCGAAAACCTCCTTTGGTCTCGGCGAAGGAAAAAGCGGCAGCAGAAGGAAGAAGGAGCCTCTACATGCAACCACACACCACACCATCTCACGTACCGCACCAACCCCCACCGCACATGCACAGTCACCGGCAGCAGCAGGAGCGCCAGTTCTATGGCCAGCCCCTCCCGCCGTCGCCCCAAGCTGCATTTTTCGCTCCTCCTTCTCCTAGTCTTCATCGCCCTCTTCCTGACTCCCGCCCACCCCGCAAAGAACAAACCCAAAAAGGCCCCGCCGCCCAAGAAGAAGAAGGACTCCTCCTACTCCAACAAAGGCAAGCGTTTCTTCTGGCTGATCGATCCAAGAGATAAGAGCTGCTTGGGTGCCCAGGGCTTTGGTATGTGCGACGGCAGCACTGCGTGGATCATTGCAGAGCGCAAGGAAGGCAACGTCCTTGTCTCTCTGCTTGAGAACGACAAGTCCGACATGTGCTTGGAACGAAAATGGTGCCATTCGCCCGTCTCACCCGTGTCGACTGGGCCGTGCAAGAATTGTGGGTCGAAGCATTGGTACGTACGGGCGTCAGAAGCGGGAGGGAAAAGGGAGGAAGGGAGGGAGGCTGGTGGGTGCTGCTTCGAAGGGGCGTGGGTTGCGCTCGAGCTACAGCTGCATTTCCTGCAGACATTTCAGTATGTAGTGACGCAAAAAAAATGCCCGCTCTTCTTCCTTATCTTACCCTCTTCCTTCCCAAACAAAAATACAGGTCCATCAACCAAGACAGCCGAGGCTACGTCTGCGTCTCAGAAGACAAAGGCAAAAACTGCCTCGTCAGATCCAAACCTGGCGGGACTGGGAAATTCAAACGCTTTAAAAATACGGTGGAGATGCAGCATTGTTCGATTGGATACACGGGGTTGCTGATGACGGAGGTGCCCTTTTCCGAAGGAGGGTTTTTCTTGCAGGCTGCGGATGGGTAAGGGGGGAAGGGAAGGAGGGAGGGAGGGAGAAGTGGGGGGGATTACAATGTTAGAAGCATTTCTGCTTTGTTCAAGTACATTCAAAAGTACTTGGATGTTAGTCATCCACACTCTTTTTCTCATTCCCTCCCTCCCTCCCTCCCCTCACAGCATGTGCTTCGAAGGTGAGCGCTTTCGCCCCTGCGACTTACGAGACCCCAAACTACGCTGGGCCATCGGCGTCCGCTTCACGAGCAGCGGGCAAGGAGAACGGTTTTTCTACAAGGCTTTCCAACCCGAATTGTGTTTGTCTCGGACGACAAGTAAAGGGAAGAAAGGGGTGACTCTTGGTGATTGTTCAGGGTGGGGGGCTAAGAGGTGGAGCATAAAGCAAGGGCAGTTAGCGCAGGGAGATGGGGACATGTGCGTGGTGAGAAATTTTGACAATTCGGCGGGGATGGAGAAATGTAAGGAGGCGTTTGAATTTGTCAGTGCAGTACCGCATGACCCTGCAGTAACAGCGACAGGAGGACAAGGGGGGGTGAGTAAATTGACGCAGAGCGTGCCGGTAACAGCAGGAATAGGCATTGGGTATTGAGGGAGTGAGGGAGGGAGGGAGGGAGTGCCTGGCATGTGATTTATAATGGGGCAGAGGGAGAAGCAGGAGAAGAAGGGAAAGGGAGAGGAGGAGAAGGAGGAGACAACAGAGCCACAAGAATGGGAGGAGGAGCAAGGAGGAGGAGATGGCATCAATTTCTTCTCATTCATTCTTTTTTCGATTTGTTTTCACACAAATAAAGAGACACGCGTGCAGTGCGGTACAGAGACGCTAACAACAACAACAACAACAAAGAATCAATACAGAAGTGTACATATATAATATCAGACCGTCATCCTCCCCCGCACCACGCAATTCGCTTGCTATATAAACCTTCTCTCCCTCCCTCCCTCCCTCCTTCCTCTGTCCATCCTCACCTCATCGACTCCAATTCCACGAGTGACCCAACGTCCTCAACTACCAGCACGCTATCTTTATCCATCCTTCCTCCCTCCCTTCCTCCCTATCGTCGTCTCCTCTCCGCCACCACCGTGACAAGCACACTCACCGCCGCCCCCACGCCCACCACTCCAAAAATCACCTTATTCCACGACACACACAACGTGGTCGGAAACCTCCACCGTGCAATCTCCGCCATATCAAAATCCATCGTAATATCCCTCGTGTCCCCCAAGGCCTGCAGCAACCCTCGGAGTAACGCCGTCATTTTAGGGGCAATCTGCCCCTGGCGATGCTCCTCCTCCCTCCTCCTCTTCTTCTCATACGCGACCCGTTTGTGCGTATTATATTCATAATGCGGAATTCCCGCCAATTTCTCCGTATTCTCCTGCGTAACGAAATAGATGCCACTCAACGCCACCACCTTCAAACCACAATGATCAGCCACAAGCACCTCAGGTACCGTACTCATCCCCACCACCATATCACACAACCCAAAATGATTCAACACCCGATCCAGCAAATCAAACACTCCCCCCGGTCTATCCCCCCCCTCCCTATCCGTCGCCCCCACCCAGTATTTCAAGTGCATCAACGCCCTCCCCCACCCCTTCCTCTTCTCACACAAATTCCTCAACCCATCCTCCTCCATGGGCGTCTCATACGACGGGCCCGACACAAAAATATACCCTCCCTGCTTCAGTGCAATCCGATTTTCCTTCGCAATCTTCCTCGTGAGCCGCCGTAAAGTGAAGTCATACAAGTTATCACACCGCAGGAAACGAGGCCCCCAATGCTCCAAGTTAATCCCTGCCAAGGGGTGCGTCTCGCTGCTCCGTTCCGTGTTGTAATGATCGACCACCAACATAACATCGCCAATCTCCAACGTCGGACTCAAGCCCCGCGCGGCGTTCGTCAGAATCAATGTTTGCACACCCAGCTCCTTCATAATGCGCACCGGAAAAGTCGTAGCCTGAGTAGAATGCCCTTCGTACATATGAAACCGGCCTTGCATCACCAACACACTCACCCCATCCACCAACCCAAAGATGAACGCGCCCTCCGTGCCCATGGCCGCGGAGCAGGTCGGAAACGAAGGGAGGATATCTTGCACCTCTTCATAATACACTTTCTCGGGGGCTTCGATGGCTTGTTCAAAGTCTTGCAGACGACTGCCCAGCACAATGGCAATTTCGGGCGCAGGGTGACTGCTCCGAGACCGAAGGAAATCTGCGACTTTGCGGGCGTCTTCCAGATAGTAGTTTCGCTCCCGGACGGGCCGGAAGGGCTTGCTGGTTGGCATGGTGTGCTGGTTGGCGCGGGTGGAGTGTGTTGCTTGTGTGCGCGCTAGGGTGGAGTGCAAATGGCCGCGTCGGTTGAGGAGCAGCGGATTGATGATGCCTGGTGAAGCAAGTCTGGCTTTTGACTGCAGGCGCGGGCAGCGTAGGTAAGGGCCACGGAGCGATGGCAACGACGACGAGCGGGGCTTTTAGAGCGCCTGAGTAGGTGTGTTGGGGGTTGGGTTGGGTGAGTGTGAGAGTCAGAAGGGAAGTCACCGCGGGGCTTCCGCTTCCGAACACTCTGTGGAACGTTTCTATGGGCCACCAGGCCCCTCCTGTCCAAGCCTCGCATTTACGAGCAGGCAGAGGGTAGAGGCTCCTTTGACGATTCTCGTCTTAGGGGTTACGCTTGCGGGCCTTTTGAGTGACCTGAGTTCGAAAAAGGTGAAGGGGGTCGTGTCAGAAACCTCCCCACCCCCTCCGTAAGCTTCCCACCCCGCAACTTTTGCCTATCCCGCTGTGCACATGCATTTTGACACACTTAGACCACATCAAATCCTAGCCAGTACAAACTGCTTAGCTAGCGGATGAAGGCTCTGGCACATTTAATTCTCACATTCTCACGACTCCACGCCTCCTTTGGTCCTCCACATGAACACACAGGTGGACAAGCGCAGCAGCAGCAAGCGATGAAGGCCGCCCTCCTCCTCCTTTTGGCCGTGGCCACCACCACCCCCACGCACGCCTTCCTCATCACGCCACCACCATACGTGGTCGCCCGACCCACGGGCCACGCGCCTGGCGGCTTCCTCCCCTCAGAATCAGAACGATGATGACCTCGACGACAAGCTTCCTCCCTCTCTCGCAACGTTTCTGCGCCTGGCATCCACCGTATTCATCAGCGGGGCTTATTTCAGTTCGCCTGTCATGACCAAGGCCGACAATAATTTTACAAGCACCACCACCACCCAGTCCTCCCCTCCTCTTCCTTGCTCCTCGCTGACAAGACCGTGATGGAAAGCACGTGCCTTGGGTTTGGCTGTGGCAGGGAACGCTCGCTGCAGGCATGATCAATTTCAAACGCAGACGTCTTACCTGTAGGACAGGGCACATTGCCTCCCCCCTCCATTATAATCGGCAAATTCTTTCTATAACTCATATTCGATAACCTGTGCGATCAATTGGACAGGAAAGGATCATGTCAGTGACGACTAGGAGGTATGCCATTGTTGAGGTATATATCAGCGGCAGCAGCCAGGGTTCGTGGGCAGCGGAAGAGCCAAAGGCCGAGCTAGCGGACATTTCCGTCCTCGTATTCTGTGACATGGAGAAGGAGAAAGGGAGGGGTGGCATGTAAATAGGTCAACAACGAGCTTAATAGCAATATAATCAGCAGATGAAAGCAAGGAAAAATGTACCATCTATCCCTCCTTGTATTTCCCCCCCTGTTATCCAAGCCTGCATTGCCTTACTTTCTTTTCCTCTTCTTCCCCCCTTCCCCTTCACATTTCACATGTTCTCCCGACCCCCCTCCCCAAACCCCCGAACCCCCAACCTCCTCCTTTTCTATCTAAAATATTATTAAACGATCCTCTCCAACTCCGTCGCATACGACAACGTCTCGGCAATCACCCTCAACGAGGGCACATCCGCCGCCTTGCTCTGCTTCGGTCCATGGTCCTTCCCAAAATGCACAAACCCATCCCCCCCCACCCTCCAATCCGGGTGCTTCGTCGCCGCGTACTCCGCCAGCGCCGCATCGGAATCCAACAACATAATCTCCTTCGCCGCGGCCACCCCCAGACGCAAATAAGCCGTCTCGGAGCAGTCAGCCACGGCGTCCCTCACCGTGTCCACGAGCAAAGACATAAAAAAGGCATAGCCGGGGTGAGGGGTGTGAGTCCTCGCTTCCAGCACCTTGTGATACGACCCCACCATCAACTGCTGCTCCACCAAAATGGGAAAGGAGACGTAGGTGTTGGCACGTTCCGTTTCCGTCAAATGTTCAAGCTCAGAGTGGAACTCGGCCAGGCGGTTCTCGACGAGCAGAAACAACAAATTCAGTCCGAGGATAGGCATGCGCAACGCCGACTCCGGCAGGCCCAGCCCCGCGGCGTCTTGGTAATAAGGCTTCAATTGCGCCATTTGACGTTGGAAGGCGGTTTTGTCTTGTTGTTTCAGGGCGAGGAAGACGGCTTGTTCGAGGACTTGGCGACCCAAGGTGCGTTCTTCCGGGGCGTAGGGGGAGGGTTGGTTCATGGGCGGGAGCGAGTCAAAGCCTGTGAGCAGGACCTTGAGCTCGCCCAGGACGGCGGAGGCCTCCGCGAGCTGGTCGTTGTCGACGGCGGATTGGAGCTTCTTGGCCATCTGTGGTAGGATGGGTGAGTTGGGGGTGGGTTGGTGGGAAGACGAGGGGTGAGTTGAGTGGGGAGAGGAAGTGGAGGACACAGGGTTGCGGAGCGAAGGGCTGGCGTCCTTGAATGAAGGTTCAAGAATTCCTTCCTCGGCTTGTCGAGCACGCAATTTTGTGCGTCTCCATGACTTGCAGGGGAGCAGTGACCATGAGATGGTGCCGCAGGGCCAAGACGGGGGAGGCAGGGAGGGAGGGAGGGAGCCCCAGTGGCGCATGCTCCCACTCCCACCACCGTTCATCAGACATGACCCAACACACCCTCCCCTTACATGCTTTTGTACGTACTGTCGTGCCTTGTTGCAGCGCCATGGTTTTGGGTGTGGTCGTGAGATGTGGAGGCGCGGGTAAAAACTTGGCGATGATGATGCTGGGGCAAGTCCTGTGGTGGAGTGCGAAATGAGGACGGAAACGAGGCGTGAGACGTGAGAAACGGCAGCGGCTTGGTCAATTACAGATTAAAGGACATACTCATCAAGCTAGGGGTGGACGAGCTAGCCTGTGTGGGGTGTGGGGGTGGTGGCAAGACATGAAGAATGCTTCCGGCTTCTTCGCTCGCCAATATATGATGACGACGACGACGTGTTCCATGCCTCCTCCCCGTCCCAAGCACTTAAAGAGACGCCTCCATCGTCTCCACGCCCACTCTAACCCCACCGTCACCATCCCCACCACATGGCACAGTTTAAGCCGGAGCAGCAGGAGCCTCACCAAGGCGCCGCGCAAGCCCAATCAAGCCCGCCTCCCCTCCTTCTTCCCCCAGCCCCATCAAGCACACAAGCATGGCCTCGAGCACTGCTTCCCTCTTTCCCGACGCGGGGCTCTTGCCCAAGGAGGAGACGGGGGCCGCCGCGTTTCTGAGCCAGCACCCGGCGTACGACGGGCGGAATGTGGTGGTTGCGATCCTCGACACGGGCGTGGACCCGGGCGCGACGGGCCTGCAGGTCACGACCGACGGCAAGCCCAAGGTGATTGACATTATTGATTGCAGTGGCTCGGGGGACGTGGACACCTCTACTGTCGTCGAGGCTTTGCCTCCTGCGGCGGACGCGGCCGCCGGGGACGGTGGTGGTGTGGTGAGCATCAAGGGTCTGACGGGTAGGATGTTACGCCTGAATTCCGCTTGGGTGAACCCGACGGGCAAATGGCACATTGGCGTGAAGCGGGCTCAAGAGCTGTACCCCAATGGTCTTAAGCCTCGTGTACGGGCGGAGCGCAAGAAGGATTGGACGTTGGAGCATCGCAAGGTGGAGGCAGACTTGCAGCGGGAGGTGACGGCTTTCAAAGCACTGAAGGGAGGAAAGCCCCCGGCGACGCCTGCCGAGATGGAGGACCTGGCTGATCGTGAAGCACGTGTGGCGCAGCCTGGGGAGGTCGGAAAGGTCTATGAGGATGCGGGGGCTTTGTATGATGTGGTGGTGTGGCAGGCTGCGGTGGATGGGAGTGCGTGGCAGGCTGCGGTGGACGTCCAGGAGGATGGGGATCTGACGGGGTGGGAACCTATGACTGATTTTCATGTGAAGCGGGATTGGCGCACTTTCAATGCTCAATTGGATAATTTGAATTTTGGGGTGAATATCTTCGAGGAGGGGAATGTTTGTTCGTTGGTGGTGGATGCGGGGTCGCATGGTACGCACGTGGCAGGAATTACGGCTGCTTATCACCCGACGGCCCCGGAGCAGAATGGTCTGGCTCCTGGGGCGCAGATTATTAGTTTGAAAATAGGGGATTCGCGGTTGGGGTCGATGGAGACGGGGGTGGCGTTTGTGAGGGCGTTGAGGGAGGCGGTGCGTTTGAAGGTGGATTTGTTGAATGTCTCGTATGGGGAGGCGACGGCCGTGGTGGGAGCAGGGAGAGTGGTGAGGTTGATCGAGGAGGTGGTGCACAAACATGGGATCATTTACGTCGGTAGCGCCAGTAATAATGGGCCGGCGCTCTCCACGGTGGGGGCGCCGGGGGGAACGGGCACGGCGACGATTGCCGCGGGTGCTTACCTGAGCCCATCGATGATGGAGGCTGGGTATTCCCTACGCAAGCCTTTTGAAGGCATTAATTTTACCTGGTCGAGCGTGGGGCCTGCGTATGACGGCGCGCAAGGGCCCACTATCATGGCACCGGGAGGCGCGATTACTAGTGTGCCGAATTGGACGTTGCAGAAGAGCATGTTGATGAACGGCACGTCCATGGCTGCCCCCAATGCCTGTGGCTCCCTCGCTCTGGTCCTCTCTGCGTGCAAGGCGCAAAATATCACCTACTCCCCTCAGTTGCTTCGACGGGCTATCACTGCTACAGCTAAGGTCCTGCCGGGTTTGCATCCGTTAGTGCAAGGGCATGGCATGGTGCAGGTAGGGGCCGCGCATGAGTTTATCTCGCGGTTTCACGCTGCGCCTTATGTGAATGTCCCGCTACGGGTGAGCGTTGGGGGGATTAAGGGAAATAATTGTAGGGGGGTGTATTTGAGGGAGGCGGGCGAGAGTCGGGTGTCGCGTGATTTCAAAGTCACGATTGATCCGTTTTTTCACGAGAAGGCCTTGAGTGAGGAGAAGGTGAATTTTGAGGCGCGCATTGCGTTGTCGCTCTCGGGAGGAGGGAAGGAGGGGAGGGAGGGTGTGATGGTGGACCCGGCGACGTGGGTGACGATTCCGTCGTATTTCATATTGTTGAACAATGGGAGGGGGTTTAATATCACGGTGGATGGGTCGCAGTTGCCCCATGGCCTGCATTTTTGCAAGGTGCTGGGGCATGATGTTTCTCATCCGGACCTAGGGCCGATTTTCGAGGTCCCCATTACGGTGGTCAAGCCTATGGAGGTAGTCGTGCACAACAAGACCAAGAACAACCTTGGGTCTTACCCCTTGTCTTCTGGACAGGTGCAGCGTAACTTTTTGGTGCCTCCGCCAGGGACGACTTGGATGGATGTCACCCTGACGGACATGCGTTCCTCATTCTCTTTCTCCTCTTCCTCGGCAGCAGCAGCAGGGGAGGACAAGGAGAAAGCCAACAGCAACAGCAAGGATGGAAGCGTCATTATCGTTGCTTTGCAGACTGTACAGCTTCTTCCTCAGACCCCTTTCCGTGACGCCGAATTTGAGAAGTACGTTTCGTTGGCCCCGGGGCAAAAGGAGACGTTTAGCATTTTGGTCGAGGCGGGAGTGACGGTGGAGGTGGCGTTGGCTCAGTATGCGATTGCGGAGGGGAGTACTACTGTGGGGCTTGAAGTGGAATTTAGGGGTTTGTTGCCTCGGTGTAATACCCAGGATATTGTTTTGCAGGGAGGACATGGTTTTGTGCATGTCCCTGTTGATGCTCTGGTTCACGATGAGGAGCTCTCTCCCACGGGCAAGCTGGAGAGGTGGCAGACGAAGCTCGTGCCCTCCTCCTCGACCATAAAGCCTTTGGACCCTGCTCGTGATTTGTTGCCGGACGGCAAGCAGATTTATCAGCTGGTGCTTGAGTATAAGTTTACGACGAGCGAGGCAGGGGGGGAGGAAGTGACCCCGAGGACCTTGTTATTGAATGGGGTGTTGTATGAGAGTCCGTTTGAAGCGCAGTTCTTCATGGCGTTTGATGGGAATAAGAAGATTTTGGGGTGTGGCGATGCGTGGCCTGGGAAGATTAAGTGTCCGAAGGGCGAGAATGTGCTGCGGTATAGCGTGAGGCATGATGATCTGGCCTTGCTCCAGGGGTTGCAGGGTCTGGTGGTGGTGCTGGAGAGGGGGTTGAAGGAAGGGAAGGAGGTGGGGGTCCCTGATTATAGCACACGGGAGGAGGCGATGACCAAGAGGAAGAATGGTGGGAATGGAAGGATGTTGCGACGGGGCTGCGGGGCGTCGTTTTTCTTGGGGGAGCCCGCGTATGAGAAGCTGCCTAAGGGCGTTAAGCCTGGTGATGTGTTGGTGGGGTCATTGGTGCTAGAGAAGGCGGGAGGGAAGGATCAACCCAAGTCGAAGCGTCCGCGTGGCTTCCGCCTGTCGTACGTCGTGCCCCCTCCACCACCGGAGGCGGCCAAGGCCCCGAGCGAGCCGACGGCGCCTGATGAGAGGACGGAGGAGATTAAGCTGGCTGAGAAAGTGCGAGATGTGAAGGTGCAGCACTTGGGGGGTTTGACGGAAGCAGTGGCGTTTGATGCTTTGTTTGCGAAGCTGTTGGAAGAGTACCCCGCGCATATCCCCTTGCTGCAGGCGCGGCTGATGTTTTTGGATGGGGAGAAGACGCGCAAGGACAAGTTGGGGGAGGTGATTGGGGCGGCGGAGGCGGTGGTGGCCACAGTGGACACGCAGGAGCTGGCGTTGCATTTTGGGGTAAAGGTGGATGAGAATGACCCGAAGGCTGTCAAAGCCCGTGGAGAGATGGAGGAGAAGAAGGCGGCGTTGTCGAATGCCTTGGCGCGGAAGGCCCGGGCGTTGATTGATTTGAGGAAGGGGACCAGAGGAGAGGTAAAGGGTGGGGTTGTTGGTGTTAGTGGTAGTGTTGTGGAGGTAGAGGTCGGGAAGGAGAAGGAGAAGAAGGGAGGGGAGGAGGATGGGGGGGTGGGGCCTAGCACGAGGGTTCAGGAAGACGGGGGGAAGGAGGGGAAGGACGAGGTGACAGCTGTGGTGGCGGAGCTGATGAAGTGGGATGCGTTAGATCAGGATAAATACGCCCGGCTTGTCTTGGAGCGTGACGCGCAGCAGGGACGATGGGGTCTGGTGCTGAAAAGGTTGAACAAACTGCTGGGGGACGCGGGGAATCAGAGCGGCATTGAAAAGAAAGAGCTGTATGAACGGCGGGCGGAGGTGTTTGCTAAGTTGGGATGGACGCATTTGCTAGAGAACGAGCGCAAGTGGCGAGTCATTGACTGTCCGGCAAATGACTACCTCTTTTAGTCGTACTCTTCGGCGATGCTGAGGGAGGAAAGAACGGAGAGTGGGCGAATGGAGAAAATAATAGCAAGCGAAGGCAATAAATAGGTAGATAGCTGGTCAGCAGTAGAAGCAGCACTAGAACGAGAGAAGAAAAAGAAAAGGAAAACAGAAAGCGTTTGAGGCAAGCTGAGACACGTGTATACTTTTTTCGTTAGATCGCATTTTCTCTCCTCTCTGCTTTTCTCTTTTTGACAATGAGCCAGACTTCTGATTATATTTGAAGCAACAAAAGAAAAAGTAAAGACGTGCCTAACCTTGCCTTGTACATGTCCCGGGCTCGGAAAAAACACAAAGAGCAGAAGAAAGAAGATCACAATTAAAAGACTAATACAACAATGCAATACAGATTTTTCATTACTTCTTCTCGCCGCTCTCTCTTCCTTTATGCATATCCTCCTCCTTCCCCCCATAGCAGTCACACCACCCTCATTCTCAACCCTCCTCCTCCATCTCGTCCATCTCGGCAGGCACCGGAACCCGCACAGGCTTCAAGCGTTTGTAGGCCGGCGTTTGCTTCCACTTGTTATAATAAAAGACAACGCAGCTCTTGGTGCTCTTCCGGACATACCGGGACGCCCAGTGGAAATCCTTCCACCTCTCGCTCATTGCCTTCTCAAAGTTTAATACGTCCGACGCTGTGAATCGCTCCACCAGCGGAATCGGCTTGCCCATCTCGTCCTTATCCAACAGAGGCTCTTTCGTGTTCAGCTTCTTGTGAAACCGAATTCGCGTCAATGACAACTCCCACCCGCCCTCATAAATCGCCCACAGCAAATGCTCTTCATATTTACGATCAAACTGAGCAAGCAACGCTTGGACCTCCGCCATCGAGGGCAAACCTGCTCCTCCTGGTGGGGGCTTCCAGCGACAAAGCCCTTCCCCTGCCCCGACTGAAGCGGTGAACGGGCCATTGGGCTGGGTTTGGACGCGACGGGAGGTAATGACGGCGAGGCGGGGGTTGTGAGGGAGGTCGTTCGAGTGGGGAGCAGGCAAGGCAGAGTCGGCCAGTTGGTAGTTTGCGCCTTGAGGAATGCGCTTCCGTTCATACTCAGGCTTGGGCGGCCGGGGCTGTTGTTGCTGTTGTTGCTGCTGCTGCTCCTCGGTTAGGGCGGGGCGAAAGCGTGAAGGAGAGGAAGCACGCCCCGCGCCGCCCGGAGAGGCAAAGATGCTTGGGCGAGAACCATACCCACCGCGGCCTGTACGATTGCCATCGTCATCCAAACTGTTGGGCACAATTTGACAAGGCGACGCCCCATGCACCAAACTGCTATTACCGTTGCTCACCACTCCTCGCACACCACCCGCCCCGCCTCCGTCGATCCCCCTCCCTCTACTTCCAGCTGCTCCTCCGTCCATCTCTCTCCCTCCTCCACCGCCAGCAGCAGCAGCAGCACCCATCACCCCCCTCCCTCCCCCCGCCCCCTCCGTGCCCGCCTGAGTCACCTCCTTGATAATCAAATCCAAGTCCGAAAATTCCCCCATAATCGTCTCAAGCATCCGCAGCCTTTGAAAGAGCTGCTCGTCGATGTGCCGGCCTATGGTAGGGAGGGACTCACGCACTAGCTGGTCGAGTTGATGGACGAGCTTTTCGATGGCCTTGCGGGATTGCTCGTGGATGGTGCGTTGTTGGTTTACTGGAGGGGAGGGGAGGGAGGGCGGGAAAGAGGGAGGGAGAGTGATTTAAATGGTTGATTGAATTTAGACGCTGAATAAACAAACAATAACAGAAAACAATCAGCACAATTCTCCCTCCCCTCCTCCCTCCTCCACTTCCTCCCTCCCTTACTCACATCCATCCCACCGCGCCGCCAACGTAGCCGTCTCCACATTCCGATCCGCCCTTCTCAACTCATGGCATTTATCCCTAAACTCCACCACTCTCTTCTTGATCACCTCCCCAACCGTCGTACTCCCCATGATGAGCCGCTGGGCATGCGCGAGCATCCCTCGGTAGTACTCATTCAGATCCACCTGCGATTTAATATTCTCCAACCTCATATCCCTCAGTTGACCATATTTCAACTTGATGTCCTGCATCGAATGAGCAGCCTTCGGGTGCAGCAAATCCTTGCTGCTACTAATACCGTTGACACCATTACCTCTATTGAGCTTCCGCTTCTTAGACGGAGCTCCCCCCGCCGGTGGCGTCGAGGAGCCCGCGGTGCTGCCCTCCCCCCCTTCCTCCACCTCCATCGCCTCCCCCTCTCTCCCCTCCTCCTCCTCCCGCGCAAACGCAAATGTCGTCAACATCTCCCTCCCCATGCCCTCCATCAGAGCATCCAAATCTTTTGCAGGGGCATTCACAGCCTGCCGCAAAAACTGAGCAATTTTCCCTCCCTCCCCTCCTCCTCCTCCTGAACCTGACCCATGACGTTCTCCACGATGACCGCGACTCGGTGGCCTTCCTCCCCCTCCTCCTCCCCCCCGCCCTGCTAGGGACGTCTGATAATGCTGCTGCTGGTGTAAAAGCTGCTGCTGCAGAAGTATCTGGTGCTGGTGCTGGTGCTGGTGCTGGTGCTGGTGGTTTTGGTGTTGGTGTTGCTGCTGCTGCTGCTGCTGCTGCTGCGGCTGCTGCTCCTGCTGCCGCTGTTGGTGTTGTTGGTGCTGCTGTAGTTGCTGTTGGAATTGTTGCTGAATTTGTGTGGAAAGCTGGCCCCGAGCAGCAAGGGCAGCCCGAGCACCAGCGGCAGTAACAGCAGCAGCAGCGGCAGCAGCCTCCGCAACTGATAGAATACCTTCTTTTCGCGACATCCCTCCCCCTCCTCCTCCTCCTCCGCCTCCTCCTCCTCCTCCTTCTCCATTTACTCGCACGCCAGTTCCATTCTGTTGTTCGTGGGATGGGTGGGGGTGATTCGTGGGCGAGGGGCGAGGAGGAGCGGTCGCCGCAGGAGAACCTGGTGGCAAGGATTGTTGTTGTCGTACTGGGGCTTGGGTGACACCCACCACTTCCACCTCGTCGTCGGTCTCTTCGTCGTCTTGCTGCTGTTGTTGCTGTTGTTGTTGGTGCTGTTGGTGCTGCTTCTGCTGCGGTTGCCCGGAGGGCGACTTCTGCTCTTGCTGCTGGTGTTGATGGTGTTGATGTTGCTGCTGCTGCTGTCGAAGCGGCGGCGGGGGGCTTTTTTGCTGCTGCTGCTGCTGCTGCTGGAGACTCAACACTGCTGCTTGTGGGGTGGCTGGTGGTGGATCTGGCTTAGGCCCTTCTACTTCTAGCGGCAGCTGTGGAGTATACATTCGGGAAGTCCCTTCTCCTCCTCCTCCTCCCCCCCCCCCACCCTCCTCCTTCTTCTTCTCCATCCTCAGCGGCTCTTCTTTCTTGGATCCCGGAGCCGAAGCTGTTTTCGTTTTTGCTGCTTTTTCTTCTTTTTTTCTAGCTTCTATTGCTGCTGCGGTTTCTGCTGCTGCTGCTGGGGTAGCGCGTCTGAACCCGACACGGTAAGTTCCGTTTTTGCCCGTGATTACTTTAGTGATAGTATTAAACGACCACCCGAGGGCGTCCACGCCGTCAATGGTGACGATGGCGTCGTACAAATGCACACCCAGCTCTTTTGCCTGGCCGACGTGTCCTGTGTTTGTGTGTGTGTGGAGACGAGGGTGTGATGAGAACGTGCAGCGAGAAAAAGCCCCAGGGACGTTGTAAGCTCTGAGGCTCTGCACTAATTCTCTATTTGGGACAAGCTACTGATGAGACATTGCTGGTGGGTCGCTACCGCTAAATCGTATCATAAACACGGGTTAAAAGAATAAGAAGTCCCTATTACGCGGCAACCTCCACACGCATCCCCCTCCCCTCCCAACCCACCCCACAAGCACAACGTACCGCCTTTCTCCTCCTTAAACTCTACCACCATCACCACACCCTTCAAGTCCTCCACAATCACCCCCAAGGAACGGCTCTTGGTAAACTGGAACTCGAGGCGCTCCGGCGTGTACTCCTTTTCCAACAGCTTGATGGCATGCGCCTTCCGTGCGTAGTCTTCCCCTTCGGACGACGCCCTGCCACGCTGTGGTGACGAGGCATTCCCGTTGCTGCCGCTGCGTGCATCTGCGCTAGGAGCAGACGCCGCCGCAGGAGTAGGGGTAGGGGTAGTGCCCGAGGTCGGAGGCGCGGCGGCAGCAACATCGGCAGGGACAGGTGCTGCAGCTGTGGTCGGCGCAGAGGGAGGAGGCTGTGGCGCGGGTGCGGAGTGGGCTGGGACTTGGGACGGCTGCCTCGCGGCACCGGGGTCCGCCATAAAGCTCTGCCTGTGGCGCGTGGGTAGGTGGGGTCGCGGAGTGAGAAATGTGCAACGTGGATCGTGGAAAGAAAGGTCATACGCCAGGGTCGAGGGTGTACGTGGACGTGATGATTGCCCCGCTCGCGGTTTTTTCCATCTTGCCTGTGTTCGCCTGTGTTCTCAGTTTCTCAGGTTGTCAGGACAAATTGTCCTCAGGTGCTTCAAACGCCCCGTCTAATTCATGCCCAACACACCCCACAAACCACAGCCTACACAAGCGATGGCCTCGCTCGACCAGGGGGGCATCAATGCCTGCCCCATGCCAGTACGACGGCCTCGTCAAGCGTCGTCCATCATGGAGAGCAGCAGTCAGGCTGAGGGGATGATGATGAAAGGAGTCAACGCAACACTCGTTTCGACGACCGCAGCACCCGCCGCCGCTGGGACCCTGCCCACCACGACGATGACGACCACGACGACGACAAGCAGTCCGGGTGCCGCCTCGGTCCCTGCCGCGCAAGTAAGTAGGAAGGGATGGATGGCATAAATGGGAAATGGGCAGAGCTAGCACACCTAACCCAGTACTCACACACTCTCCTTCCTTCCCCGTTCCTTCGTCACCGCTCCCCCTTGACCCCCATCTCCTGCTCCCAGCACCCAAGCACACCAAACCCAGCGCTCACTCACCCTCTTCCCTACCCTTCCCTTTCGTCTCCCTCCACTCCCACCCCCTCCCTTTTGTTAGAGCAATGCCAACATGGGACAAGACAGCCTGATCCATGCCTTGGCTGGAGGCCTCGGCAGCGCCATTGCCCTCGCCCTCACCTACCCCTTGGACCAAGTCCGCACCTTCCAACAAGTCAACGACAACCCTGAAGACGACGAATACATCAACCACGGCGGCCGCAGCCCCCTGCTCACTCAAGAAACCTGCCCCTCCACCCCGTGGGCACGTCTCGCCCCCCTCCTCCGCCCCTGGCGCAGCGCCACGGTTCTGGTGCAAAAACACGGTCTCGGCGCCTTGTATCGAGGTATTGTTCCCGTCCTTATCTCCATGGGGCTGAGCAACGCCGTTTTCTTCTTTGTGAGTAATTTGCTCAAGGCCGTCTTGACGAGGTATAGGAAAAAGATGGGAAAGAACCTGGGGTATTTCGGTCATCTTGCTACTAGTACTATTGCTGGTGTGTTGAACGTGTTGCTGACTACTCCTTTATGGGTGGCGAGTATGCGTGCCAAGCTGAGTAAAGATCAAGGGTGGGATATCGTGGCGATTATGATGCGGATCTACAGGGAGGAAGGGGTGATGTCGCTCTGGAATGGGACCATGCCCTCCCTCCTCTTGGTGTGTAACCCAGTCTTGCAGCATTTTGTTTATGATCAACTCAAGCGGCGGACGCTCACGGCTCGTCGGGCCAAGGCAGCAGGAACAGTAGCAGCAGCAGCAGTGGCGTTGACCTCGATCGAAGCTTTCTATTTCGGAGCAGTTGGCAAGTTTGTTGCTACTATTGTCTCATACCCTTTACAAGTAGCCCAGAGCCGACTCCGACAGCAGTCACAAAAGCAGGAGCAGGAAGCAGATGCTTCTGCTACAACTGCTACTGCTGGCGCTGTTGCTGCGGAGGAAGAGAAGCAGGAGGAAGAGGGGGGAGATGTGTTGGCGAGGAGTGCGGGCCAGTATACGGGGACGGTTGATTGTTTGATGGATTTGTGGGGGAGGAAGGGCTTGGCGGGGCTGTTTCAGGGGTTGGAGTCGAAGTTGCTCCAGACGGTGGTGACGAGCGCATTTATGTTTCTGGCGTACGAGAATATATACAAGGCGACGAAGCATTTGGTGGAGGTGGGGGTGAGGGAGAGGAGGGGAAGATTAGCTTAGGGTGAGAGTGGAGGAGGGAGGGAGGGAGGGAGGGTGTATGTGTGTCTGAATTTTGGACCGAGACATGGAGTGAAGCAGGTTAAGAAGAGAACTGAAGTGAAGGGGTAGAGGAACTGATGATGA
>Ga0105055_10003621_pt1 | contig 23224 bp, 20 predicted proteins | sample BON03_FD_78090 | JGI IMG/M metagenome (GOLD analysis project Ga0105055, IMG submission 78090) | Freshwater microbial communities from Lake Bonney liftoff mats and glacier meltwater in Antarctica - BON-03 | ecosystem: Environmental > Aquatic > Freshwater > Ice > Glacier meltwater | place: Lake...
AAACATCGCCCGACCGGCCATTTGATTCCGATTGCCAGACCGCCCTCACTGAACCTGCCCATCCTTAATATGCAGTGATCTTCCCATCCGGCCGGCCAGGTCCGTCGCGTGAGTAACCAAAATCAGAGTGACGCCTTCCTCTTTATTCAGATCGATCAAAAGCTGCGCCAGCGTCGCCGCATTAGCCTGATCCAGCGCCCCCGTCGGCTCGTCCGCCAGCAGCAACTTAGGCTGATTGATGAGTGCCCTTACCACAGCCACGCGCTGCGACTCACCGCCGGAAAGCTGCGATGGCCGATGCGAAAGGCGATGCGACAGTCCCACGCGATCGAGCAGTTTCCTCGCTCTGGCTTCGACCTCCTTCGCTCCGCCTTGCTGGTGGACCAGCGTCGGGATCAGCACATTTTCCAGAACCGAACACTGCGGCAACAGATGATGAGCCTGGAAAATAAATCCGATCTGCGCATTACGCACCATCGCCAGTTCATCGGCAGTCATCGCGGTCAGGTCCTGATCGCCGAGCATCACCTTGCCGGTTGTGGGCGTATCGAGCGTGCCGATGATGTGAAGCAGTGTGGATTTGCCTGAGCCTGATGGCCCGACGATGGCGACCGATTCGCCGGACTCAATTGTGAGCGACACATCGCGCAGCACAGGAGCGGCGGCGGCCCCATCGACGGAGGCGAATGACTTGGAGATATTTGAGAGTGTGAGCATGGGGGAAAAAAGCGGGAAAGCGAAAAAGCGAAAAATCAGAAATCGATCCAAGGCATCGTAGTCGCATGAATGTTTGATGTCGCCGGTCACGATGGCGTTTCGTTTAGCCGCGGAGCAAAGGCTCTGCGCCGCTCCGCGTGAACCTGCATCATCACCTGCATTTCACTTCTCACTCTCCACCTGCAACCAGCGCTTCGCTTTCATTTCAAAACGAGGCAGCGCATCAGCCGGCACGATCTCTATGGGTACCCGCAGCGACAGTGCCGCGTGAAGTTCGCGTTCAATTTGCAACACCAGCTTCTGCGCCACTTCACAACCCGGCGCAAACTCCACCTGCATGCGAAGCTCATTCATCGCGCGGTGCTTCACAACCTCCACTCGATACTCGGCCACCTCTGCATGCGATCGCATCACCTCTTCAACCGCACTGGGAAACACATTGACGCTGCGCACCACGACCATGTCATCGGCTCTACCCAAGATGCCGCCTTCCATTGCCATGTCGCCCTGCTCAGTCCAGATCGGCTTCACCAGATCACCCGTGCGATAACGAATCAGCGGCGACCCCCATCGGCCCAAATTGGTCAGCACCAATTCGCCGACCTCACCTTTGGCCGTCGGCTGCCCGGTCGCTGGATCAATCACCTCAGCTATATAAGACGCTTCGATGATGTGAACCCAGTCATCGCGATCAGGACTCTGATAGCTGACCGCGCCAATCTCGGTCATGCCATGATGATCGATGACGCGTGCGCCGTTCCACAGTTCCGTGATGCGCTGGCGCGTGGCAGGAATTGAGCCGCCTGGCTCACCCGCCACGATCACCCGACGAATCTTGGACTGACTCAAATCAATCTTCAAATCGCGCGCTGATTCCGCCAGCCGAATCGCATACGTCGGCGTGCAGCAAAGCACGGTCGCTTCGTTATCCAGCAGCATTCTTAGGCGTGCTTCGCTGCCTAGTCCGCCGCCAGGCAACACGAGGCAGCCGCGCTTGACGGCACTGTCATACGCCAGCCAGAAACCCAAAAACGGCCCGAAGCTGAAAGTGAAAAGCACACGGTCATCGGGCGTGACACCAGCCGCCTCGAAAACGCGATCCCACGTGGTGATCATCCAGTTCCAACTCGCTGTCGTATCCAGCCAGCGAATGGGCTTTCGCGTGGTGCCACTGGTCTGCGTGTAGCGCGTGTACTGATCCAGCGAATACGTCAGCGCTGAGCCATAGGGTGGATGCGCGAGCTGATCGTCAACGAGTTCCTGCTTGGTCGTCATCGCCATGCGCTGCGCGAATTCATCAAGACTGGCGATCTGCGGCGTGATGCCAGCGGCGGTGAATCTGGCCGTGTAAAACTGATTGCGCGGAATCAGCTCGCCCATCATCGCCCGCAGTTTTGCAAGCTGATCAGTGCGAATCTGCTCGCGTGTCATCAGAGCAACATCAGGCATGAGGATGGCGACCTTTTCAATGCTATGAAAAATTCAAAGAGCGCGCAAAGTAAGTGAACATCACCCGGCCTGCGGCGGCTGCTGTGCCGCTAGCGGCGCAATGACCGACGCAGGTGCATTCGCATGGCTGGGAGGCGTCGGACGATAGAGCGTCACCAGCACACCACCGGCAGCAGCGAGGACAATGCCCAGTAGAAACTGCCAGGAAAGCTGGTTCGCTGTCTTATCAACAAAGAACACCAACACAAGTGAATTCACCACCGGGGCGCCAGCGAAAATGATCGACATCACCACCGTTGGCAGACCACCCGCACCGAATGCCAGCAGCACACCAAACGCGCCAACCGCACCGACGATGCCAGCAACGAGCGACAGCCACAACCCTTTGCTGGGGAAACTCCATGTCGCGCCTTTCATCAGGAGGAGTGCCGCAGGCGCGACGATGGCGACGAGGAAGTAGGCGATGCCGACGAAAAGAAACGCCTTGTATCGCAGAATGTCCGTGCCTTCAGCGGCCCCGGCGACCTTCATGCCGATGGAGCCTTTATGCAGCAGAATGCCATAGACGCCCCAGCAGCCGACGGTGAGGAATGCGAAGATCAGCCAGCTCATATTGCCAGCAACTTGCGGAGCCTGTGCTTGCGTAGCCATGATCAATCCTTTGTGCAGTGCAGTTGAAAATATTAAAACAACAAACTTCGATCACAACGGAGCTTGTCCGATCCGCTCCGCAATCGAGGCGGGAATCTCAATCGATTTCATCGTACCGGATGCATGATCCTTCGTAACGCAGACGACGATCAGCTTGCCGCGTGCGACTTCCACGGCAACCATCGGGGCGGGGACACCCCGGCTCGCTGTCTTGCGAAATACAAATTCATACGACAACACCTTCGCTTTCTTCTCACGCACAATCAGCTCGATTTCAATCTCATCCTCAAATCGCAACGGCTTGGTGTAGTCACACGAAGCATGCACGCGCGGAAAGCTGATCTGCTTCTCCCCCTCATGCATGATCACCGACATATCCAGCGAGCGATAGAACGCGTGCTCCGCCTGTTCCATGTAGCGGAAGAAAGCAGTGAAGTGCACGATGCCCGCCATGTCGGTGTCGGAAAATTCGACGAGGCGCGAGATTTTGAAGGTGTGGGTCATAATCCTCCGTTTAGCCGCGGAGCAAAGGCTTTGCGACGCTCCGCGTGACTGCAGGGCAATCCATATCGTGTCGCCATTTCGCATCATCATACTGACTGTAAATCACGCGTCGCCGCTCCATACACATCAAGCAGTTTCGCCGCCATCTGATCCACATTGAAATCGCGATGCACCGCTTGCCTGCCTTGCTCACCGAGTCTGCGGGCATGCTCGTCATTCATTAGCAGCGGCTCCATCGCCGCCGCCAGCGACACTGCATTATCCGGCTCGCACAACACGCCGCCGCCAGTCGCCTCCACCAGTTCCGTGAACGCCCCGCTGCGCGGCTGCACCACCGGCACACCGCTCGCCAGCGCCTCAAGAATATATAGCCCAAACGATTCGCCATACGTCGTGGGCACCGAAAGCAGCGTGATTCCCCGCAGGAATTCAAGCTTTTCCTCGAAGGTCACGTTGTACGACCAGGTCACATCCTCCACAAAACCTGCCTTGGCGATCTTCGCTTGCTGCTCCTGCACAAACTTGTCATCGGAATCTGTCTTCGCTCCGCCGACTTTCAATTTCAGGTTTGGAATGTGGCCCTGCCTCTTGAGCGCGAGAAATGCATCGATCACTAAATGCAAGCCTTTGCCGGGAATCATGCGGGCGAAGAAGCCGATGGTCGGGTGCTGAATCTTTGCTTCATGCGGATGAAAGCCTTCGAGCGAAATGCCGTTGTGCACAACATGCACACGTTCAGGCCGCAGTTGCAGCCGCGTCGCCATGAGATCCCCGTAGTACTGACTCACAGGAATGAAAGCATCGACATCCTTGCTTCGCGCCGCCGCCGTCGCCCATGCTTCATCTGTCCACTTGCCCATCGCATTGAGAAACGCATCTTCACCTTGCAGCAGACAAACCACAGGCACCTTAAACACTTCCTTGAGCCTGCGCGCCATGCCCACGAGTAGGCCGTTGGAAAGGCAAAGCACATCAGGCTTGGGCTGCGTCTTTAGCCAGTCGATGAGTTTTTCCAGTTCCTTCGCCTGCCGCCCTTCTTCGCCGCGCAGCATCGAAATCGTCATCGGGCCAAGCAATTTTGAATCAGTTGAGCCCGCCATCTTCGCTGCGAATTTGAGCATCCATTTCGAATTAAAGAGTCGATCCATCCAGCGCGGCGTATGGCGAAACAGAGAAAACTTCTGCTCCAGAAAAACGTTCACGCCGCCATAGAAAATCTCACTGTCCGCCTTCGCGCCATCGCCATCAGTCACAAACGGCAGATAGAGCGGCACAAGCAACGTCGAGTGCCCCATGCGGCGCATCGCCTTGACGACCGCATGGTCACGAAGACAAGTGCCGCAGTGAAAGCTGCCGGTGCCGGGCGTGAGCTGGACGATGTTCATGGGATTAGCAGTCAGCAATCTGCGGTCAGCAATCAGCCAGAAAAAGACGAGCGATTCAAACGAATCAACCTCCTTCATACGATGCAACCAGCCTCATACCATCCACCCGACTTACGCCAGGTTGAAGGCTCAAAGCTGAATGCTGATGGCTGAATGCTGACAGCTTTTCACGCCACCGTCTGCTTCGCCAGCGGCAAGCCATATGGAATCGCATCAGGCACGTTCTTCGCAAACTCTTTGACCGCAGTAAACAGTTCCGTGTAATCGCGAAACAGATCGCCGATGAGGCAATCGGTGACATCAGCACGCAGATGCGGGCTCTTGCGAAGGACCTGCGAGAAGCTGAACTCGTGATCGTAGAAGGCATAGACGAGTTGCCGCATCGACTCGACGCCTTGCATGAGAGTCTTGGCGTAATCGTCGAACATCTTTGCGGAGTAATCGCCTGATGTCAGTGCTGCATCAATCGCATCACCTGCCAGTTCGCCGGACTTGAGCGCGATGAACACGCCGGAGCTAAAGACGGGATCGAGAAACTGAAACGCATCACCGATGAGCACGAGTCCATCCTTGGCAGCATGGCGGGTGCGGTAAGAATATTCATTGACCATGCGGTACTTGTCGATCACCTTGCCGGTGGAAAGGTGGTCCTTGATCCACGCGTTCTGTTCGACCATCTGCCAGTAGATCGTCTCCAGGTCGTTGCTGTCGCGCTGAAGATATTCGCGGTCAGCAACGATGCCGCAGCTCACCACATCATCAGGCAGCGGGATGTACCAGAACCAGCCTTTTTCGGGGACATAAGCCACAGTCGTCGCGCCTTCATCGAGGCCCGGATCGCGCTTGGCGCCTTTGAAGTAATTCCAAAGCGCGACTTTGTTGAGGTACGGATCGCGCTCGCGCCAGTCATGGCGCACAATGGAAAACGCATCACGGCCAGAAGCATCGACTGTCATCGGCGCAAAATATTCCACTGGCTCTGCGCCCTGATGCGAGACGCGCACGCCAATGACCGCGCCATCTTCGTTGTGAATCAATTCTTTGACGGCAGCTTCCTCAATGCACAGCGCGCCCTTTTCACGGGCGTTGTTCATGAGCATGTTGTCGAAATCCTGCCGCCACACCTGCCAGGTCTGCGAGCACTCGTGCTCCATGTGCTGGAAGAAATAGAACGGCTGCGACATCTTGCCGTTAGGCCGAACAAACTGCACACCATATTTTTTCGGATAGTTTGAAGCTCGCAGCTTGGGGATCATGCCGATGCGTTCGAGCGTGAAGTAGGTGAAAGGGATCAGCGACTCGCCGATGTGATAGCGCGGGAACTTTTCCTTTTCAAAGACGATGACCTTGCGCCCCTTCATGGCGAGGATGGCGGCAGCCGTGGTGCCCGAAGGCCCGCCGCCGACGATGATGGCGTCGTAGTGGTTGGCGTCTGCTTTACTGTTTTGCGTGCTGGCGACCATGGGATTCCTCATATGTATGTATGCGTACTATACCACATCGACACCCTACGCAGCAAGCGAAAACTCGGCAAATGAAAAGCGGTGTTCAGCGGCCATACTTCACAGTTCGACTCGTATTCATTCATACCCCGACGGCTCGCGGACTCGCCATCGGGCTTGGTTTTACTGACTTCTGACCTCTGACTTCTTCCTCTCACGGCGGCAAAATCTCCACCACTTCCGCCAGCGGCTGATTCAATTCATTGAAGAGCACATTGCGGCGGCCGTACAACGTTTGCGATCCATTGAGGCTCAGTGTTTCATTGATCAGGTCATCCGACTTCACACGCAGATAAGCCACCGGTCGGCTGCTGTGCGTGATGCCATCTTCATTGAGGATGGTGCCCAGCGGCCGTTTGCCTTCGCAAATATGCTGACGCGCTTCTTCCGAAAAAAGATTGAGATTAATGCGGATCGCCCCGAACTCAACAGGCTGATCTGTCTCATCGAGCAGCAGCGCCACACGACGAGAGAGCCAGCCATCATCGCCAAGTCTTTTGTCGAAAAGTTTGAGCGAGATGCGGCTCTTGTGAAACCTTTCCAGCGTCGGCGTCATGTCGCCATCGTGCACAAGCAATTGCCGATACGGCTGCGGCATCGCGTTGCCTTCAATGCGCTCAATGAAAGGCAGCGACCGCCCTTCCGCCGAGTAAAACTCATCAAGCGGAAAAAACAGATCAGTCGTGGATCGCGCAGCCATCGTCATTTCCAAATTCCTTCCCGCGCAACCCGAACCGATCGCCACGAAAAAGCACAAAAGCCACAAGTTGAATGACACATTTGATTCATATCGATTCGCGAATGCCTGATCGGATCATTGACCACAGATGAACACAGATGAACACAGATAAAGGCAGATGGAACTGTCGCTGCTCCCGTTTAGCTGCGGAGCAAAGGTCCGCGGCGCTCCGCGTGGCCACCGATTGTCGACGTCTACGCCACTCTCCAATTCCTTTCTGAATCCCTGCCTTCATCTGTGTGCATCTGTGTCCATCTGTGGTTCATCACTGCCCCTCACACAATCCGATCCGTCTGATGCTGGGGAATGAAAAAACCATGCAGCAGACGATCAACCTGTAGCAAACCATCGCGCGTGAGCACAATCGCATCAGGCTCAATGTTCGCGCACCCTTCGCTCACATAACCGCGCAGCACTTGTTCATATCGCACTGCAGGATCGATGTTGTATTTCTCTTTGAAGTAAGAGCGCTTGATCGAGCCAAGTTTCAGTTGCAAAATAAACTCGCGGATGAACTTTTCCTCATCGTTCATCGTGTAAGCACGGAACACAGGCGACTCGCCCTTTTGCACGCGCTCCACGTACTTGTCGATGTTCGCTTCGTTCTGATAGTGCGTGCCATCGATGATGCCAAAGCTGGAGACGCCCAAGCTCAGCATGTCCGCTCCGTGCCACAGTTCATCGCGATAGACAAACTTCACCTTGCTGGGGTCCTTCACAGCGGTGTACGCGCTGGTGACGGTGTAGCCATGTTTTTCAAGTTCGCCAAAGGCATAGTTGACCCACTGCCGTTTGGTGTGCCAGTCGGCCACAGGGGCGACAATATCGCCGCCCGCTTTCATGTTCTGGTAGATCGTGGTGTTGAAGGGAATCTCCATCTGATAGATGGTGACGCATTCGGGATCCATCTCGATGGTCTTGCGAACTGCTTCCTCCCATTTCTCCTGCGTCTCGTTGAGCATGCCTGCGATGAGATCGATATTGATCTGTTTAAAGCCGACAGCTCGTGCGGTTTCGTAAGCCTTGTAGGTCGCTTTGGAATCGTGAGCGCGGTTGTTGCTCTTGAGGATTTCATCATCGAAATGTTCGACGCCAAAGGACAGACGCGTCACGCCGAAGTCGATCATCGCCTGAAGCTTTCGCTCATTAAGCGTGCCCGGCTCACCTTCAAACGCGACTTCTTCCATCTCATCCCAAGGCAGCAGTTTCTTCATGCCATCGGTGAGATAGAGCAGTTGTTCGGGTGAAAGATACGAAGGCGTGCCGCCGCCGAAGTAGATGAACTTGGGCTTGCGTCCGCCGATGAAAGGCTTGTCAACATACGTCGCCATCTCCGCGAGCACTGCATCAAGATAATCCTTGATTGCCGCGGCATTGCGATCGGTATAGACCTTGAAATAACAGAAGTGACAACGCTTGCGACAGAAAGGAATGTGCACATACATGCCCAGCGTGCGATCCGGCGCGGGGGCACGATTGGCAGCGGCTTCCACTTCGTTCACATATTCCGGTTTCCAGAAAGAGAACGGCGGATAGTTGGAGACAAAATAATTGCCTGCCGTCGTCTTGTCCTTGTCGGATGCAGGCATTACTGGCAGAGTTTGGGTGGACATTGGGAAACTCCAAGATACAAGGCGAAAAGGCGGGAAAATTAATCAATAGGTATTAGGCAATGGTCATTTGTTAAGTGCCAGACGTTGTTGACATTGACCATTGCCTGATGCCTATTGGCAAATTCTTCTCCCCTCTCCTACTTCTCATCACCAAACGCATACAACGAGCCATCGTCACTACCGATGAGCATCAGCCCATCGATGACCGCAGGTGAACCTGCGACGGGCTGACCGATTTCGTAGTTCCACACTTCAGATCCATCGGCCAGATTGAGCATATACACACGGCCATCATCGCAGCCGATGACCGCACGATCGCCGACGATCACGGGTGAGCTATTGAACTGGCCGCGCGATTTGAATTCCCATTTCGCTTTGCCGTCTGCTTTACTAATGAAATGCACGCGGCGATCCTGACCACCAAAGAGCACGTGATCTTTCGTCAGAGCAGGCGAACCCATGAAAGGAAAATCGCGCTGACCAAATTGCCAGACGATTCGTTTTTCTTTGAGATCGACGTAGATGAACTTGTTGCCGTGGTGTCCGAAGAAAACTCTGTCACCATCGACAGCGGCTGTTGCTGCAATGTAATCGGTGATCTCCACTTCGCTGACTTTCTTGCCATCAGCCACGCTGATCACATGCACGAGACCATCGCAACCTCCGAAGATGACCACGCCGTTGCCGACGGCGGGAGCACCGTTGATGATGTTGCCTGTTTCGTATTGCCAAATCTTCTTGCCGGTGACCGCATCGAGGCAGTACATGCGTGAGTCATTACTGCCCACCAGAATGTGTGTGGATTTACCATCGGTGGACTTCACGAAATTGGGAGCAGCGGTGATCTTGTCCTGTGTCTCGAAGGCCCACTCCATCTTGCCGGTCTTGGCATCGAGGCAATAGAAGTTGCCATCCTGTGCGCCGAAGTAAACGCGGCCATCGACGTAGCATGCCGATGCTTCGATGGGGTCGTTGAATTTCTTTTCGTTCTTGCCCGCATCTTTGGGGAGCGGGCCGTCGATGGTGGAGAAGGACCAGACTTTGTTGCCGGTTGCGAGATCGATGGCGTAGAAGCTGCCGTCGGCAGAGCCGATGAAGGCGCGGCCATCGGCGATGATCGGTGTCGCCTTGATAGCACCTTCGGTTTTGAAGCGCCACTTGAGCGTGAGCTTGTCGCCGAGTTTGGCGTGAGAGAGTCCGGTCTGCGACCGGTCGCCGCGCGCAAGTGGCCAGGTGGTCGTCGCTGAAACAGGCGGGGCACCAGCCTTGACCTCGGCTGCTTCCGCAACAATTTTCGGTTCGCTTTGCTGGCCACAAGACACCGTCGCCATCACGCTCAACGCCATCATCGCGGCGGCGACTGGCATGGTCAGTGAAGTACGAAGCATCATGAACCTTCCTGTGAAGAACAACCGAGGCGAACCATGAACGACATGTCACGCCCGACGCATATTCTACCTGTGCGTATTAATTGAATCCAGCCTCCACGCCTGGAAGCCGAAAGAAAAGGCAGATTTCAGAGAATCAAAGAATTTCTACGCGGAAAATGACGAATTATCGCCGCTTTCATCAGTCGCCTTCGCGGCTGGCCATCGCACCGGCGAAGAGGCTCTCAAAATCTTTGGCCGTGGCCTTGCGCGGATTGAACGTGGCGGTCCACTGACCGGCAGCTTCGGTGGCCAGCGTGGTGATGCTCGCATCCTCGACGCCGCAGTCGCGGGCTGAGCGCGGAATGTTCGCCCTGTTCAGAAGTGACTCCACGCGCGCCACCAGTGCATCAACCGCCTTGTGCGCGTCGTCGCCGTTGTCAGCCAGTCGAGCGGCGCGGGCCAGGTCTTCATAAGCACGAGCAGCGGCGGGAAGTACCGCATTGAATCGCATGACATGCGGGAGCATCAGCCCCACTGCTCTGCCATGGATCACGTTGAAGTGCGCGGTGAGCGGGTTGGCTGCTGAGTGTGCAGCGCCGAGCATGGAAGACTCGATCGCCAGTCCGGCAAAAGCAGCACCGAGCTGCATGCGGCCGCGCGCTTCGATGTCGTCAGGTTGCTGAAGCACCAGATCGAGATTGGATGCGATGAGTTTGAAAGCTTCACGCGAATAGAGCGTGGAGATTTCGTTGCGCTTGGTGGTGACAGCGGTTTCTATCGCATGCGCCAGCGCATCGATGCCGGTGTCCGCGGTGACCTGGCGCGGCTGCGTCAGCGTGAGTATCGGATCAAGCAGCGCAACAGCGGGTGCAGCCTTGGCATCACCGCATGCCATTTTCTGATGTGAGTCAGCATCGGCAATGAGGGCGAAGGATTGACACTCGCTGCCGGTGCCTGCGGTGGTGGGCACGGCAATCATGGGGAGCATCGGCTTGGTCGCCTTGCCCACGCCCCAGTAGTCGCGCATCTGCCCGCCGTTGGTGAGCAGAAAGTTGCACCCTTTGGCGGTATCCATCGAGCTGCCGCCGCCTAAGCCGATGATCAGATCGATGTCGTGAGCACGGGCGACAGCGAGGCATTCATTGACATCAACGGTGGTGGGATTTTCGTGGACCCGATCGTAGATCGCGACGGAAACACCCGCAGCTTCGAGAAATTCCGTCGCATGCTTTGCGTGGCCGACTTTCACAATGCCCTGATCGGTCACGAGCAGTGCCCGCGATCGGCCGAGTTGTTTGGCAAGTTCGCCGATGCGACCGAGTGCTCCCGCACCGAAGACGATGCGCGTGCGGGCCGGGTAATCAAAGCCAATCAGACCTGTCATCATGCGAAGATCAACGGATGAGCGGGCGAAATTCTTTCCACGTCCGCGATATTGTCACCAAGAAAAGTAAGGTAACGATTGGGTGTCGGGGTCGAGCTAAGGATTGCGCGAACTCAGCACAATCAAAGAGCGAAGCCGCGAGCGGCTTTAGTAGACGCCTTCGATGATTTTCTTTTCGCTCGCGCCAAACGGGCGCACATCGCCGACGCCATCCCAGGGCAGACCATCAATAGGCTGGCGACGAATCGCTTCATCGCGCTCCAGGAAGCGCGGCACGAAAAACTCGCGCGTCAGTGTCGTCAGTTCCACTCGGCCCCATTCGTCATAGCCCACGCTCTTGGTCGTCTCTTTCGGATCGACCATGCGAAGCACGGCGCGAGGCTGCGGAGCGTAGTAGGTGATGCTGTAATTTTTCTTCGCGAAATCAGGATCGCTCACAGCCAGGCCCATGAGCGTGTTGCCATAAGTAGGCACGAAGGAAGTTTTATTTTCGAGGACTTCTTCACAGAGAAATCGCACATTCTGCGGCGTCATGCTGGTGCCGCCGCAGAAAATGCCTTTGATGCCCGCATCGGGAATGTTGATCAGTTCACCGATGGATTCGAGCAGTTTGGGCGTGGTGAAGATGCACTGAATCTTGCGATGCTTGAGGATCGTCACAGCCTGCTCAGCGACGTGCTTCTGATAATCCTTGGCGACATCGGTCTGGCCTTTGCCCAGGACGCGCTTGACGAAACGCGGATCGAGATCGACGAAGTAAGCAGGACCGCCGCGATAGTTGGCCAGGTGTTCGATGGCCAGGCGCAGACGGCGCGGGCCAGTCGGGCCGACCATCAGCCAGGAGGCACCGCGCGGGAAGATGTCGTCGCCGTAGCGATCGGAGAATTCTTCATAATCGACTTTGTAGTCATCCCAGCCCACGCGCTGCTTGGGCATGCCGGTGGTGCCGCCGGTTTCAAAGACATTAAAGGGGCGACTCTTGAGCGGCTGGGGCACCCATACTTCGGGCTGTTCATCGCGCAGCCATTCATCTTGAAAGTGCGGGAAGTTTGCAATCAGCGCATCAAAGCAATCGACCTTGGCGACCGGATCAAAGCCTGCGCTCTTTTTCCAGTTGAGCCAGAAGGGAGAGCCGGTGTCATCGCTGAAGTGCCACTTGATGATGTCGCGCACATGGGCGTCGAGTTGCGTCTTCGCTTCTTCTGCGGTCTTGGCGGGCACGGTGCGTTTGGAGAAGGATGGGAGTGCGGTGGCGGTGGTCATGGGTGAAGTAGCTCCGACGAGTCACATGGCTCTGGTCAAGGCCGGGGCGAAACGGATTGGAAATTGAGGAAGAATCATTCCGCAGGCAGGAAGAAGCGATCGACATGCTCCTTGGGCGGCGGCGAGGTCAGCAGCGACACACCGATCAGCGTCACTGCGGAGATCACGAAGATCACGGCGGCGGGCATCATACCCAGCACCAGATATTCACCGGTGCCAGGATCCATCTTGCCAAGGTAGCTGGTGTCCTTATAGACGATGTCATCAATGAAGAAGACCGTCCATGATGCACCCGTCATCACCACGCAGGCGAGCGCCCCAGCCCGGGTCACACGACGCCAGTAAATCGCCGCGAACACCAGCGGGAAGAGTGCCCCGAAGCCGGTGAAACACCAGACGCCCAGATCAAAAACATGCCGGGGCGGAAACAGCGAAAGGATGTACGTGATCGTCACAATCGCGATGATGAACAGTCGGCTGATGAGCAGCTTCTGCTTGTCCGAGAAGCGATCCTTCTTACTCATGTGTACCACAACATCGGTGGTGAACATCGTGCCCAGACAGACAAACTGCGAATCGAGGCTGGACATAATTGCCGCCAGAACACCGGCAATGAGCACACCCGTCAGCAGCGGCGAATGCACCAGATGATCGACCATGCGACCGAGCACCGCATTGGCGTTGGGACTTCCATCTGGGAGTTTGGGCAGCGTCAGCCCGCCTGATGCAAACAGACCAGCGGCCCAGATGCCGATGAGGATGCAAGGCACCCAGACGATCATGATGAAGATCGGATGCGCCACCACGGTGAGGCGAAATGTCTTGGCGCTCTTGGCGGTGAGCCAGTGCTGGAAGAGATGCGGGAACATGCCCACTGAGAGCGGGACGAACAGGTACGTGAAAAACTGCGTGTGCGTAACCTTGCCTTCGCGGGCCAGATGGCCGGGGCTGTGTTCCGCAACGATCTTGCCAGCTTCGCTCAGACCGCCCATGCCTTTGGCGATGAGCAAAAACGCCACGACACCGGTGACCATGAAGACGAGCGTTTGAAACGTGTTGGCCCAGGTCGCGCCGCGCACACCACCGACGAAGACGTAGTAGAGCACCACCAGGCTGATGACAAGGCCCGAAAGCCACTGCGGCACCGCGCCCTGCGTGGAGGCAAAAGTTTCGGGGAACATGTTCATCGTCACCGCACGCACCACCGCGCCGGCGCCCAGCAGGCCGATGAGAATGTATGGAATCACAAGGGCAACAAGCACAGGGAAAAGAATGTAACCCAGCAAATTGGACTGATAGCGATCGCGGAAAAACTGCACCTGCGTCATGTAGCCGTAGCGTTTGCCCAAGGCCCAGAGCTTGATGCCTATGAGGAAAAATATCGCCGAGTGAATTAGCCCGGACCACGAAGCCATCAGGCCGTACACACCGATACCCAGATCAAAGCTCTTGGCGGTCGAGCCGATCATCGCGAAGGCGGTCATCGTCGTGCCGAAGATGCTCATCAGCAGCAGCACGGGACCGATGGATCTGCTGGCGGTGAAGAAATCCGAACTGGTACCGCGAAACGATCGGCTGCTCAGATAGCCCATCGCCAGCAAAATGCCCATGTACGCGATGATCACATATAGAGGGACGTAAGACACTTCGCGCGGTGCCTGTGCAAGGAGGACGAGACTGTTCACTTCTTGTCTCCTTGCAAAGCAGCAGGATTCGAAGCGGAAGGTCCATCAAACTCATCGGCCCATTCCTCAATGTGCGTCGGCCAGGCGATTTTCATCGTGGTCGCCCACAGCACTGCCGAGGCAATGGAGAAGAGCATGTGATACAGAAGGCCGATGGGCATGAATCCCATCACCAATGTCTGATCATTCCAGAACCAGAAATCATGATGCAACAACGCGACGATGATCGTAATGACCGCCATTACGCGCACTTTCTTTTTATAACTGGATGTGGTGAGCATGAAGGGGGTCTCGGGGGAAGGAAACAGGAAACAGGACAGGAGACAGGGAACAGGAGACAGGGAACAGGGAACAGGAGACAAGGGACAAGGGGAAAGGGGACAAGCGATGGGGCATCAACCAAGGACAATCGATTGATTACGGTCGCCTGTCTCCTGTCGCCTGTCTCTTGTCCCCTCTCCCCTGCCCTCATTTACTTCTTTTCATCCTTCTTCTCTTCGATTGCGTACAGGTGTGAACTGGTGCCGATGTAGAGAACGCCGTTGGCGTAGATCGGGGATGAGAAAACGGAGCTGGGCATTTCCACTTCGACTAGCAGGCTTTCAGTTCGGCTCTTATCGAGCTTGGTCTTTTTGCCGGTCTTGTCGGTGACGGTGACAACGCCGCCCTGAAGCTGCGTGCTGATCTCGCCGCCGAATTCTTCAGCGAGTTTCTTCATGCCTTCGATGTGGAACACATTGACGATGCCATCTTCGTTGCCGATGTAAACCTTGCCATCAGCGACGAGCGTGGAGCCCCAGATGTGGGCGAGCGAATCGTGCTTCCAAAGAAGCTTGCCGGTCTCTGCATCAACGCAGTGAATCCAGCCCGCGTAGTCGCCGACGTACACCAGGCCCTGATCGATGGAGACTGTCGAGATCGAACGGTTGATTTTCGGATTGGTGTCCTTGCTGTCCCGAGTCGCACCGTAATCCCAGATCACACCATCCTTGCTGATGTCGCCGGTCTTGGTGGCATCGATGCACAGCAGACGGCCGACGCCTTCGCCGTGCTCGGGATCCTGACCGATGGCGATATAGACGCGGTTCTTGTAGTAGACCGGCGTCGAAATGAATTCGCTGGGGCCATCGGGGCGGACATACTTGATCGGCTTGCCCGCTTTATCAAAGCGATAGGTCGGCAAGTTGCCATCGCAGCGCCAGACTTCCTTGAGCACCATGAACTCGGGATCTTCTGGATCTTTCACGGGGGTGACTTCAAACGCATAAACGATGCCATCGGGGCCGGCGAAGAAAACCAGATCGCGGCCATCGACATTGCCAAGTGTTGGCGAAGACCAGCCGCCGTGCATGATGCGGAAGCCCATGCCAGCGATTTCCTCGCCTGCGAGTTTGCCGGTCTTTTTGTTGAGGACGACAAGCGACGGGGCTTTGGGGTTGGGGATATTCGTGTGCGACCAGTCCACGCCGTTGGATGTGGAGACAAAGAGCAGATCGCCGACGACGAGCACGCTGCTGCTGGTGATGTTGTGCGGGAAGGTGCCCAGTTCTTCGCCCATGTCGAAACGCCAGATGATGTCAGCATCGGTCTTGGTGATTTCGATGGGCGGGCGCGGCGTGTTGAGGCCGACCTGATATTTGCCTTCGTTCTGGTAGCCCTGATTGCCATCAGCTTGGCCGTTGACATCGAGGCAGATGACTTCGAAACGGTTGGTGGTGATATAGACGCGATCACCATCGATGGTGGGCGAAGAAGCGATGCCCAGATATTCCCAGTCGCCGACTTTGCCGGAGCCGATTTTCGGAACGGTCAATTGCCAGAGAAACTTGCCGGTCTTTTCATCGAGGCAGTAGAGCAGCGAGTGATCGCCTTGATAGCGTTTGTCGCGTGGCGAGTCGTTGTTGGTGCCCAGAAAAATGCGGCCGCCTGCGATGGTGGCATTGCCGTAGGACTGTGAGCCGAGTTTGGTGACCCACTTGATGTTCTTGGTGGTCTTCATGTCGGTGTTGCCATCGTCATCGCGCTCACCGGCTTCCCATGTGACGGGCACATAAGTGGCGTTGGGTGCCACCATGTTGCGCGAATGATCACGGCCCCACATCGGCCAATCCTGAGCCATGACGGGAACCGACACGAGTGATGCGAGAAGAAAGGCAGATCGAATTTTCATGGTGAAGGTCTCCACTTTGTAATTCTGAGCGAATGTAAAAGACTCAAGCAATCTTAGAACGCAACATGCTCACTTGTTTTGCGTCACGCTGATGTTGTCGAAGTAAACGCGGAACTTGCCGTTGATAGCGAAGCCGTAGAGGCCCGGCGAGCCTTGCGTGTGAGCATTGGCGACGTTGACTTCCATGGTCCACGCCTCGGGTTCTTGAGCGCCTTTGTCCCACGCCTTGACGCGGATCACGCCGGTGCCGTCGTCGTTGACATCGACACGGGTCTTGAGCGTGTACCACTTCTTCGCGTCAATCCGAAACGGCACCATCTCCGCAAGGCGATCGATGTTGCTCGATACTTCGATCTGCTGATGGTTGCCTTTAAGAACGATTGCATACCGCTGATGCAGCACGCCGATGTCCGAAGCCAGGCGGCGGTTGCCATCGGTGCGCACATCGACCTGCATCGTGTAGTTGTGCAGCGATTCATCTTCAATAAAAGTTTGTGCTCGCTGAAGGATCAGACGATCGAGCGTCTTAGCCAGCACCTTGTTGCCATCAAGCTCGCGAATCTCCCACGAAAAACGCGCCCTGATCCATGCCAGCGGCGGGTACGCAAACTTGCTCGGCTTGCCATCGGCTTCCGTCTCTTCTTCATGCTCGACGCTCAAGTCGAAACTCTCAAAGTCTTCCTTATAAGGCAGGCCGCCCAGCACGCGACCTCGTACGAATCCCGTGAGATTGCCACTGGTGCCCTTGAGCGAACCAGCGGACATCTTCGCATCAGCACCCGTCGTAAGCGTGCCATCGGGATTGATCTTCACATCCATCTTCGACTTGACTTTCGCCGTCGGCGGAATGAAGTAATCCCAGGTCACATTCTGCACTGTGCCCACGACGTGCCCATCGGCATCGACGGCGCGCACGCGAAACTGCTGCGTCTCGCCGGGGTGCATCACGATCTCCGCAGGCACCGGCTGAAGCTTCACAGGAGCGCCCGCCTTGAACGTAGGCATCGCAGGCCAGACCGGCGATTCATCTTTTTCGCGCTTGCTGCCAAAGGCGTGCAGACCTTGCGTGGTGGAGACGTAAACCTTGCCGTTCCAGATCGCTGGTGCACCGAGCATGTTGGCATCGAGCTTGACGCGCGAGAGTTCCACAGGGCCTTCATCGGTGGCCTTCATGATGACGAACGTGCCGTTGTTGAAAGGCACATAAAGTTTGCCATCGCCATACAACGGCCCTGCGTGAATCTGATCGGGAGCGATTTTCTTTTCCCAGTATTTCTTGCCCGTCTTGGCATCGAAGCACAGAAGAACGCCGATTTCCGAAGTCATAAAAATACGATCACCCACAAGAATCGGCGAGCTGGTAAAGGCCGCCACTTTGTTGCGCCAGATCACTGCAGATTCTTCCAGTGCCGGTGCCCCAGGCTTGCCCGGCTCAGCAGGAATGCCCTTCGCATCGATCTTCAGTTTCGTAATCGCGCCCTGCTCTGAGCCATAAGGCGATCCGGGTGGCTGCTCCAAACCATGCAGCGCAATGACGCCATCGCCATGCACCAGCGTCGATGAACCGATGCCACCCACGCAGAACTGATAGCGCCAGATCGCCTCGCCTGTGAGTGCGTTGATGCAAACGACATTGCCATCACCGGTGCCTGCGAAGAACACGCGTTTGTTGCCATGCGTGATCACGAACGGATGCGAAACCGAGCTGTCCTTCAGGAACGGCGGGCCCACACCAGGCGTCGTCGCCCAGACCAATTCACCCGTGCGTTTATCAAACGCATAGAAGCGATCATTGGGCGGGCCATCGCTGCCCCAGTTGTTGGTGACGCCGCGTGCGATGAGCAGATCGCCCTCAATCACCGGCGCGCCTGTGCGACCGTTGGGATAAGTATTTCGGCCATAGCGTTCACCCATCGAAACGTTCCACACCACTTTGCCTTCGGGGGTGAAGCAATACAGGATGCCGGGGGTAGAGAGGTAATAGACGTTGCCGGTCTCGGGATCGACAGCCGGTGCACCGATGGAATAGCGATCGTAAACCACATCAGAAACGAAGTCGCTGAGTTTGAATTTCCACTGCTCTTTGCCGGTCTCTGCATCGAGGCAGAAAAGTGCTTCCTGCAACTCGAATTTTTCACCTTCATAGCCGATGCCGAAGAGTTTGCCGTTGGCGATGACCGGCGTGCCACGCATCTTGATGGGGTAGTGCCAGAGGTCGTTCTTACCGCCGATTTCCCAGGTGTCAGGAAGATTTTTCTCATCGCTGGTGCCGTTCTGATGTGGGCCGCGCCAGGCGAGCCAACCGCGAATTTCAGGCGCAGGTTTGGAAGCCGGCAGCGGCGTGATGATCGGGCCTTCTGCCTTGACTGCTGCTGTGACTTCCGTCTTCTTGGCCGGCGTCTCATCCTTCACGGTCACAGAAGCGGGCGGCTTGGTTTCAGCGGGCGCGGTGACCTGCGTCGAAGTGGCGGGCGTGGCGGGCGTGGCGGGCTTGCTGGTGTCAGCGGTCTTGACGGGGTCGGAACTGCAACCGGCGAAATAGATCGAACCGCTGCAAAGCAGGAACAGAGCGAGGAACAAGGAAATTCGTTTCATGGCGAGCTCACCTGATAAGTCGGCAGACGGATCGACGAGAGTCGTTACAATCCTGCGATCACCTGACAACACTGGAAAAAGCGTTTCATACCTACACGTACAATCTATTTGGCACAGTATAGCATGTCAGAACGAAAGGCAACCCGAAAATCATCCGCCAATGCGAGCAAGTCTGTCGCTGACACTTCCTCCAGTAACGAGAAGCTCAGCGAAGCCGCCGCCGCTGCTGAGGATCACGAACTCGATTCGCCCAGTCGGCGCCGGTTGCCTCCCCTGCTTCGACTGGCGTGGTACAGCTTGAATCAGGCGTTTCGCCGTCGCATCAATGATCTGGGCATCACGCCCGATCAGTTCACCATTCTCCGCTGGCTGACGGAATGCGATCCCCAGTGGCCCACGCAGCGCGAACTGGGCGCGATGATGGCGAGCGATCCGAACACCATCACCAGTCTGCTTCGGCGAATGGAAAAAGCGGAAGTCGTCATCAGGCAGCCACACGAAACCGACCGCCGCGCTAATCGCATTCAGATCACCGCTGCGGGCAAACGCATCTATTTCAAGGCCAGGCAAATCGCCATCGACCTGCAAACGGAAATCCTCGCGCCGCTGAGTGAAACCAAACGCGATGAGTTTTTTCAGTTGCTCGATGTCGTCGCACAGTCATGCAGACAGTCGCTGGGCGGAACGCCCGTTGAAACGGATGATGAGTGAGCGCAGCGGCTATGACATTTCGCTTTCACTCTCAAGCAGTGCGGCAACGCGCTCAATCGCCGCGACCGTGAAGATGATCGGGTAAAGTTTTTCGTAATACCACAGCTTCGCAAAATAGAACCCGATGGGTGAAGGCGGAAAATTCGTGCCTCGGGCCGTGTGCTCAATGAGCCAGTGAACGCCGCGCACAATCGCCGCTTGCGGCGTAGCGTCGTTCAGCGCAGCAACCAACCCTTCCACCGCCAGCGCCGTTTCTTCAATGGACGCATGCCTCGCATGATCGCCGCCCCATCCGCCTGATTCATGTTGCGCATGATTCATCCATGCGACAGCTTTGCTCTTCACTTCAAAATGGAGCGCCGGACGACGCGGTGATGAGCGAAGCCGCAAGCGGCAAGGGACATGGAAACGAAACTGGTCAGCGGAGTTGCTTCGAGAAAACCACCATGCGGAGGTTGAATGGTTTCGAGCAATCGCATCACGCGCTTACGGGTGAGGCATCTTGCAAGACGTGCGATTGGATTCCATGATGGGCGGTGGTGATGCCGCACGAGGCCGATGGCGATAAGTGCGGGCATCGCGTAGCTGACGACTTGGAGATTCAGGAGCTTGAACCACGAGCGAGGGAATGCAGCAAATTCAAAGGGCAGTTGCTTCACCCATTTCCAGGTGGCGCGATCATCAGGCGAACCGAGTCTGCCGCACAGGGCGCACATGGTGAGAATCGGCACGCTGAAGGTGCGATCCTTGCCGTAGCGTTTCATCACCGCTTCAACGAGATCGCTCACTTCCAGCGAACCAGCGTACTGCGCGAGCCAAGATTCGCAGTGAGCAATCGCAGAACGCGCAGCGAGGACACTGCGGCTACTAACGAGACCCAGCGCTGCCCAGACGAGCATGGTGGTGCTGATGTTGGATTTGCTTTTATCAGTGTCGCCCCAGCCGCCGTCTTTATTTTGATTCACTTCAAGCCCATGCAGTGCCCTCCCCTAACCCCTCCCCAAGGCAGGGGAGCTCAAGGCACGGCACAAGCCTTTACATGCGATTGCACTGCGCACGAACATCACAATTGGCATTAAGCAGCTTAATGAACGCACCAAAATATTTTCCGTTGTCATGAAAAGTGCGGCCGCTCACGAGATTGCCATCGACGACGCACGCCTCATCAACGAAGATGCCGCCGCACACTTCCAGATCAAATCTACACTTGGGCACCGTCGCCATACGGCGACCCTTGACACAACCCGCATACGCAGGAATCTCCACACCATGACAGACCGAAGCGATAGGCAGATTCTTCTCAAAGAAGTAGCGCGTGATGCGCACCAGATCCTCGTCATATCGAATGTATTCCGGTGCCCTGCCGCCGCTGAAAAAAATCCCCGCATACTCAGCGGGATTGATCTGGGCGAAGGTGATGCTGGGCATGATGGTGTAGCCTTCCCACTCTTTGGTGATGGTCCAGCCGGGGCGCACTTCGTGCATCACCATCTGATATGGCCGCATCTGCGGTGCAGCCACGATCGGCTCATACCCATCTTCCTGAAGGCGATAAAACGGATAAAGCGTGTCGAGTGTTTCACTGGCGTCGCCGACGATGATGAGGACTTTATTCATGGCTGTTTCGCGGATCGTGTTTGTAGTTCGTGATGATACTGCGCGAAGGCGAAGCTGCGAATTGCGCGAGATTGTCTGGCAAATCTGAGTTTAGTTTAGGAACGGATTGAAAACAGCCACCGAGGCACCGAGGACACCGAGGAAGGCAAATAACCGGAACAAAAATGCGAATCACATGAGGTGCTCTCGTGTTCGTCGCAATGCGATCTTATTCCGCTGGTCTTACTCAGTGTTCTCGGTGTCTCGGTGGCCAATCCTGATTTGGTCTTGAACGAAACTCAGGCTGCAAAGCACTCGCACATAGGGTTGCCCACCCTACGCAGTCGCATCGCATTTTCCGCGCACATTGATCACCATTTAACAGTTGAAATATGGTTCAATAGATGTTATACTATACCGGTTACGATGGGTTTCATGAGTCAGATCATTTCCAGCATTAAGGGTAACCGGGTAGACGTCTACCAATTTACCCATAGACACGAGCTAATCTCTGTACAAATCAGGAATTACGATGAGAAACGCAATTGAAAAACCCGTGGGTAGACAAAACTCGGCTTCAAAAATGAGCTTTGACGCACCCGACATGACCTCGCCTCGAATTCTCACCGCCCCGCTTGCACCGGCGGCAAGTTCTGCCACAATCTCCCCTCCCTCAACAGCCCTACGGATTTTTTCATCATGGAAGCAGGCATCGTCGGACTCCCTAACGTCGGTAAATCGACACTCTTTAACGCACTCACCGCAGCCGGTGCTCTCGCGGCGAACTATCCCTTTGCCACCATCGAGCCTAACGTCGGCGTCGTCTCTGTCCCTGACGCCCGACTCGAAACCATTCGCACCCATATCGAATCGCAGAAAATTATCCCTGCCGCCTGGCGCCTCGTTGACATCGCCGGCCTGGTCAAAGGCGCGAGCAAAGGCGAAGGCCTGGGCAACAAGTTTCTCTCCCACATCCGAGGCGTCGATGCGATCCTTCAGGTCGTCCGCTGCTTCGAAGATCCCAACATCATGCACGTCGATGGTTCCGTCGATCCGCTGCGCGATATTGAAGTGATCGAAATGGAATTGATGCTCGCAGACATGCAGACTGTCGAAGGCTCACTCGACAAGGCGCTTCGAAGTGCGCGTTCGGGTGACAAAGATTCCAAGCTTCGCGCCGAGCTGCTTCAGCAGTGCAAGCCGGTGCTCGATGAAGGCAAGCCGATCCGCAGCATGCAGCTTCCTCCCGAGGAAATGAAACTGCTGCGCAGCTTCGGCTTCCTCTCCGCCAAGCCCGTGCTCTATGTCGCCAACGTCGATGACAACGATCTCAAGGGCGAAGGCCCACTCGTACAGAAGGTGCGCGAGAAAGCCAAGGAAGAAGGCGGCCACATCGTGCCGGTCTGCGCACGTCTGGAATCGGAACTGGCCGAGCTTGAAGATAAAGATCGCCTGGAGCTTCTCGAAAGCGTCGGCCTCCCTGAGCCGGCGCTGGCTGCGCTTTCCCGCGCTGCTTACAAACTGCTGGGCCTGCAAAGCTATTTCACCGCAGGCCCCAAGGAAATTCGAGCCTGGACGATTCCCATCGGCGCGACCGCACCGCAGGCTGCTGGTGTGATTCACAGCGACTTCGAGCGCGGCTTCATTCGCGCTGAGGTGTACAGCGTCGATGATCTTGAGAAGCACAAAAACGAGCCAGCCATCAAAGCCGCCGGCAAGATGCGCGTGGAAGGCAAGAGCTACATCATGCACGACTCGGACATCGTGCACTTCCTGTTCAACGTGTAATTGGCGGCTAAATGAGCAGCGACAGAAAGATTCCACGTCGCAACTCAAGGCAGTTGGCAACTTCGAAATGGAATCCCTATAATGTCGCCCCCAAGGTGGAAG
>Ga0105055_10003626_pt1 | contig 23211 bp, 14 predicted proteins | sample BON03_FD_78090 | JGI IMG/M metagenome (GOLD analysis project Ga0105055, IMG submission 78090) | Freshwater microbial communities from Lake Bonney liftoff mats and glacier meltwater in Antarctica - BON-03 | ecosystem: Environmental > Aquatic > Freshwater > Ice > Glacier meltwater | place: Lake...
CCACGTTTGATCAAGTTGTTAATCTGAAAGAATGATTCTGAACCTTCAGTGTAGTGTTGGATTTGAGCAACAATTTGAACTTTACAACCGCTTCCATTGACGGTATAAAACACAATCTTTGAGTTAATAAACAAGAGTATCTTGTTGAAAGAAAAGAGCCTGATGGCAATCCGTGAGGTAATTCGACACGAAAAAATCCATTTTTTCTGAATTTCACAGTTTTATTACTGAGCTGAATTTAAATATGAAATATGGTCTACAAGAGACGATTCTAATTTTAAAAGGGCTCTATTTCTCCAGAGGCCCAAGATTCCATCGGAAAGAACCGATCCAACGATTCTCATGCTAGCATACATATGCCATCCTACAAGTTTCAAGATTAAATTCATTTTTGGGGTTACGTATTTACAAAAAGCTGGCCAGTTGGAGAATAAAGTTAACTTTGAATAGTAGAACGAGTGATTGGAAAAAATTTTGAACATGCAAAATTATTTTGAAAAATGGACGTGCTGCATGTAAATGTTCTAATTAACTGGTTTCAAGTTTTTACAAAATGTGACCAGTTGGTGCGGCCTTTGATGAAGTCTAAATCTCATTTAATAGTTTGAACAACTATATATGATTGCTTCAGCTCATAATATCATCGTAAGAGAGACTAGATATCTCAGCATTTCGTTGCATTGCCAACAACGACTTTAATCTCTTCTGATAAAGTTGATTCGAAAGCTCTCTTTTCACCATCTTTGGTAATTTCCTATCATTACTTCTTGCGCTAACTACTAGCTGCACGCCATTTTGAGCCAACTCGGTTTTGTGTATTTTGGCTTTTTCAAATGCGAAGATGAGTTTATTAGTTCTTGACAATTCCTTTTTGCTTAAATGAGTACATGGTTTAAAGGGACGTTTCATTTCCAAAGGTCCTATCACGGCTTTTATATCAATATTCAAAGATGCCAGATTCAGACGCTCCAATAATGTTCGCTGTTGGTTCGTGCGTTGAGAAGTCATCGCGGAATTGCCGCGGTGCGTAGAGCCCCCCTCCACATAAACGGTCCATAAAAATGGAGTTCGAAAAAATATAAAATCAGTGGCTACGGTGAATATCATTGAGAACCACAGACAATTTCATACTAAACTCGAGGAAGATGGGTAAGTCAATGCATTGAGATGGCTGATAGATAGAAGGGATAAAAAGAGTATATTAAATACCTGGAGACCCTGAATCTAAACAGCTCAGCCTCATTCCGCCACTGAATGACGTAGTAGCCGCTAAGAGGTTCCTTGTGGATCTTTTCGTAGATGGTATATCGTCGTTTGGTGTAGATGGGCTGTTGGAGTTATTGTTTGGTTATGTATCTAACTGTTTTATTTTGTAGCACCGAATTTGAAGGCTCATGAGCTTCGCACCAAGACTCAAGATGAACTAAAGCAGCAATTAGAAGAAGCAAAACGTGAACTTGCTGAAGCTCGTGTTGCTAAGGTTGTTCAGAGTAACCAAACTAAGATCGCTAAAATTGGAGGGATTCGCAAGAATATCGCTCGTATCTTGACGGTTTACAACACAGCTGTGAGAAACAAGCAACGTGAAGCTTCTGCTGGAAGCAAATTCCTTAACAAAGACCTTCGAGCTAAGAAAACTCGTGCTATTCGAAGACGCCTGACCAAGGAGCAGAAGTTTGTAACCATCGTTGCTCAGCCCCTTACCGACAAAAGCGGAGCAGCATGCAAGAAATTGGCTCTTCGCAGAACTGTCAAAGCAACCAAGAAGGCTGCTAACTTTCCTCAACGAGTGTACGCGGTAAAAGCTTAATATCTTTATTTTAGCCTGACATTTTTCTTATTTTGGAATTGATAATTATACATCGAGCGATTACTGGAGGATGTCATTCATTACCTCTTGTTGTCGCTGCTTGTTTACGGACCACAACCCATTTAACATGTGAATACATGCCTGATTTTCTTCCACCCATTGCAAAAATTTGATCGTCTGAGAAGGAGTGATAATTTTCATGACCTCATCCATCTGTCCCTTTCGAATTTTCATATTCTGTTGCACCTCGTTTTCAAAACTGGTCAGCATCTTGAGACATTTCTTCATTGACGTGTTCTGAGCACCCAACCGAGTCCGTTGCTCCTTAATCTGTTCTTTTTGATGGGCATCCAAAGATAAATGCTTGCTAAGCATGTTCCATATACTATCGGGATTATTATCCGTATAAAATTCATCGTCTTGTTTTAAAATCCACAGCAGCATTTTACTGACTTGCGTAGGAAGTAGGAGTTGCTCAAGTTGGCCAACGTGAACTTTTACCAGTTTGTGTCTCTCTTCTCCGAAATCGGCATAAGTCTTAGTGTAGCCCTCAAGTCTCCCCAGGATCTCTTCGTCACTGCTCCGCTGAGGAATCATCGATAACAACGACTTCACTTCACTGACTCGGCGATCTTCCTCATCTTTACCGCGGTTCCCTCTACCAGAAGTCGCCTGTCCAACTTTATTCTGGGCCATTTTCAGCTTGAGCTCCAACTGCCGGTTAGTTTCCCGAAGAATGGACACTTCTTCTATCAGTCCCTCAATCTTCTCGCGCTTTCGCTTTCTACAATTCCGGGCGATCTCTCTGTTCCTCAGCAACTTATCCTGTCTGGCTTGGACGCGTTCAGCGTCCGTCATATTAGGGTTCCTGTCATACTCGTCTTCGCCTTCAGGTTGGTCAATAAGATCTTCGCAGTCATCCTCCAGCAAACTCGGGTCGAAATCCTCGAAAATTCCGTTGCTCAACACCACTTTTTTTCTTCCAAAATGTTCAATTTGTTAGTTGTGTCGGGATTCAAGTTGACTATTCCTTTATTCGAGTGGTTAGAAAATAATTTGGGACAATTCGCAAATTGAGATTAGAAATTTGAATGATGCACAGGCTGCACTAGAATCTCGAATTTCTCATTTCATAGCATAGGAAATGAAATGATAAGAAGAGGGACTATCCGCCTGCTTGTCGAGCCACATTATTTCTCATGTCTTGTCCTCAATGTCAAGCTGGAGTTTGCAGCCATTGCTTATCTTTGTGTTTATCTGTTGATATTATAGCAGAAAAAGTATTAAGTGCACTTTGCGAATCTAACTATCAAGTGCTTCGAGTGAGTCTTCAATTGAACCTTCCCCCTAGCTTTGTGATTAGACGGAGGCTCTCTACCACCAATGTCGACGTGAAGGAGATGCTCCGATCCAAAATAGCCAAACATATTAGTAGTAACGGCTTTGAATTGCACTCGCCCGGTATGCCTGAAGACATTGTGGTTGAATTGCAAGTGACTCATCAAGAAGCAGAGGACCAATTGAAAACACTGTTCCAAAAAATAGTTCCAACTACAAGGCAATCAAAGAATAAACGCCATAAAAACAATGATATGTCGCAAACAGATGTAGATATCATCTTGAAGAGGGCGACCGACGAGGATTTACAATCTATATTGGAAACGTCGCTAGCAACAGAGTGTGCTCTGCATGTGAACATATCAAGACAATCAGTGTTTGTGACAGGAAGATACATGAAATTTGCTCGTGGTGTGAGTCAAAGTCCTTGGACTATAGGAAACGAACGCCATGGGTCCGGATGCGTGTCTGATTTCATCGCACTGGACATCGAATCTAAATACTCGGCTGAGTCCCATAAATTTCATGGAGCTGGGAGAGAAGACATCGACGTGAGGATGCTGGGGAATGGTAGACCATTTGTTCTCGAGCTTATTAATTGCAAAGTCCTTCCAACTGATGAGGGACTAATGGCGATTCAAGAAAATGTGATTAATACGAACGAGGCAGGTAGCGTCATGGTTCGAGAACTGAAGTTAAGCGATAAGTCGTGCATGACAGTAGTAGTAGCTGGTGAAACGAATAAGAGAAAACAATACTCTGCAATTGTATGGAGTGCAAAGAAACTATCGAAATTGGAACTGGAGAAAAAGTTGGACTGTATTCAAGATATGGAAATTGAGCAAAATACTCCTGTTCGTGTATTGCATCGACGAACATCTATGTATCGCACGAAAATAATTCATTCTTGTCGTTGCGAATACATAAATTCGCACTTTTTTATTATGAGACTTGAAGCGTCTGCAGGGACCTATATTAAAGAGTTTGTCCATGGTGATTTTGGGAGAACCGTGCCTTCTGTCGGTAGTTTACTTGACAGCAACACAGATATTATTCAACTAGATGTAGAAGCCGTTATTATGAGCTAGTGAGAACTTCAAATTGATTTAAATTAATAATGGTCATTCAATTGGCACGATGTAAATGCAATTCATTTTCAAGCGAACGCAGCTGGGCATCTGTTCTTTGTAAAAATGCACTAACGTCGTTGATCATTGTCCCGCATAGGTCACATGACCCCGATACAATGGTCCTAGCCTTCTGTTCCCTCATTGAGGCAATCTGGCCTTTTTTATACTCAAACGAACACCACTCAGAAGATCTCTCATTTAAATGCTCGCCTTTTTCGCCAGACACTATCTTCTGAATATGTCTAGAACACGAATGGTACTTATCGAGATACTTTTTGGTTGAAGTATCACACAGTCCGCTTATGTTTTTCATGGTAGAATAAGCTTCCTTGGAACAGCATCCAGATCCGCACAACGGACATTGTGACGACATTAGAAGCTGGTCGTACTGATGTTCCGCAAGTCTAGCTACTCCAGCCAACTTCAAAATACTTTGTTGGTACTTTGCTCTCTTCTCCTCCAACAACTTGAGTGTATCCAGTTGAATGCTACGAGCGCGTTTATGACTCTTCACCTTGCTAACATCACTGTACAATTGATCAGCGCTAAACATTTTGTGGTGGGTATGTGAAATTGGAGATTCGTCAAAAAGTGCACTCGCTTCGCATACACAAAAGGTACGGTCCCCTCGCACTCCCAAACGTCTCTTTTTTTTGGTTTCGTCATCAATCAACTGTATTTTTTAAAAGCCGTACTTTTCCATTATCTACGGGATACCGTACAACTTTCTAATGCACTAAGGCAAGTCGCCTTCAAAATCCTACCGTATTTAACTTTAAACTCCATAGAAAACCAGCTTGTCACGGATTGAGGCTGAATAGGTCACAGGAACACGCCATTCATTGCCGCATCCATTGCCTATTCGACTAGTAGCTGAAAAATATGACACAGCGACACAGGGTCTCCTTGTTGGGCATAGATAGGTCTGCTGGTGGTGACTGGAAACGCCGTTCACCTTTTGAGGAATTTATGCCTCCTCCTCCACCTCCGACACCTTTTGACCATTCAACGCACAGCGCAGGAAAGTCTATGAGGTTTAGACCCCCTCCGCCAACAGAAGACCTACCTCCGCCGAATCAAAACGATGCCGAACTTCCAGTCTATGATTATGATTGTGCACCACCATTAGAAGTTGAATTTCCTGATATCCCTCCTCCGCCACCTTTAGACCATTCCATACACGAAACAAGAAAGTCCATGAGGTTCAGACCGTCTCCACCATCAGAATACATACCTCCGCCGAATCTAAACAACCCCAAACATGCAATCGATGTTTATGATTGTGCTCCACCGCTGGAAGTTGAATTTCCTAATCTACCTCCTCCACCTTCACCACCCCAATCACTTCTCGAGGAAGAATCCGATGGTTTTGAGGACGTAGAAGTCACAGAATCGACAAAAATGAAGATGGCGATGACGGTTAATGTGACAGAGACAAGCACAGTCCGGGTCCCGTCACCAAAATCGCACAAGGGCCATTCCAGTCCGTTTCAGAAATTCGGAAAAAAGTTGAAGGCATATGTGAATCTTACTCATGTAGAGCAAAACGAAGAGAAAGCTCCTAGCATGTTGATTCTTAACGCGCCTGATGAACAGTTTCCACCTGGACTTGATGCCATCGTGATTGCCCCTCCTGGGATGAGCAGTGTTGTACTGGAATCAATGCCTATTGTTGTATCTGAATCAGTATCAGAGGCAATTGTAGTACCAGATACGGAATCATTTTCAGAACCAATACCTTTCATTCCTGTGGGATCAACAGCCAATGTAGTACGTGATTTAGAATATAAATTAGAGGTAACACCTGTTGTATCGCCTGAGTCAATATCGGAGATAGCCTTTGTCTCAGATCCAGAACCAATGTTTGTTGTCCCGTCTGATTCAATATCAGAAATAATTGCGGCACCAGAATCAATATCTGAGCCAGTACCAGAAATTAAATCGGAGGCAATCGTAGCAGTACGAGAGGCAGAACCAATGCCGGAATCGGAATCAGAAATGATGGCTTCTCCAGATTTATTGGATTGCTTGACGAGCGATACTGAGAGCCATCATTCAGAAGAAAATTACAGTTTCAAAAGAACTCCGGCGCCTCCGTCGGAGCCCCCGCCACTATTTATTTCTCCAACGGTTCATCGTAGGTGGTCTCGTTCATCTCTTTTAGATGCGAAACAGACAGAAAATATTCCAAACGGGGATGTTGAAGATATTGCAGACGTCAAGGGAATTGTCAAGGCCCCATTAGTGGAGAGCGGAACTCAAGGGGTAAAGAATTCTGTGCTGTCATCTTCTCAATCTGAAGAGAAATTAGCATTGGGAGATTCCATCAATATACTGTCAGATGAAAGTGAGAAGGAAATAGTATCGGAAAAGGACAATGCTTTAGAATATGCATTTGTTATGTTACCACCCCCAGAAATCAATGATCTTGTTGTTAACTTAAATGCCATTACAAAGCAAGATACGCAACAAGCCCATAGCCCAATAGCACCTCTTAGTCCCCCGAACGAGATTCCTGCATCCCCATTACGTCAAAGGCTTCCTGCACGAGAGAAAACACCAGACGTTGAATATTCAAAGAAGGAAGCATTGGGAGTTCACAATATACCATCTTCCCCACTATTAATTGAAGGTTCTAAGAAGGAAGCATTGGGAGTTCATAATATACCATCTCCCCCAGTATTAATTGAAGGTTCTAAGAAGGAAGCCTTGGGAGTTCATAATATACCATCTCCACCACTATTAATTGAAGGTTCTAAGAAGGAAGCATTGGGATTTCATAATATACCATCACCACTATTTCTCGAAGCTTCCGAAAAGGATGCACTGGGAGTTCACAGTATGCCACCTCCACCACTTTTTATCGAAGCTTCGGAGAAGGATGCATTAGGTTTTCACAAAATACCATCTCCGCCACTAATTATCGAAGGTTCGGAGAAGGATGCATTGGGAGTTCACAATATACCACCTCCGCCACTAATTATCGAAGCTTCGGAGAAGGATGCATTGGGAGTTCACAATATACCGCCTCCCCCACTTTTTATTGATTCATTCGTCCCGCCACCATTCGATGAAACGCTGCACCACATGGCACCACCATCCCATCCTCCTCCTGAGCCACCAGTACATGAGATGAGACCCCCGAGTTATCCGCCCACGCGAAGGAAGAAGAACTCCGTTTCAACATTAGACGATGTTCGTAGAAAGCACAATGTAGTTTCGACACTGGATAATGACGATGTGCTTGATTTCATGAGTCCACCTCAACATGCTCCTCAACATGACGACGAGAATCGAAGTCAGATTTCAAATGTTTCGAGCACGAGGTCTTGGGTGTTTGCGATCCATCCTCCAAATGGCTCGCCTTCATATCGACGAAGTAGTCGGAAGTCGATCAAACTGCAAGATGATACTGAAGTTCTGCAACATGTTGACGCTATTATTCATCGCCGTGTTGCTAGAATGAATTCACAGGAAAGTAGAGAGCTTCCTAAGAAAGAAGATGATAGTATTAAAACCTCGAAATTGCATGACGCACTACGTAAAAAGTGGGCTGGTTTAGAGGAGTCTCCCAAAGTGCAGGAGACCGAGGAATCATTAAAGCCGTCTCTGCCTATTTTTGGACATTGTGAGACTTTATGCGAAGTATCCAATGTTGAGTCGGCGTTTCGGGACATCATTACGCCATTGATTCAAGGAGCCAAAGTGCGACAGGAAGGAAATGAGGTGTCGCTATTGTGGCTGTCAGGCAACCGAAAAATGATGTGCTGGAGAGAATTATCACCCAGAAACGAAACCAACTTTATCGAATTGGAATCTATTTCCAAAGTGCAGAAGCGGTTGCATAGCTTGCAAGTGGTGAGCGAGACGAGAGAATTTGAATTCGAATTTGAAAAGGGACAAGCGCTTGAAGCATGGGCACTAGGTCTATGTTTAATAAAGAATATGCGTTGTAACCTAGTTTCATAATTATTATTTTCAATTTCTTTTGTCATTCCATACCAACATCATATCTTCCGTATCTTTTCCAAATAATGTGAGTCGTGATGCCGCAGCTAAAGCAAGAACAGATGATTGAGATACATTTTCTGACATCGATGATTCATTGATTGCATCTTTCATCTGTTCAAAAGTGATTGGCGCATACAAAACGACGCCTTCACATGATACTTCAAAGAGAAGAGTTGAATCCTCGTCGGGCTTTTTAAATCCAATAAGCAATGCCTGCTTCAATGACGGGGACTCACCTGGTATTATATGTGTCAATTCAATCCACTCATGACATATTTGCCCTCGATCTTCGCTTGATTGTCGATGTTTTATTGGAGTCGATTTTTCGAACAGTGGCTCTTGATAGAAACTTTCAGGTAGAGTTGGAGAGTGAGACAATGAAGGCAACGCCCTACTGGAAGGTCGTACACGTTTCCCCCTTCGAACCTTTTTTGCTGACTGTTCAGGGCATTGGAGTTTACACATGTTTCTTCGAATCTTCCTGTGCCTCGAAAAGTCATCTTTTAACTTTTGATTATTTGGAACCGTAGATTGAGTTCGAGTTAGTCTTTTCAATATCAAGCTATTTTCAAAATCGAGATTGCCTTGAGTGTTTCTTCTGGCCATATCCAAATACTTTCTACGCTCCTTGAGTTGTTTTGAATGCGCTTTCCCACCTGGAGAGTTATTATTATTACTATGTACCAGACTCGATCGCTGTACTTTCATCAGTCTTTTAGCAATTTCCTCATTTTCATCACGGATTTTATTTAAATGCATTGTGATTGCTTTGTTCTTGTTCGCTTTTCCGTATGAAAGAATCTGCTCTGAATCTTGAAGCGCTCTCAAATGTTTATTTATCGATGCAGCTACACAGGAGGTCATATTCTTCATCGATTTTTGGTGTAATTTCCTTTCATGATCTCGCCATTGTCTGGTAATGAAGCTCTGTTTTATTCCCAGGTCCTTGTCTCGTATTCTAGTATGTGCTTTGAGTATATGAATCCGTTTTCAAGCAATCCTACTTACTTCACTTTCCTGGGTTGAGGACTAACATCCATCTCGTGAAGTATGGCTTTCATGTCACACCATGGGCTCTTCTTCATTTTATCTGCGGCGTGGATATCTTATTCCGCGGTCACATAACGGATGAAAATATCATTACTTTTTACAGTAGTAGGGTGGCTACTATGATGTGTCCCATTTATGTTTGTAGACCCTGAAACTTTTATTTTCAAAAAGATGAAGCTGGATATGCGACGAGTTAAAGATGCTATGGAGCTTGAAATAATGGAGACTCATGAAGAACTTCTTCAAGAAGTTGACGAGCTCAGAAGAGAGAAGGAAAATTTGAAAGTAGAACTCGAGCACCTGAGGAATAATAATACTGAGTTGTCTCATCTGAAGAATGTGGAAGCTCGAGTCAGAACATTTCGTAAGTTTCAGGTTGATCCCAACAATGAAGGACCAATCGAAATGGACAATTTATTAGATTTTATTTATAATCGGCTGGAAACTACGGGTCAAATAGACGAACGGATGGGGAAAACGGACTTTGAAGAGGAAATGATCATCATTCAACAACAACATGAAATACTGCGAGAAAGAGAAACACAGCTCAAAAATTTGAAATCCAGTTTTGAATCAGAAATTACGAAACACGAAATCGAAGCCACCATTTTGGCCAAATCCAAAATCGAAGAAGCGGAGAACGTATACCAAGAAAAGCAGTTGCGATTCCAAGAAAATGCTATACAACGTGATAAGGTTTTCGAGCATTCCAGAAATTCATTTATGGAAGAAAAATCTCGAATTCTGAATGACATAGAAGCCAGAAACGAATTACTGGAGCGTGATGTTGCGAAGAACAAGTTAGTTGGTGAAGATTTGAAAGTGCAAGTAGCCACTATGCTCGAGTTTGAAACCGAAATTCGGCGGAAAGAACACGCATGTCTAGAAATGGAGATTAAACTAAGAACCAAAGAAGCTGAATTGAAAAACATCGAGATCAACTCAAAGACCAATGAAGAAGCCACCTCCACGAATCTCTGTATTTCTGAAAATATCAAATTGGAATTAGAAGAGAAACTTGAATATTATGAAAAACTTGTCAGCGATACGCAGGCAAAATGTTTAAAGCTTACAGAACAGCGGGGTCGACTTGAAACCCGGGAAATAGAACTGAAGAGACGAGAGAACGGTTTTGAAGATAAAGTGGTTGCTTGGGAGATTCAACATAGTAACCAAAAACAGCATTTAGAAATGAAGATGCGAGGTGTGGATAATAGCATGCAGAAGATTGATGTTCGCGAAAGGGAATTGGAAGGCAGAGAAAATAATTGTCTGACTCGAGAACGAAACATTAGATCGATGCAAGGTCTACAGGCCCGGGTAGAAGAGGATCAGAGAAAACTTGACACAGAAAAAGCAGCTTTTGTCAAAACGAAAGCTGAAATCGAATCCCAAGTTGCGCAGCATGCTAAAATAACGAAACACGTCTATGAAACTGAAAACCAATTGAAAGACCTACACCGTCAGGTAGCTATCAAGAAGGAAGAACTTTGTCGTTTAACTGGTCAGGAAGATTTCCATGGTTATTTAGAAAAGAAAGAAAAAGAGATATCCTCTCGTGAAATGCATTTGGAGGAGCAAGAGAAGTTCGTTCAGCACAAGTGGAAGCTCGATTCAAAACGCAACGAAGTGACACAGACGCTCCTAGAGGAAGCGATTTCAAATCATGAGTCTGAAACAGCCAGCGTACTAATTGAAAAACAAAAGTTAATTGAGCTGCAGAGGGGAAATTCTAAGGCCATGGCTGCAGCGAACCAGAGGGAGAAAGAGCATCGTCAAATGATTGATGATCTCACCCAGCGAACCCAGAATCTTCGAATTGCCGAACAAAAGTTTACCGATCTTGTTCACCGAGAAAATCGAGTCAAGTCTTTGGAAAAACGCAACTCAGCACTTTATGAAAAACTTGAAGTGAAAGAAAAGTCTTTGGTAGTTGCGGAAAAAGAATATCTATACAAAAAGCAGCAATTGAAGGAACACCAGGAGGAGTTCAATCAAGATATGCAAGACCGCCAGGAAACCCTAGAAAAGTCTTTCGCAGATTTAGAGAAACGAAAAGAAAGCATTCAACAACGAAATCAGAAGTTTGAAATGTCGGTACAGTCCCGCTCTCAGCAACAAGACCAGGAAAGAGATGAAATAGCTCGTGAACGAGATTTGCTGTTGGAGAAACAACATGAATTGAAAGAGTCGCTTCGTGTCCTAGAAGAAAGAGGAGCAGTTGTGCATCGATCAGAGAAAGAGATAAGGGACCGAGAAGCAAATCTTCAGGAGGAAAAATCTTCCTTTCATATGCTTCAAAAAGAATTCCAAACTCGAACTATATCGTGGGACCAGGAGCAAGCTGCGCTGCAAGAAGAGGCTGTTCAGACCATTGATTCTCTTGCGCGTCAACAGGATTTGGTGGAAACTTCCAAAGAGAGGTTGCGGTTGTTGCTCACAGAGCATCAGAGTCTAGTGGAAGAACTACACTCGAAGAAAGTGACGTTCGAAGATCAAGAAAAGTTTTTCATTTTTAAGGATGAGGAAACAAGCAAGATGAAAGTTCGGGGAAATGAATTAATAGAGCAGGAAAAGATTCTTCGAGCTTTGGAAATGGAGATTTTCAAAAGAGAAGATCATGCTAGTACTATGGAATTAAAACTGTCTAGAAAACAAGAGGAGCTGGAGGATGAAAACAGGAAAATTGTGGCTGGTGATCAACAATTGAAAACACAATCAGCTGCTCTAGAAACTCAAATGAACCAGACGAAGTTGCGGGAGTTGACAGTTGAAACGCTAAAAGCATCCATCGAGTCAAAGGAAGCAGCAATAGAGGAACGAACTGCATCCCAGAATAAAAAAGAATTAGCACTGGTGAGAAGAGAAGAGCGCATTCACGCCATGCATGATAAGCTCTTAGCAGAAAAGACCAGATTAGATAGTCGCGAGAAGTCAATCAAGGCATTGGAAGATGAATTGTTACAAACAGAAATCAAATCGCGTCTGAAACAAGAGCTTCAAAACGAATCCAAACAAAAAGATTCGAACCAAGCAAGGGATTTACAAGATTCTGTGAAGCGAGAATTACAGCAAGCGGCCACGACGATTAAAGTGCGTGCGAATGAGTTGGATGCAGAACAGCAACAAATGGATATTCTCCGGACTAAATTGGAAAACGAAGCGGAGCAATTGCAATTGGGAAGTCGAGCCAATGTCAACCGGGAAATAGAGTTGAAAGAGATCGAAGCGGATTTAAAACAAGAAAAAAGAAACCAGGAAATATGCTTCAAAGAACAAGAGATTGAGTTGCAGATGAATTTGAAACACATGAAACTTGAACTGGAACATGAAAAAAGTGGCGTAAGGAAGCTGGAAGAAAGCCTCAAGTTGAGGCAATTCGAACTCGATGCATTAAAGCAATCTCTGGAAGAATCGAAAAAATCGCAATCATCTGAGATGGAATCAGAAAAGGAACAAATGAAACTGGCTCTTAAGCGTGAATTGGCAGCACTGGAAGACCAAAAAAACAGCTTTCATGCTAAAAAATCCGAACTCGAATCGAAGCTTCGTCAACTTTCTGAAAAGGAAACCACGTTGGAGCTTCGGGAACGAAAGTTCAAGGCGACAGAAGATCGAATGATTAAGGAGCAAAGAACCTTTGGGGAACTTAAATTGGTTCAAGCTAAAGAAAATAAAGAAAGCAGAAGTGCATCGGCTACTCTTGCAAGGCGACTTGAAGAGTACTCGAATAGGTTGGAGATGAAGATGGAAAATCGTGTCGTATCGCCCAATGAATCAATGAAGGATCTGGTGACTGAACTGAAAGATCTTCGACGTATTCAAGACGAGCAGTTGAAGAAGGAACTGGTGAAGGTAGAGCACGCACAGATATCTCTCGAGAGTAGATTGATGGAACAATCTAAAGTACTTGCAGCTCGCCAGATGGAAGAGATCCAACGCCTGCACCAACTGGGCCAGCAACAGCCAGTACCAGAGAGAATACGTATGGAGGAGGAAATGGATCGAGAGCGAAAGGAAATATTGGAGAGACAGAAACAAGAAAGGCAAGCGCTGGATCAAGAGCGCAAAGAGATGCAGGAGCGAATGAAGAACGAATGGGAGGTAATCCAGGCTGAACGTCAAAAGGCTCTGTCTAAGGATCAGAGTGTTATCGAGGAAATCAATTCCAGTAATAATGAAATAGCAACAAGAACAGATTACTCAATGGATGAAACAGTTCGGACGCAAATCGATGAGCTTCAAAAAGATCGACAGCGACTGACTCAGGAACTGACTCTCCGAAACGCAGCTCTAGAAAGTGAATCGACGAAATTCCAAGCTGAGCAAAAGAAGATGGAATCTGAAATGACAGAACGGCTTGAGAGAATATCTCGAAATTTCGAAATAGAGCAACACGAGCTGCGTATCAAATGGGACTTGATGCAGCAGCAAAATGAACTGGCACAACAAGAATTGAAGAAACAGCAAGTATCGCAGCTAGAATCGCAGCAACAAAATGAAATGGTGAAACAAGAATTGAAGAAACAGAAAGAATCGCAGCAACAAAAGACCATTGTAGAACACATCAGGAACGAGGAAAGGAAAATGAATATTGTAGAAAACGAATTGAGAGCGAGGGCTCCAACAAGTGAACTGCAGATGATGACGCCACTTCTGGTAGCTCGTGCTCGTACTGCCAGGGAAGAGCTTGCTAAGGCAATCGTGGCAAAAGAAGAATGGGATAGAAGACTAGAAAACACCACCAATGAATCTGAATTAGTTCCACCATCATCGGATTTGATTGAAAAACAATCAGAAGAAAGTATAACAGTGGAAAATGAAGAAAGTATAACAGTGGAAAATGAAGAAAATGTAGTTGAGGAATCTGTGGATGAGTTGGTGGAAGTAATGCTTCCAGCCCAGGATGCTTGCAACATCATTGACAGTTTAGTCAATCGGTTGAGTGCTGTGTCGAAATCCACCGAGATATCCATGACGAGGTTACAGCGTTTGTCCAAAGTGCTTGTTCCGTTCCAAGCTGAACGATTGACCGAAGCTCTAGGCAACGACATTATGGAGTTGCTTAAATCTACCGCTGATATTCGAACAAAAATCATGGGTTTGGAGCCACCCTTTTCTGTTTCGTTTCCTGAAAAGCCATTGGTTGATTCTGTTGTTCATATGGAATTGTGGCATGAAAGGGTTGAGGAGAAGTTTCATGACTTGACGATACAGGCCAATAACCTCATGCAGATGGAGCACCAGCGTAAGATGCTTCGAGAAGACCACCAAATGTCAGTGGTCAAGCATGGGACATCTGAAGTTACAGGCTTGCACTCTTATAACGAAGACCCGTCATCGTACCAGTACAATATGAAGCAATGCCTCAAAAACTTGGAGCAATCTCTTAAGGCCAGGAATGAATTACTGGAGGATAATCATAGCAGTAGTTCTGAATCATCAGACTATGATGGTGGTTTGTTTGAGGTCAAAGAATATTACAATAATCGACACTTTACCAATGATCGGTTTGAAATGGAAGAAAACAATGCTGATGGAATAGATGTTGACTACGCCACGCACTATGACAATGACGAAAAAGATCTTGTTCCGATAATGAGATCTCCTGATGGAGACGTGACTGTTGATGCAATGCAAACGCAGGAGGAATTTGAAGAATCGGAAGATATGAAAATGAAAAAACGAGATTTGAACTTGCGGCTCCAGCAAATCAGTCTCGATGTTGCGTTGTTTGACGACGAGGAAGGAGATGAAGAAGAACTTGCGAGACTGAAAGAAGAATTAAACATGATTCGGTCTCAACTGGCTGATTTGTCTGAGAAAGATGATGGGGTACTATGAAATATTTCTTTTATTAATTGATCAAGGACTCCATCTAACATTATCCAGCGCAGTAAGAGCCACCGTAGCTAGCAACTTTGATTTATGTTGAGATAAATCAGAGATTCTTGCATCCAGTTTGTTAGCCAAAGTATTTCTCATAGATGAATCCGAAGCAAGAATGGATACAGCCTGAAGGGCATTTCTCAGGAGTTGTTCCTCGTCGGAATTCAAAAGGATCTCGCAAACAGACAAATGAGCATTCGCACTCTTCGCCTGCTTCTTTGCACAGTGAGAAGATTCTTGCAGTAAATTAGAAAATACTCCCACTGCACAACAAAGAATTTCTTCTGGAATTCTATTCATCTCCGAAAAGATCTCTAGGATTGGATTCATAGCATCCAGCGCAACTGCCGAATCTTGAGCCTCGGGAATGAATGTTAGCGCTAGCAAGCATCTTAGAGCTTCAAGTTTAGGCATCTTAGATTGTTTCAAATGCGCCACGCATAACTCCACAGCATTATTTTGAAATGCCTGTAGAGGTATACACTCCAAAATGGAAAATCTGGATATTGGTTTTTGAGAGAGAAATGAAACCAATTCACGACTATTTGCAATGACCCGAACCCACTTGGAAGAGCGACAAGCAGCTTCGATTATCAAAAAAAGGTCTTCATGCTGCTCTTGAATGAGGGCACTGAGAATTGGTTCAAAATAATTGGTCATTGTTTTGTTGAGCACCAAAACATGTCTTTCACATCCGCGACGAAGCACCTTGAGTGCTAATGGGTTGTTGGACCTGCATGCTAAATCCACTACCAGCGCCATTAACTCGGAATCTGCAAATGCACTTGCGAAGTATCCGTCTCCGTTTAGCTTCTCTGATATCTTCTGAAGGTTTATTTCTCGTTCTTTTGGATTAGAGAGACTGGCGATTCTATTTTCAATTACTTTCATGATCCCATTGTCATTGTCGCGTAGCTTATTCCAATCCTTGGCATCACCTCCCATTCCAAAAATATAAAACGGATCTATTCGATTTCTCTCAAAGAGATTCAATTTACTTTAAACCGAAAATCTTTTGACATTCTAAATGACTAATTAATTGTTCGGGAATCTAATTTGCCCGGAAATTTTTAAAACAACTAAGTAGCTTGAAGTTTTTAATTAATTAGAAGCACAAATGTAGAAGTTTCTTGATGCACTTTGTTAATACTAGCCTTCGTGCTGTTTATCGAATAAAAGTCAAAAGTTGAAACTTCTTTTAAAATTATGAGAAAGGTTCTATAAAACAAAGATTTAAGAAAAATAGAATGGTACATGCTACAAACTACATCAGGATACAGGCTCCACTAGGAACATCCATTCCTCCTTCCTTCATTTTATTAACCATGACTTTACTCTTTTTGTCTATCGCCATTTGAAGCGCCGTTTTCCCATCAGTGTTGGTTAGATTTACGTCGACCTTTGCTGTCGCCGCTTTATTCCAATCCAAGAACATTCCTAGTGTAGACACTTTGTCCCCATCGACAGCGCAATGAAATCCTGTCATTCCAGACTTGGTCTGTTTATTAGGGTCAATTCCCATCTCTAACAACTTTTTGCATGTTTCATCGTGCCCTGCAATTGCAGCCCAATGTAGCGCAGTTCTACCACTCGCATCTTCAATATTAATTCCAGCACCCTTCCCAACTAACCATTCCGCCATGGCGCTACGTCCAGCACCAGCTGCTCTCATTAGAGGTGTACGCTTTTGAGCTCCGGGGGCATTGAAGTCCACAGAGTCGGTGTTTTCCTCCAGCAGGTTTTCGGCCCCAGCCATATCACCTTCATATGCGATCTTGTGAAGAGCAGTTTCAGGCATAGCGTTGTTCGATATGAATGAAGGGTTTAGGAAAACAGGAGTTGGTGAGAGCTAAAGATAGTATGAGTGCTGAGGCGGGTACTTGTAATCTCGCTTTCACTTGTAATGCGATTTTTAGTATACAACTGTCCGAAATGATCCGTTGATAACGAACAAAAAAACTTCGCGCTAAAAAAAATTCTCTAAGATGTTGATTTGTCGACGACCACTGCTGCTGCAAAAACGCGCCCTATCTTTCTTCAGTGATCCAGCACGAGCCGACAATGATGTGCCATGGCAACGACCCAAGAGGTTCGTAGCTCCTCCATCCGATGGTCAAGGCAACGTGCGGGCTTATTACATTGCCAAACAAATCAACGTCGTGCCCATGTTCCAAAAGATGTATGGTAGACAAAAGAACTGGCTGGAAACTGACAGTCTCATCATATCGTTTCCGTTCAGCATGGCCAAGAACACATTAAAAAAATCCAGTGAGGCAAAAGGGGAAAAACCTCCACCACCTCCAGAAGACGAACTTCGTGAAATCAAGTCAGTTGACTTTCCTCCTTATGCTGTTTTCTTTGACTATGGGGCAGTGGTGTTTTTTAATTGCGATGAGGTTCTTCAAACGGAATCAATCGCTCAAGCCGAACAGTTCTGTTCTGGTTACATGGAGATGGCCGGAGCCGCCGGGTCTGATGATTTCATAATTGAAGTGGATCATTCACAGGAGACTTGGAGCGAGTTTAAAGATAACAGGTTAACTCTTCAGAAACTGGATGTAAATAATATCCGAGTTATTGCGTCCGTAATGGGACAGTCTATTGCATTGAATCACTTTGAACAAGTTGTTGACGGGATGCTCCAGAGTTTTGAAAAGGCGAATGGCGATGCCAACAACGATATCTCGATATCGTTCCAGCCTTCTCAAACTAAATTACTTTTTAAAATACTTCGGGAATGTAACGCTGTGCTCTCGGAAGTTATTGTGAAGTTGGGGTTGCTCGATCGCACGAAAATGAAGGATACCGTGTGGAAATATGAAAAGTACTTTAAAATATGGGAAGGACTTCGTGAAGAATTTGAAATTGACACTCGATGGGATATTATGAATACCAAAACAGAGTATTTACAGCACAATATGAGATTTTTAGTGGAGTTGCTACACTCGCATAAAGGGGAGCGCCTCGAGTGGATGATTATAGTTCTAATCACTGCTGAATTGCTAGTGAGTCTATATAGTTTGTTTAACGGAGGTGGCCATTAATTTTATTAATATTGTGTAATTATTTCGGATTCTCAAACTAATGAATACTATCGTTTGCTACCATCATTATTTATTCGAGTTCTGGGATTGTTGAAACTGTTGATATGCCATTTGATAGTTTTGCATCTGTTGCATGTATTGAAAGTATTGTTGGTTCGCGTCGCTAGCAGGAAATGATTGCTGAATATTCTGCCAATACTGCTGGTATTGGTTCTGGTATGCACTATTCGGAGTAGGAACCATGCTGGGCATTGGCAAAAAACCACGAGGTTGATTTTGCGGAGGATTCATTTGAAAAGTATTCTGAGGATTCATTTGTCTCGGATAAGTATTCTGAGGATTCATTTGTCTCGGATAATTATTCTGTGAACTCATTCGTCTCGGATGAGTATTCTGAGGATTCATTTGTCTCGGATAACTGTTCTGTGAATTCATTTGTCTCGGTCTAGCTTTAGGACGAGTGAGGGGACCATTCCGACTAGCCTGCTTCAACGCCTTGAATCGTTGCTTAGCTGCTGCTTCCTCTTCATCGTCCGAGAAATCTAATTCGTCTGCCTCCTCGTCATGAAGGTTTGATGCATCAGATCCTATTTTGTTGAGAACGCTGATATCTATGTGGGACATATGACGTGTCACACAATATAACTGCTCACCTTCCACTAAAGAGAGTTTGGCAAATTCTACTGTTGGTGCCTTTGACTCGCTATTTGACTCATTATTAACAATATCAGTTTTATCTTCAGTAGCTAATTCATTGGATACTTGGATTGGTTTCATTTCAACCTTTGGGGGGGTTGACTCATTATTAGCAATATCAGTTTTATCGTCAGTAGCTAATTCATTGGATATTTGGATAGGTTTCATTTTTACCAATTCAGATTTTGACTCACTATTAACATTATCAGTTCCATCTTCAGCAGTTACTTCATTGGATACTTGGATTGGTCTCAATTCGAGAGATGCATCAACCACTTTGGTGAAGTCAGGATCATACAGTCCCATCAAACGGACTAAATAGAAAGGTCGTATCACAGGACCAAATACCTCTTCAATACGTCCAACTAATTGCCTATCTGAAGTACAAATAACGCTATCTATATCAACTGCATTTATCTCCGCTGACCCTGACGATTGCACCACAACTGACTTTCTATTGGCATTCAAACTCATCACAGTGCCGAAAATCTCTACCTCGTCTGTTGCCTGTACATCATTGGGAAGAGGATCAAGTGAAACTGATGTGGGAACCTTCTCGTTCTCTGTACGAGGTCCGAACACTGGGTCGCATGCATCGCTGCTTTTCTCCAAAAGTTTATTCATTTTGAACTCTGCTTCTTCTGGAGTGTCTTCCAACACAATGGGCTCGTCGTCTCCACTGGATGAACTACTAGAGGCATTTACTGCATCATCGGCAAGGGATAAAGGTGTTGCTTCGACATCCATTGGTGGTCCTCTCTAAAAAACAAAATTGAGAATAAAAACTGAGAATAAAAATTGAAAAAAGCTTCGTTGTCAACCTCAACTCTTGACGAAAGCACCAATTTTAGTATTTAAAAAATAGGAAAATTGCAAAGTATCTACTTGCGATTTATAATCCAGGCTTCGAGGCTAGAAACTGCCCCATATGTAAGAGTTGTTCTGCACTAATTGGATTAGCTCCTGGCATTCTAATGCCTGGATGCAAGTTAGCGAGGAAAGGTGCTTGAGCTATTTGCTGCTGTTGAAAAATGTATTGAGCATGCAATGCAGCCATTTGGCTCTCAACAGGAGGTTGTTGAGCATAGTTCGGCGTCAATTCCACTGGTGGTGGACTAGGATGTACCAGTGGTGGAGTAGAATGATGTAACGGAGCATGGTTTGCAGCTCTATTGAGCTTGTTTTTTTTTCTCGTATTAGGATTCTTGGATATTTTACTGCTGGGGTCGATTCCGGCCTTAATGTCCCTCAGTTCGACATATCTCTCTTCTAAGAGTTTCTTTCGAACATCTGCATATTTTAAAACAGATTCTTCATCCTTTTCTGTGAGGTACAAGACAAATCGTTGCCAGGCGCATCGGAACTGCGATTTCGTCAGCAAAGCTGCATGCTCAGAATGTTCACATAAATTCGCATACTCTTCTTTATCGGCATACTTTATAAATTCCGCCTCTGTGTTCAAATCAAGCAACTTGATAACTTTATTGATTGCAGAAACGTAAGTTCGAGTTGTGTTTTCATTGGTATTCTCTCGCTCTAATTTTCTTCTATAACGGTTTAGCAGCGGATGCATCGAATAGGCTGAGCTCCGACTTCTTTTCCGGCTCTCTGATTCTACTATTTGTTTCTTTCCCAGTTTCATCTCTTCCAGCGGCAATTTTGCATTCTCATTTTTCAATCGCTGCTTATCTTCCCGCTTCTTTATACGAGCCAGCTCTTCCTCATGCCTACGTTTCGCTTTCTCTTCGCGTATTCGAAGTTTGTCTGCTCTCTCTTTTTCTTTTTCTTGCATCCTTTGTTCCCGAATCTGAACCATGCTGCGATCTTTAATTTCTTTCTGTCGCCGTTTCTCTTCAATTTCACTTGTCCGCTCGTTTACTTTATCTGGCTCACATTGTTTGCGGGGAACGACTGGCTCTGATCTTTGAGATTTTCGGAGGGATTTAATTATCTTTTTCAATTCCAAAACCGATTTCAATCTATCCTTGTCAAATAAACAGCATTCAAGTGACCGCTTGATGGAACGGTAGAATCCTCCCAAATCGAATTCCTCATGTAGATATATTTTACACGTCAAGATAGTAAAGCAGCCCTGAAACATCACCTTGTCATATTTTTCATGGAGCTTAATACAATCAATAAGGCTGGCATCTAATCCACTTCCTTGCATTGAATCTTCCACCTGAGAGTGAAGATACCTCAAATCACATATCACGGCAAATACGGCAGGCAGCAGGAACTGGTCATCAGAAAACCTTAATAGAAGGAATTTTAATCTTGGCACAACACCAGCTTCTAAAAAAGCGGTCTGGTTGAGTGGGGCCATGTAGACTATCACACTAATCACTTCACATAGTACGACACATAGAGTAGCCTGAATGGACTCGTTCAGCAAACCCACAATATAATCCGGAATATCCACTTTCATAAACTCCTCAATCCCTTTCCCGCCATCGACACAAATATTGAAGATGCATTCACAGACCAACTTTGCGAAAGAATGCTGGGATAATAACGTACATAAGACAGGCACAACCCCCGCAGACAAAACGATGTCTCGATTCTCTCTCTCTCTGACAAGGGTTTTAATTATAGTACATCCTGACATCTGAATGATCATGTCGTCTGGAAACCGAATCATTATATCCAACACGGAGCCAGCCACACCTTGATTACAAGCCGCAATTGCGTCTTGGGGTAGAATTATCCGCTGACTAGCGTCCTCCAATAGCACACGAATATAAAAGTCTGAGCATTTATCACCCGCCTCAGACAGTGCATCAACTAGGGCTGACACGCCTTTCGAGATAGGTTGTTCATCCATGCTGTTTGTTTCACAGAGGAATTAGCACAGGTATTGAAAATGGTTTTTCTGAAAATACTTACTAGTCTACTACCATAAACATTAGAATATTCATTATTCAATAAACTGCCAAATCAACTCCTTTGGCAATCATTTATTGTTTTTTTTACAGGAAGAATATTGGTTGTGCGTATCAGAATGTTTTTCTCCAAAGACAATTGCACACATTAACTGGTACCAAGGTACCGGTACATGTAATAATTGCATGTATGATAGTTGAACTTAACTTTCATCACTACAAATAAAAATTTACGATACTGATGTGTTTTGACCTGGTAAGCTCATAAATAGAAAACAAACTAAAATGTTTTAATAAAATGAAGTTGCTGGATTATCTCGACCACGGGGTAAATTGTTTACTGTTGGAATTAAGTTCAATCTATCTTCTTTTGAGAGCATGTTTCGCCCGACCATTTTTACAATTTTAGCCATCCACCAGCAGTTTAAACAGTTAATTCCGGTGTTGGCCGTTGTTAATATCGCATAGCTGATTGGGGAAGTAAGGTTACCATTGAAAGCCAATAATCCACCCTCGTATATGGCCAGCATCGAAATTGGCAAACCAAATGCAAAACGACAAAGGAAAAAGGTCAAAACGAATGAATACTCAATACTCTGGTAAATCAGATTGTCTTTCGGTAGCCCCAAAATTTGATGCATAGATCGAAGAGTTAAAAAAGGAGTTGAAAGTTCATACAGTAATCCACAAACACCATAGAATTGCATGAATGGTGATTGGCAAGTTAGATACACTGCGATCCCTGCAAGATGATGCGACAACATAGGAAGATTGAGATTACCGCCAGTGAACATGTACATCAAGTCAACAATAAAATAGGCACTCGAAAAAGAAAAGATCCACGCGGCTTTGTCCGAGGCGCCGTATATTCGATCATTCTCCCAATTGCCTGTTGGGTATAGTAAGGCATCTAAGCAAGCAAAACTAACAATCAAGGAGTGAACAAAACTTCCGACTTCATTTCCAAATGCGATCTTCTTAGTGGAGCTCAAACTATTCCATATCTTCTGAGGTATCAAGTTGCTTCCTAATCTGTGAGCAAATATATTTACAGCTATAAAAAACAGAGTGCAAAGGCAAAGGCATACAAGCGCCACGTCATAGCGAAGATGGAAATCATCTGGTAGTAATAATGTTGTGTTGTTTGAAGGATATATGCTGAGCATGATGCACGTTTGAATTCACTTATGCCAGAAATTTTAAACTCGTAATCCGTTTCGTTTAAAATGCGTAATGCCATTACCGTACACATTTAACTAACTTTTCCCAACAAATGTTTCAAAAATGGTCGATTTGCTCGATATTTTTTTTCAGGAGTTTCCATTTTTACGCACCAAATGTAAATGGAACAAGATTTGAAA
>Ga0105055_10003628_pt1 | contig 23208 bp, 19 predicted proteins | sample BON03_FD_78090 | JGI IMG/M metagenome (GOLD analysis project Ga0105055, IMG submission 78090) | Freshwater microbial communities from Lake Bonney liftoff mats and glacier meltwater in Antarctica - BON-03 | ecosystem: Environmental > Aquatic > Freshwater > Ice > Glacier meltwater | place: Lake...
GACTGTAGTGTGAACAAAATCAAGGATAGGGAAGGGGCGCTACTTTAGAGAAGCGAATATAGAATTGATACTATCGGTATTGGCTTTGTCCTATTCGACTGAAATTATTAAGTAGTTGATTCTAAATGCCGCTATATGTTTGTTCAAATAGGAAGAGAAAGCACGAGTGATTCATTTAGCCTATAGATTATACAAATGCTGGGTAGATTCATGTGAAAAGCAAATGAAGAACGCTATCGGTAAGCCGTATGAGGGAAAACTTCATAGCCTGCCCCGTATTTTCGGGATACGGTTTGATGAAGGGGGTGCTGATAGTTTACTTACTAATATTATTTTTAAAGGTAGTAATAGGGGTTAGCTATCAGGCGCTACTCTACTGCACCATTCTAAAACAGACGACCATATACGAAAAATGCCAAGAAATTTTGTAAATTCGAGGAAGTTTTAAAGCATAAACATATGTTTAACACAATCGAAATTGACAGGACTAATCTGACCATAATGGGAGTAAAATTCTCAGATTTAAAAACATTAGAAAGCACAGCTAATGCTTTAGGAAGTAATATGTTTGAAGGTTTTAAACCAACTCCAAGAGGAATTGAAATAATAAGAGACTATGTAATGGGAAAAATTTCAATGAGAGAATTGGTAAAATTTGCAGAAGATAAGGCATATGTCTAATTCCTATGAATACTTAGACCTTGACTATAGCTATACAGACCCAAAATCAGGAATTTTAAGAAATCTGCAAGATATTACAGATCTCGATGTATTACTCTTTGTTGAAAGTGGTGTAGTAACAAAACGACTACAAGAACTTTACAATAATCCAATTAAGATTAAAGGGATTGTAAATCTTTTTGATATTCACAAGCACCTATTTCAAGACATTTATGCCTGGGCAGGTAAAATACGGATTGTGGAAATAAGTAAAGACTGAAAACAATTTTTCCCAACCACACATTTTGACAATGCTTTGAGATATATAGACACCTTAAATAGCTGATTTTAAGAAAATTCCAAAAAAAAGCAATAGGGAATTAGCCGAGAAGTTGGCAGAAATTTTAGACAATGTAAATTACCTTCATCCTTTCAGAGATGGAAACGGCCGCACACAAAGAGAATTTCTAAGATTGTTAGTATTAGGAAAAGGGCTAATTCTAAACCTCAACCCTCCTGATAATAAAAGTGTATACGAAAGGTATATGAAAGGGACAATTGAAAGTGATTTAATAACATTGACAGAATTGATTTTTGAGCTAATTATAACTAAAAATTGAAAATAAGAACGGTGCATAACATCACCTTGGATACAGCGGGCAGAACCGAGTAATTATGAAAATTAGTATCTTTAAGGAGTTAGGAGTAGGTTGGATGAGAGCGTCTTAGAATGCCCGCAGCTTCCAAGCTGAATCACGTTATGTGCAATCCTCCATATATTGAAACATTTACTTCTTAAGCTAACGGGGGACAGCACCATTCCAACTTTTTCGTATATTAGTGAAGCGCTACGTAAGGCCGATTTTTAAACTGTTGCACCTTCGGGTAGCACGGGCGCAATCCTGGTTGGGATGCTTGCGATTACTTCAGTGGTGGTGTCCCACATTTGCGGGATAACCCCGTTCAGAATATTTTCTTGCCAAAAGCACATCCCCTTAGCGCTTAAATTTTCTGATTATGGAACAGGAATCTATTTCAATGGAAGTCGTGAACCCGCATGCTGCGGGAATCGACATCGGAAGTCGCTCCCACTGGGTGGCATGGGCCAGTCCGAACAGGACGTTCGGGCTGATAGTTTACTATTTATTGCTACTTTTATAAGTATTAATAGGAGTAAGCTATCAGGTGCTACTCTACCCAAACATGTAAAAAGATCCCTTATTAAATGGACAAAAAAAGATCAATACTAATAGCAATGTTAGCAGCATTAGTTCTCATAAGTTGTGGTACAAAAAAGCTAGATATTTATGTAAGTTCTAACGGTAATAATGAGAATGCTGCCACGAAAGAAAGGCCGGTACAAACCATTGAAAAAGCCTTTGAAGAAGCAACTAAGATCAGGAAAAGTAGCAATGAAACCATCACCATCCATTTGATGGAAGGAGAATATCATTTGTCAACACCTTTGGTAATCCTCCCAGAACTAAGCAATATTGCTATTATTGGTGAAGGTGCAGACAAAGTAAGTGTTAAAGGTTCAACTGTTCTGAATACAAACTGGAAAGCATTCGATGAAAACATTTGGATTACCGAAGTTGAAGAAGGAATGGTTTTTAACCAGCTGTTTATCAACAGCTATCAATTTTGTAGGGGATTCAACTGCTGTGCGCTCACCTTCGTATCAATATAGCGAATTTGTGCCTATAGAAGAAATGGATACCATTCAGGGCCCAGCCAATGATTTATATCCGGCAGATTGTAAAGTAGAGAACAATCTGATATATAAAATAGGACGCGTTGAAAAACAAATGGCAGGAGTTCAGCTCTCTATGGCCATGAACATTCATGTGAAAAACAATAGTATTTATGATGTGCCAAGGGCAGGAATCAATGTAAGTGAAGGTACTTGGGGAGGACATCTTATTGAAAATAATGATGTGTTTAATACCGTTATGGAAACTGGAGACCATGGTGCTTTCAACTCCTGGGGTAGAGACCGCTTCTGGCATCCAAACAGGAAAGTTATAGACAGTTTGGTGCATGCAAATCCTCAAATGCCTTACTGGGATGCCATGCACACTACCATTATCCGCAACAACCGTTTCCGTTGTGACCATGGTTGGGATATTGACCTTGATGACGGGTCATCCAACTACCATATTTATAATAATTTATGCATGAACGGAGGTCTCAAACTTCGGGAAGGTTTTGATCGGGTAGTTGAAAATAATATAATGATTAACTATAATGGAAAAGTGATTGTCCCCAATAAGCATGACACTCTTGAGCTTGAGGGCAGTAGCGTTATTGTAAGTAAAGATGGAAAGCAAAAAATAATTAAAAAATAATAAACATCAATTGCCAACAATCAAGCTACAAAGATGCGATTAAGTCTTCGATTCATTGTAGTCCCGATTATCTGAATTAGAGGCAGGTTCCGGTAGCTGTTTTGGTATATGAATAGAATAGGTTTTAGTCGTGTTTCGGTACCAAAAATCATTCCTCGGACAACCTGACTTTTAGGCTGCCTTTTCCGTTTTCCAATGTCCAGGCAGGTATTCGGATTTCTATCCGTTTTAAGTTTTTGATGGTTTTGTCTATTTCTAACGGTGGTGGATCCATGGAAATTACGGAAACATTGTATTTGTCGGAATCCAGAATTCGGAGATGTAACGTTTCTCCGTCCTGTTTTAAAATGGCGCCATTTTTCTCCAAAGTAACATCCGCCAAGGTCATCAGCCCCCAGGTGATGCTTTCTGTTTTTTCATTGGTTTCAAAATCATCCTCAATAAGTAACGATTTGTTGTTCTCTTTTGTGAATTTTCGATGGACAGCTTTTATATTGTCAAAGTACAGGTCAGTCAGATCGATACTAACCTCAGGCTGCTCTCCGGTCTTGAAATCAGTGATTGGTGCAAAACCTTTTACATTAAAATCTTCATCATTGACAGTGATGGTGCTATGGGTTTTATTGTTTTTGGTGAGGAGGGTCCACCTTGGGCATTCCTGACAGTGACCTGCCAGGTTAAAGCCTATCTTATTCAATAAATAATACCGTTGATTGCCGGGATCAAAAACCCAACGTATGCCATTTAAATCAAATACAAAGGTTCCGGCATCCATATTTCCATGGCTCAATTGGGCTTTTCCACCTTTCATACCAGCAAAGTAATTTTTGTTATCTCCACTTTCATCCCGGAAAACAGCCACAGGATTCGTGCCTTTTCCATGCCAGGATTGGGCTATCTTTCCTTTGTTTTGGGGAGATAGCTGCGAAAGCCAAACCAGCCCAAGGCCTGCAAATCTTCCTGCACCTTCAGGGTTTTCAAAAAAGGACTGATCAAAGTACAAACCATTGCCGGTCATTACACCAAACCAGGATAGCAGCAAGGCAATGTTTCCATTGTATTCCTCCCCTGAATCGGCAAAATTAAAATACTTGCCGGATGGTGCGGTGACGTTCAGCAAAAAATCTGCGCTTTTCATAAACCCGGGACTTTCTGAAATGCCAAAGTCCGTTCCCAAAGCACTAGATAAGGTATTGGATGCCAAGATCGTGTAACTTGTGCCATAACCCCAATAACTAGGGCCTTCGGGATAAACCCCGTCTGGCGCATATTCTTTCAATGAATTGGGTAGTTTATCCAGGGCTCTGGAAATCGTTTTAGCTGCCAATTCAGGTTCAATATCAGCAACTGCTAAAGAAGCAGCAATCATGCCGCCATGGCAAACAGCATTCCAATTGTTGTGGCCATTGATCCAAAACATTCTTTCGCCATTTTCATTAAAGCTAGGCTTGATTCCTTTCTCAATAAGTGCATTTTTTGCCATGCTCACTGTTCCTTTGGGCAAGTCCTTTCCAACCCAGTCAACAGCTAATGCTACCGCAAATGACATTTCGGCTACATCAAGGAAGTGCTGCGGATTCCAATCGGAAAATGTACAGACTGCCTTCAACTCATCATCTATTCGCTGCAATATTTCCGGTTGACGGTCAATTCTATACACCATGGCAAGTGTACTCATCCTTTCCACCATATCCCTGGATACAAACAATAACCTGAATCCCTCAAGCTCTCTTTTTAAGAGTGGCTGCTCAAGAATTTTACCGGCTTCCTTTTTTAGGTATTCGTAATAAGATTGCATCAGGGGATCAGACTGAAGTTTCTTTTTGAGCATCCGCTCTATTTCAGGAGTAAGGATTAGTTTTGGGGAAGACTTTTTTAGATGCTTTTTTAAGTAAGCAGCAGTGATAGGGTTTTCAAGTGCTACTTTAGCATCAGTTGTTAAGGTTTGTGCTTGATTTTCTAATATTAAACCAGTCAAAAGAAAAGTTGCCAGAACAAGTAAAAAGCTGAATTTTCGGTGAAAAAATATTAGTCGGATGCGCATGGATTTTAGTTTATAGGATTTGGGTTATTTATCTCTTGACCATTATTTCAGGGCTTCTTTCGCAAAAATTAAAGCCCTGGCGGAATGCTGGAATTTAGATTGTTTTGTCTTGCCAATATAATTAAAATAATTTAACTCGCTTTATTTAGCCTACACTGACTTTACTAAAGAGGTTACACCATTCTGTAAAATGTTAGCTATTTCCTTAACAAAAATTGTAAATATTTATTTTTGAAAGCTTGGAAAGAAAAAAGTTGATGTTCAATAATTATAGGAAAAAGCCCTATTTCCTATAAACTCTGTGAAAATTTTATAACTGTATTTTTATGGACAGTACAATCCCCGAGGATGAATTCAACAGACTGTTAGAATTGGCTGATTATGACTTATATAATCAAGAACTGGAAAATCGTTCTCTTGAGATCAAGGATCTTTCAAAGGATGACCGTTTTAAAAATAAATTCTATGTGACCGATAATCCCAATCTGAGATACTATTTTGGGGTACCTTTACCAACTGAATCTGGATACAATCTGGGTGCTTTGTTTGTTATGGATTTAAAAACTAAAATTATCAGCCCAGAAAAGGTAAATTTATTGGAAATCATTGCTGCTGAGATCATGTATGGGTTAAAAATCACAAAATCCATAATCTATTTGCAATCGGCTGCTAAAAATGCAGGAGAGAAGCAACAGCAAGTGGCCCATGGTAATCTGGAAATTCTATTCCCAAAAGCAAAATACTTCAAATATTAGGTAACCTGATTGACGGCATGGGAGGGGTCTTAATAATTGATTCTATATTAGGGAAATATTCAAAGTTTGAGGTAAGCCTTCCTTTTTGATTTTGGAACAAAAGAGGCATTCCAGACCAGGGAAAGGAAATAGGGGGGAATTGTTGTTAGCCAAACGACCCTATAGTAACTTTATATAAAGCAAAATGCTGTCAGTCTAGGAAAGTATGCATGCTTGAAAATTTCGTTAACTAGAAATTATTTCATGGCCCAATCGAATTGATATGAGCCTATGAAAACGGTCTTTAGAGCAATTTTTAGAGGCATCCCAACAAATCAATAGGGCAAAAATTTACCTTAGACAGGGTACATTTTATGATAGCGTGAATTAAAGGTATCTCTTTGGAGGTGTTTATTTATAAAATCATTAAAAGTTAAGAACAATGAAAGTTAAAGCTGTGGTAAGTCAAGGTCATGGTGTTGCCTCGGGGAAAGCTAATGACCCTCGCTATCCTAGAGGAACCATAAAGGCCCAATGCGAACATTTCTTGAAAAAGGGTTTGGACCTAAGTCAATACTTTCCGGGGACTATCAATTTAGACATTGCTCCCTATTTTTTCAAAATAATAAAACCTAAATACTTTCTCGAGAATATAAGTTGGTCTGAGTTTATCCCACCAGAAAATTTTTATTTTTTCGATGTATCACTTCAACTTAATCTTAATACTTATAAAGGTTTGATTTATATGCCAGATCCTGTTACCAAACCAGAACATTTTCAAAACCCAACAATATTAGAAATTTTACTTCCAAAGATTGAAGGATTAAAATATGGAGACGCTGTAATAGTTGATGTCGATGAAGAGCAAATTGAATTGATAAGTAAAGGTGAAAAAAATAGGAAGAACAATTAGGTTACAACAATGGGAAGTAAAGCTTTAGTCTTCATTTCTGACGGCTACCTGCCTTAGAAGGACTCATTCTTCAACGGATATGGTGCATGTCCTTCGGGAGGTGTTTCATGCCCAAATCGTTTATGAGCGTTAACTAATTTAACTAAACCTGTTATGACAATAAAATAAAATCTTATTTACAATTCTGTCAATATTCATTCTATCCAATGGTTACTCTCAAAATCACTTTTTGATAAATATGGAGATATTGAGCCCGTAAGGAATTAAGAAAACGTTGCGATTGATGGATGGAAAAATTTCTGCTTCTCAACTGAAGGTTACAAGTGTATTTCGGGTACCTATGATTGTATCTAGAATTGGTAATATAGAAGAGCAAGAAGTGTTGCGACCTCGGACTTTCTGGTCTTCCATAATCGTACAATGTAATCGACTATATGATTTCGATATTTAGCCTGAACTGTAGGATTTTTATTTTGGTCTTTAGATAACAACGGCCGTTGATTTCTAAGTCAAACATAAAAAAACCTCCGATCAGAGGTTTTTTTATGTTTGACTGAATTTCCAATCACTAAAATTGAATTTTTACGGAGGTGATCCATTAGTTGAACGCACCCTTGAAACTCTCCATTTTCTGGTCTACTTGCGTATCCACCATAAATGAAAGCATTACCTTTTCCCATCCAAAAGTTACCTTGGCTACTTTATTGTCTTCAGCTGATATGGAGTAGGAAAGTCTTTCCTGGGTCTCATTGGCCATAACAGGACTTACTTTAATGGACACTGCATCGTCCTTGGTGAGGGCGGCTACATCTACTTTTTCTCCTTGCATGTAGGCGTAAATAGCATTGCCCTTACTATTGAGGTGAATGGTCCAGTCACCGGACTGTGCGGGAGTAATGAAAACAGAGTATTTGCCAGGGTTGATAGTTTTACCACCAATATTTACCGCAGTGCTAAATTCGATGGTAGTTGGCGCGTTGGCACCTGCTCTCCAGGGCGTTCCATAAGGGAGAAGTTCACCAAATACCGTTCTGCCCTTAACTGCAGGGGAGGAATATTCTATACTGATTTTAGTGAAGCCCACGTTTTGTGATATAAAGCTTGAAGGACTAGGTGCTGGGGCTTGCAGCTGGGCATGAGATTGGTAAGTGGCTGAAAAAACCATCAAAATGGTAACTGTCAAAGCCAAATAAAGATATTTCAAATTTTTCATAAAATTGGGTTTTCTGAGCGTTTAAAGCGGAAAGATACAAAAGGCTTGTGAAAATGCAGCTTTTTTATTTAATGAATTTCATAACTTTTTAGGATGCACCCAAGTACTCAAAATGGATAAACGTTTTAAATACCTTTATTTCAATAGGGATAAACGCTGTCCAAACCGAAATCTACAAAAAGCTTGGATAATTAATGATAGACCATACACTATCATTCGATACGCCGGGTTGAAAGAAGAGATTCGAGGCTTGGGAAACGGGAGCATTGTTTATCACTTTCTGTGATCTAAGTGACGAACTTATTAAGTAGGTTATATTTCATTTACCAAACGTAAATGTAGCGACGATTTATACTTTTACAAGAAATGCCTGCCGACTAAGACAATTCTACTGAACTTCAATTCAGCGCTTAACAAATTTTGACGAGTCTTTTCAATGATGGTTTGGTTTTTTTTTCATAGCTTAAAATGTTAATTGGAAAGATAGACAAATTTGAAAGAAACGGTAATTTCTTCTGGCTTCCAGATGCTGCGGGATCCTTTTAATAAAGGGTATATAAATTAGCAATGTTACAGGCGCAACTGCCAATAAACTAAGGGATCAAAAGAAATTTATCTGCCTGAGAATCCGGTTGAGTTTCTAAGGTAAACGGGGGGTTGGATTGATAATGAAAATAATAGTGAATACGAAGATGGGCTAAATAGTTGATTAGTAATTGGAGCTCATTACTATTGGTCAGAATTTAAAAAATGAATAAAAAGCCAACACGCCAAGAATTAGAAAATCAGATTGCAGCACTCAAAAAACATAATGAGATACTTCAATCCCATACTTCATTTCTTAGCCATGAAGTAAAAGGAGACATTGAATCTTCAATTTTAAAAGAAAGTGAAGATGGAAGTGAGAAATTCACCTATATGGTTCTCAACAATATGGGTGATTCGGTATTCGTTAAGGATGATCAAAGCAGGTTAATCCTTGTTAATGATGCTTTTTGTAAAATATTTAAGCTACAAAGGGAAGAAATAATAGGTAAAACATTGGCCGAAGATGTTCCTCCCAATGAGAGAGAAAGCTTTTTGAAAATTGATAATCAGGTACTAAGGGATGGAATCGACAATATAAATGAGGAGTCCCTTACAATAGAAGAGAATACCCTAATAATTTCCACGAGAAAGTCACGGTTTATTGACGCTAGTGGAAAAAAGTTTCTGGTTGGTGTAATTCGTGATATTTCCGAACACAAAAAAGCAGAAGTAGCCTTAAAAGAAAGCGAAATACGATCTAGAGAAATTAATGCTACTAAGGACAAATTATTTTCAATCATAGCTCATGATTTAAGAGGTCCATTTAATAATATAATAGGCCTATCGGGACTACTTGCTAAAAATGAAAATTTTACTGACAATGTACAATCTGAAAAATATATAGAAATAATAAATTCAACAGCCAAAAGCACCTTGGTTTTACTAGACAACTTATTGAATTGGGCAAAATCTCAAACTGGTGAACTTAGCTTCAGACCAGAAAAAATTATTTTATCAGAAGTTATACTTGAAATAATAGGCCTTGAAAAATCTCTCGCAAATGCTAAAAATATTTCTTTGAAATATACTCCAACAAACCAAATTGAATTACATACTGATGAAAATATTTTAAAAACTGTTTTAAGAAATATAATTTCTAATGCAATAAAATTTACAAATTTTGGAGGTAATATAAATGTCTTAACGGCTATAAATGAGCAGCAGGTTGAAATTTCTATTGTTGACGATGGTGTTGGTATGAGCGGAGAAACTAGAGATAAACTTTTCGATATATCCACTAATATAACATTATTAGGCACTGCGGATGAAAAAGGTTCTGGCTTAGGTTTAGTTCTTTGCAAGGAATTTGTAGAAAAGCTTGGAGGGAATATTTGGGTTAAAAGTGAAATTGGTAAAGGAAGTGATTTTAAATTTAATTTGCCTTTGAGGTTTCAAGGTGAGAACAATTGAATCATTCTAAAATAACTATACATGCCTGTAGGCCATAACGTCATAGCATAAATACTTATTTCTAAATATTTTTTTCATTCTTTTAAAAAGGGGATAATTTCTTTTCAACATTTTTACGTCTCTTGCTAAAAGGTGTTCTCATGACCTTTCCAATAATTAATTGGATACGTCTTAAAGAAGATGGCTAGCAACTCCCATAGTATTACTACTTTTAGATCTATTAAAAATCCAAACACCACGCGAAAATTAAAAAAAAATGAAGCATCAAATAGCCATTTATTTAGTATTTTTATTTACAATCACAATACTTGGATCTTGTGATAAAGGAGACGACTGTCTACAACAGACTTGGTATCAAGATGCCGATGGAGATGGTTTTGGCAATCCAAACAGTACGCAGCTATTGTGTACGGCACCTACAGATTATGTTTCTGACAATAGTGATTTTGATGATGAAAATGCGACAGCCTATCCAGGATCTGATGAAATTTGTGATGACAATATTGATAATAATGGTGATGGCGAAATTGATGAGTGTGGTTTAATTAGTGATGTAATTGGAAAATGGACTTCTAATTTTGGAGATCCTTACACAATTACTAATTCAAGTATAACAATAAATAACAATGTTTTTGAAATCTTGGATGTCGGTGATAATTACTTAATCTGCCATAACAGCGCAAGTAACTCCTTTAATGCTGATTTCTATAGTAAATTTGTCTTTACACAGGTATCAAAAGATAAGTTTTATTTTTGTCAATCATTTTATGATAGCACATCTCAAACATTTATTGAGAACAGCACAGAACCTTCAAACGCCAATGATTTAGCTGCTGGCTGTGGTGGCTTCGAATGGGTACAAATGACCAGAGATTAATACCATCACCAATTCCACTTCATTTTGTTGGCTTTTCTAGCCATCAGAATGAAATGTGAGTTTACTGGAAATATCCCTACCGGGAGACCAAGCTGCATATTCTAAGAGTTGGAGCTTATTTTAAAAGGAATGATAGGTCAATAACAAAAGAGTCCGAACTTATCGGAATGAAAAAAATTAGCGGAGTAGTTGGTACTATCCCCAAACTAATGACAGAATATGCCAAAGTTGGTATGTCAACCTAAGAATTAGACAAATACGGTGGAGAAATTTTGAAAAGGTTTGGAGCAAAATCTACCTATGCTGTTGAATTAATGGACGGGTGGACATTGGTCGGAAACAAAGTTGGATACTTTACACAACACGAACAAACAATTCTTATTACAGATAGTGCTCCTATTATTCTTACGGCATCCAATGAACTCTGGAATTAATATCGACCAAAATTCTTTTGAGCCAAAAATGGGACGGAACGTGAAATGCGATTGCTGTCAATTAATAAAATAAATAAATTAAAGGGTTTTAAAAACTTACTCAATTATTAGTTGTCAATATGATTACAATAAAATGGCTTCCCATTCCTTGGCTTATTATTTTACTGCTGTTTGCGCAAAAAACAAATGCACAAGAGGACTTATTAGAGACCCTAAAGTTTCCAGTTATTTTTTAGGAAACGATTCAGTAGCTTACCGAGACCCTGCGGTTTTATTTCATGACAATACCTTTCACCTATTTTATACCGTTGAAAGGTCTGAAAATGGACTTATTTATTTTTACACAGCAAATAGCCAATCCCAGGATTTAAAGTCCTGGAGTCCAACCAAAATAATTACGCCTAAAAACCAAAATTTAAATTTCAGTAGCCCTGGAAATGTGATCCAATATAAAGACGAGTGGATTTTAAGTTTACAGACTTATCCCAGACCAGGATTGGGGAGACTTGATTGTTTTAGGCCAAGAGGATTGGGATTGGGCCAAAGGAAGAATTACTGCGGGTACAGTAATTAACCTCACTGAAAACCCAAAGTTTGGTAAGTACCTTATGTTTTATCACGGTTCAGGACCAAAAACTGAGCAGGAAGGTGATTTTGATAAAAACGCTTCAATAGGGATCGCTTGGAGCGAAGATTTAATAAACTGGGATTGGCCTGGAAAGAGAAATAAGTGAGCTGGCAATTTCTGATGATTTACACCACAACAAGGTTCCTTCCACATTGTCAAGAAGTAATTGCTAATAATTGCTTTTAGAGGAATCCAGATAGGATCCTGCATATAAGGCAATAGCAAAATTTCATAAAAAAGGTACCATCATTAATCAGTCATAATAAATGCAGACATCAAAAAGAGCGTTTTTCATGAAACTTGGATTAACAGGATTGTCCTTATTAAGTTGGCCGAAAATTCTTACAGCAGCCAACCAGAAAAGAAACGCTCGTAAAAACATAAATGTGAAAAGTTTGACAATCCTATTTCAAGGGGACTCAATTACCGACGGTGGTCGATCTCGTAATGCGGATTGGAACCATATTATGGGTCATGGATATGCGTACCTTATCGCAAGTCGTCTTTGGTATGACTATCCAAAAGAGGATTTAATGCTTTACAATAGGGGAGTCAGTGGAAATAAAATAAAAGACTTACAAGAAACGCTGGCAAAAGGATACCATTGACCTTAAACCAGATGTACTAAGTATTTTAATTGGTGTGAATGATGTGGCTAGAATTATTGGAAATGAAAATTCAATTGAAACTTTAGAATCAAAAATAGTACTGATTTCCAGCGATGCAAATAGCTGATAAATAACAAGACTAAAATTCATGTTTTATTAAGAATAAAAGCATGAAGTGAAATATTGAGAAGAAATTAATTTTTTCTTATGTAACAAAAGTACCTGTGCAGGTTAATACATTTTTACACCTTTACATTATCAAAACATCAAACAGTTTATTGTCTTTGCTGGAGAGGCTTTATATGTCGGTAATTGCATCGGAATAGGTGGCAATTAAACTGAATATCAAAAGGAATAGTCGGATGTTTTGTTGTCAACAGTGTTTGAAAAGAAAATCTAAACTTGAAAAAAAATGAGCTTAATAGAAATAATCAAAGAAAAAGAAGGCACTATTGTAGATGTACGAACTCCTATGGAGTTTAGTGGCGGAAATGCAGAGGGATCAATTAATATACCTTTACAGGAGCTGGATAAAAGAATTGAGGAGCTGAAATCCTTGAAACAACCCTTGGTATTGTGTTGTGCAAGTGGGGGAAGAAGTGGACAAGCTACACAATATTTAAAGCAGCAAGGGATTGAATGTTTCAATGGTGGCTCTTGGTTAGATGTTAATTATTATCAAACTCAAACAGCATAGAATAATGATAAATACAATCAAACAAATTTTTGGTTTTGGCCCAAAAGTCGATTTTGCCGAATTGGTAAAACAAGGGGCTATTGTTTTAGATGTTCGTAGCAAGGGTGAATATCAAGGAGGACATATAAAAGGGTCAACCAATATATCTGTGGAAACGTTAAATAGTAACCTAAGCAGGCTCAAAGACAAGAACAAGCCAATCATTACATGTTGTGCAAGTGGCATGAGAAGTGCCTCTGCAAAAAGAATATTAAAATCAAACGGTTACAATGAAGTTCACAATGGTGGGGCTTGGAGCAGTTTGCAAAATAAAATTCATTAAATAAATAGCATTAAAAAAAAATATAAGCTTCCCTATTTTGAATTGTCCATTCATAAATAGGGAAGTTTTTTTGTTATAGAAAGACATAAGTAATAAGCCACCAGAAATTCGCAACTATTTTTCTCAAGGGTGAAACAATTTTCACTAGGTTTATTTCGTTTTACTAAAACAATTACCAGGAAATAGGACCTGATTTCCTTTGTTTTTTTTAACTTCATAACAATTTTTATGAACGAAATTTCTAATCGCTTATCAACAGATCTTTACCGATTAGGGGTAAGAAAAGGGGACCATTTATTGATTCATTCTTCACTTAATTCCTTTGGCAGGTTCCCTGATCGGGCAGAAACCATTGTCAAAGCTTTTTTGGATTATTTGGGAGATGAGGGAACACTTTTAATGCCTAGCCTTTCCTATAAAACGGTAAATAAAACGCAACCCCTTTTTAACGAATTGACCACTGTCTCTTGCGTGGGAGGCTTAACGGAGTTTTTCAGAACCTATCCGGGTGTAAAAAGAAGCATTCATCCCACGCATTCCGTATGTGGTTTGGGAGTAAAAGCTGATTTTCTCTTGAAAGATCATTTAAAAGATGAGACACCTTGTGGCCCTTATTCACCTTTTGCCAAATTACCATTGATTAAGGGGAAGGTAATGTTTTTGGGATGCGGAACACGTCCCAATACTTCCATGCATGCGGTTGAGGAAAAATTCATTCCACCCTATTTATTTGGAGAAAAGGTAGACCACGAACTGCGGCTTTCAAATGGTAAAACTCTAAAGAAAACGTATCAAAGGCATGGTTTTAAAGGATATGAGCAACGTTATGATCGCCTTTTTAACGTCCTTGACCTTGGAGATTACAGAACTGGAAAAGTTTTAGAAGCCAAAAGTGTTGTTATGGATGCCATGGCTATATGGGAAAAAGGGATCCAGTATTTACAACAGGACCCCTTTTATTTTGTAGATAGAGCAAATTAATTATCGCGCATTGACATGGCAGCCGCAACCGCTATGCAGATAGGTTTCTATGCTTTCATGCCATGGGAAGGCTTCGTGAAAGAGATTGTTTTCCCAATAAAATGGCCTCCTTTTTTTAGGATCATTTCCAATTTCATCCATGGTATCCGACTTATATAGCCTTCCATTGATCATGGTATGGGTAATGGTATTGGAGTTTTTAATGTCATCCAATGGATTTTTATCCATAATGATCAGGTCAGCCAATTTCCCTGCTTTTAAAGAACCAATGTCCTTGTCCATTCCGATATATTGTGCGCCATTTATAGTCGCGACTTTCAGTGCATCATGGTTTGACATGCCCCCTTGAACAAAACTCCAAAGCTCCCAATGGGCACCCAAACCCTGCAATTGTCCATGCGCTCCTAGATTTATTTTCACCCCTTTTTCCGCAAGTGCATTGACTTGTTTGGAGGTGAGGATATGGCCATTTTCATATTCCTCATCTGGAGCCATGGTCCTATGTCTTGACCGCGCATCGATTACCCCTCTAGGTGTGAAGCGCAAAAGCTTTTCATTCTCCCATACATTGGTCTTTTGGTACCAATAGTTTTCACCATTAAGCCCTCCATAATTGACAATAAGGGTGGGGGTGTACCCAACTTTTGACCGACTCCAGAGTTCAAGAACATCTTTGTAAACCGGTGCTATTGGAATGTTATGTTCGATGCCTGTATGGCCATCCTGCACCATGGACAGGTTGTGGAAGAAAGTAGAACCTCCCTCTGGTACGACATTTACCCCGAGCTCTCGGGCTGCTTGCAGTACTTGTTGCCGCTGATCTCTTCTCGGCTGGTTATAAGATTTAACGGAGTTTGCTCCAAATGCTTTGGTACGACGGATAGAGGATTTTGCATCTTCTAATTTATTAATCACCGCCTTAAAATCTCCATCCGCACCGTATAGAATAAAGCCGGTGCTAAATACCCGTGGTCCTACTAGGCTGCCGTTCTTTATCATTTCTGACAAGGTAAATACGGTTTCACTATTTGCAGAAGGATCATGCGAAGTGGTGACACCAAAGGCAAGGTTGGCATAAAGTTGCCAGTTTTGCTGCACGGTAAGGCCATCTCTAAAGGCGCCTATATGTGCATGCGCATCTACCATACCGGGCATGATCGTTTTACCTTTCATTTCGTAAACTTTAGCATCTTTTGGTAGCCTTACCTTATCACTTTCGCCAACAGCCAGAATTTTGGCCCCATCTGTTACAATGGTTCCGTTTTTAATGACCTCATTTCCCTCCATGGTGATAATCGTAGCTCCTGTAAATGCGATGCTGCCTTTTGGCTGGTCTACTTCAGCGGTGAGGCCTATACTTATGCCTTCTTCCCGCTGCTCATTTTCTTCTTCGATCTTTTCACCAAGGAAAGAAAACTTTTCGGTAAGGTTTTTACTGTAATACTGATCACCCAAGCTCCAATGAACGGTCTTGCTGTCCTCAGCCCAGTGAAGGTAGAGCCCGGCGTCCTTATCAAGCGTTGCAACAGGAACTGATTTACTCTTGTCGTCAAGATCATTCGTTTGCCCATTGAGGACGAGGGGAGCCACGTAAGCTTTGTGAAGGTGAATAAAAGCTACCCATTTATTGTCCGGACTAGGAACCAATCGGTTGCCATATTTCGATTCAATATGCGTTCTTTCGTCTTTTCCATTTAGGTCAACGGATTTTAGACTTTTGGTCAGGTTGCCAAAGAACTTGCCTCCTGTTTGGAAGAATATCCTGTCACCACCCTTTGTAAATAATGGGTAATCTCCAGCAGCTGTTAAAAATTTACTTTCACCTGTTTCAATGTTAAGTAAATATATTCCAGGGTTTTTGGTGAATGTTTTCCCTTGATCCAGGTTGCCACCTTCTTTTCTGTAAACCAGACTTTTTCCATCCTGGGAATAAGAGGGGCGTCTATAAATGCCTTTTTCCTGGGTTATAGTGGTGGTTTTTTTGCTTTTCAGGTCAATTTCTGCAATTGTACCTTTGTTTAAGTCATTCCAGGTTACAAATACGATTCTTTTCCCATCTGGTGAAAACGATGGTTCCGCTTCAAAATCCACAGCTGATGTTAGTCTTTTTGGTTTGCCATTGGGCAGCTCTTTTATCCATACATAACCTAAAGCCCTAAATACAATGGATTTTCCATCAGGGGAAGTGCTTACATCCCTGATCATTTTGGCAGTAAATTCTTCCCGCTCAATTTGATGTTCAAAGTGTACCCGTTTTGCCAGTGGAATGTTTGCATCTACAGAAAATGGGATGATGCTTCGGCTAAGGTTGGAGGTGTTTATTTTTTGCAATTTTCCTTTCGCCCATATTACCAATTCATCGCCTTTAGGCATCCATGAGAAACCCGGATAAACACCAAAAATAGCCCATGCTGTTTGCTGATCTTTGTTTAGCTGGTCATAGACCGGCCATTCTTCACCAGTTTCCAGGTCGTGGATATACAATACCGTTTTTGTTCTTACTCTTTTCACAAAAGCAAGTTTACTCCCATCGGGGGATACTTGTGGCCTTGCTGCCCCGCCTGGACCACCAATTATTGTTTTTATTTCTCCGTTTTGAAAATCGTATCTCTTGATGACATAAATTTGACCATTGGGGTCTCGGTTGTATTGAAAACCCCCTCCTGGAGACATGTCCTCACTATAATAGAGGTACCTGCCGTCGGGTGAGACCGATGGCTCATTGACATCTTGTTGGTCATTCTTTCTTTTGGTCAGTTGTAAGCCATCCCCTCCCGTGATGTGGTATTGCCACATTTCTCCGGCTCCAAGGGACCTTCCGGAGGTGAAGTGCTTCCTAGCAACAAAATAATCACCATCGGGCATCCATTCTGCATTATTGAGCAGACGGAAGGACTCCTTGGTGATTTGTTTTGCGGCTGTACCATCGGCCTTCATTACCCATATATTGTCTCCTCCGCCTGCATCTGAGGTGAAGGAAATCCATTCTCCATCTGGACTGAACCTCGGTTGTACTTCAAAGGGCATTCCGGTTCTTAAAGGCTTTGCCCTGCCTCCATCTACAGGAATAGAATAGATGTCCCCGAGCATATCAAAAACAATGGTACGGCCATCCGGACTGACATCCAAATTCATCCAGGTACCTTCATCTGTTGTGAAATTTACCCAGTCAAATTCCCAATCGCCATTTGGCTCGGAAACATTCCAATCCGTTTCCTCCTGCGCCATTAAAGGGGATAGCAGAAATAATACTGCCAACCAAACTATTAAAAACTTATGCATAATGATTGATTTTTTACTTATATACACAAAGATATAGGCAATAAAATGAATAACTTATAGAAGCGCCAACAATTTGTCCTGGGACTTGTTTGATTAAGATGTATCTAAGAAAAAAAAAGGTTGTGGCTATTGCGGGAGCTACAGGTTATATAGGTAAATGGTTTATGGACAGGTTTAAGGACCAGTACCATATTGTAGGACTCAGTAGAAGGGAGGTGGTTCACAATCCTGAACCGGAAATAGAATGGAGGCAGGTGGAGTTGTATTCCATTTCTTCTACTACCGAGGCGCTTAAAGGAGTGGACTATGCCATCTATTTGGTGCATTCTATGAATGCATCCACCAGACTTAATCAGGGAAGTTTTGAAGATACTGACCTGCTTCTGGCAGATAATTTCTCCAGAGCCGCTACAGCCAATGGTGTGAAACAGATCATTTATTTGGGAGGTATTTTGCCTAAAGGAGAGCCCGAGGAGGAGTGGTCGCAACATTTGAAAAGCCGGCGGGAGGTAGAGCAAACCTTATCTACCGGAACTGCTGCACTGACTGCCTTAAGAGCAAGTATTATTGTAGGTCCGGGAGGATCTTCCTTTGATATGATTAAGAACCTAGTAAAAAAATTGCCCGTTTTGATCTGCCCACAATGGACAGAATCAGAGACCCAACCTATCTCATTAAAGGACACACTCACCATCATAGATTCTTGCTTAGGAAATGAAGAAGTATTTGGTAAAGCAATAGAAATAGGAAGTCCTGAAGTGATGAGTTACAAGGAAATGCTGATAAAGACTTCGTCGGTGATGGGTAAGAAAAGGTGGGTGTTTTCTGTTCCTTTTCTCTCTCCGGGACTGTCAAAATTATGGGTAGGGTATTTTGGTGAAAGTCCATCTCAACTTGTCTCTCCCTTGGTGGAAAGTCTGAAGCATACCATGACTGTATCCAAAGAACTGGCTTTTGATGCGGCTACCATTGATTACCAAAGTTATGAAGAGGCGGTTAAAATTGCTCTTGAAACTGTCAAAGAACCTTTGTTACCAACTTTCAAGCCGCTTAATAGGCAAAAAAATACCGTCAGAAGCATACAACGGTTACCAAATACCCTTGGTAAAAGTGCCTATTGGGCAGCCAACCGGTACAAGGTTTGGTTACCTATTTTTTTTAAATCTATAATTATAGCAAAAGAAGACAAAGATAAGGTCATTAGTCTATTCGTGTTTTTTATAAAATCCCCAATGCTTCAATTGTCTTGGGTGAAGGACAGGAGTGATAAAAAAAGACAACTTTTTTACATTACAGGAGGCTGGCTGGTGAGTCGGACAAACTATGGTTGGTTGGAGTTCAGGGAGGTTTTAGGGGGCAAATATATAATTTCTGCCATTCACGAATTTGTGCCTAAAATTCCCTGGTTCTTTTATGTAAACACCCAGGCAAGGTTACACCTTTGGGTAATGAACAGGTATGCAAAATACCTAAACGCTATCAGTAAGAGAAAAGCACGTTTGAATTGAATCCGAATACAGGAGAAACCTGGATTTGAAGACTTGGGAATTGTATTGGTAAGTAACTAACATAGCTAGGTATTTTGTCAGGATAGTTGTTAAATAAAAGGCAACAATACCACCAAAATAATTCTGTTTTCATTTTTTTGCCACGGGATAGCACCGGTGGCTATGATATTTTTACTCCTGAGGAGCGCTAATTAGGGAACGATTATTTAAGGTATCAATAAAAATTAAACCTTTGTCTATATAGAATAAGTACTGTAAATGAATGGATAACACGTCTATCGGTAATCGAAGGTTTCTTTGACAGTAGGTATTATATATCAGGTCATTAACGGCCTTCAAAGATTATGGTTTTTGAGCAGGATGAAAGGCGTAAAGGAAAAGAGTTAGCTCTTTCAAGGAGAGCTAGAAATTTTGAATGAGTTAGATTGTCTATGCATATTTCGGGTTTAAGGTAAATAGCTTCCCCTTGATAAAGGATTAAAAATTGGGCAAAAAAAATCCCCGAAGTTTTTTCGGGGATTTTAAGTTGAATTTATTTGTAGAAAATTATAAAAGGTTAAGCTTTTAGCTTGGGCTCCCATCCTTTTTCATACTCTCTTTTCCAAAGTGCTTTTCCTTTCTTACTGTTGGTAATATGACCATTTGAAGGATCACAAGTTAACACCTCTCCAGTTCTTGAAGCGATGTTTGCCAAGTGGCAAAGCAATACACTTTTTGCACCTTCGTCAATAGGGCTTTTTTGTTCCGCTTTACCTCGTATAGCGTCAAAGAAGTTAACAACATGAAGGGTGGACATATCGCCTCCGCCGCCTAATGCAGTGCCAGCTTCATTGCTTTCTGATTCACTGGTTTTAATTACTTTACCACTTCTATCAAATAGTTTGTAACCACCCCTGTCAATGTATACAGAACCATCTGTTCCATAAACAATGGTTCCTCTTCCTGGCCCATAGGTATTGTGTCCATTTCGGCTTTTACAATCCCACTGAATGGTTCTGTTGCCTGAGAATTTAAAAACAGCATCCATTGTATCGTACATGGTCCAGCCATCATTCGGCCAATGGTATTTTCCTGAATCTACCATTACCTTTTCTGGAAAATCTACTTGCAACGCCCATCTGGCAACATCTATTTCATGGGTACCATTGTTTCCAGCCTCAGCTGTCCCATAGTCCCAGCCATACCAATGCCAGTTATAGTTCCAGGTTTCTTCTGTATAATCCCTTCTAGGAGCAGGTCCCTGAAACAATTCCCAATCCAATCCGTTTGGCGGTGAAGCCTTCTTTTGGTTAGGAACTTCCCCTCTCGCTGAATTGTAAAAGGCTGTTGCCTTGTAAACATTTCCTATCACACCTTCATGGATATCCTTAATGATTTGGATACTTTCAGGAGCGGAGCGCTGCTGGTTGCCCATCTGCACCACTTTGTTATAATGCTTTTGGTAAGCAACTAAAAGTTCTCCTTCATAAGGGTTGTGACTACAAGGTTTTTCTACATAGACATCTTTACCTGCCTCAAGTGCAAGCCAGGTACCTGGTGCGTGCCAGTGATCTGGAGTTGCATTGATCAAGGCATCAACCTCTTTGTCTTCCAAAACTTTGAGTATACTATTTTCAAGTTTTGGTTTATAATCAATGTGTTTCTCGAAATTTTTGGCAGCTCTTTCTCTTTGCGAAGGCATGACATCACAAAGGTACATAAGATTTACATTGCTAGATTTTAATCCAATAGGTTCATAATATGCGCCCAACCGTCTTCCTAATCCGGCGATTGCTAAGTTGATTCGATCATTTGCTCCGATGATATTTCCATAGCTTTTGGCAGAAAACCCTATAGCTCCTAAAGAAGAAATACCCATGGTTGCCAAAGCGGATTTTTTAATAAAATCCCTCCTGCTATCATTAGATTTATTCATAATTATTCTTAGGTTAATTGAATGTATTGTTAATAACTTTTAATCTGTTTTCAAGATGCTTCTGGCAATACCAATTTCCAAACCTCGCAGTTCAGCAAGGCCTTTCAACCTTCCGATTGCTGAGTAGCCAGGGTTGGTGATTTTACCCAGATCGTCCAACATTTGATGGCCATGATCGGGACGCATTGGAAGTGATTTACCAATTTTCTGTTGTAATTTCACTATCGCTTCTACCACATCGGCCATTGGAACATCTCCTTCCATGTGATTGGCTTCGTAGAAATTTCCATCTTCATCCCTCTGAGTGCTTCTCAGGTGAATAAAATGAATGTGCTTTCCATATTTTTTTACCATGGCGGGCAAGTCATTGTCAGCCCTTATACCTAAGGAACCTGTGCAAAATGTAAAACCGTTATAGGGACTATTGTTGTTTTCTAGAATTCGGTCATAGTCATTGGCTGTACTTACAACTCGTGGCAAACCGAAAATAGGAAATGGAGGATCATCAGGGTGAATACAAACAGACAACTTGTTTTCTTCAGCGACAGGAACAATTGCATCGAGAAATAAATTGAGATTTTCGCCCAGTTTTTTTGCGTCGATTCCTTTGAAAGTATCCAATGCTTTTTGAAAATCCTCTACAGAGTATCCCTCTTCTGCACCCGGTAATCCAGCAATGACATTATTGACCAACTGGTTCTTTTCCTCCTCAGACATTGCATCAAAATAAGCCTTGGCCTTTTGTTTCATGCTTTCACTGTAATCTGCAGCAGCACTTGGTCGTTGAAGAATAAATAAGTCAAAGGCAGCAATAGCTTTCATTTCAAAGCGAAGTGCTTTTGCTCCGTTAGCCATGGGATAAGCAAGGTTGGTCCTTGTCCAATCCAATATGGGCATGAAATTATAACAAACGGTTAAGATACCTTCAGCAGCCAGGTTTCTGATGCTGTCCTTATAATTTTTGATGCACTCCTCAAAATTCCCTGATCGGGTTTTGATGTTTTCATGCACAGGTACACTTTCAACGACCGACCAGGTAAGTCCTGCTGCTTCAATGATCGCTTTTCTCTCCTTTATTGCTTCACGTGTCCAGACTTGGCCATTGGGAATTTGATGCAAGGCGGTAACTATGCCTGTAGCTCCCGATTGGAGGATATCTGACAACTGTACTGGATCATTTGGACCATACCAACGCATGGTTTGTTCCATATATATGGGTTGATTATTATTGCTCATACTCCTGAAAACGCGCTAAATCCTCCATCTATTTCGATAATCGTTCCGGTTACAAACTTTGATGCTTCACTACTCAGCCACTGTACTGCACCAAAAAGCTCCTCAGGACTTCCAAATCTTGCCATTGGTGTATGGTCAATGATCTGATTGCCACGTTGTGTGAGACTGCCATCCTTATTGGTTAGCAAAGCTTCATTTTGAGCTGTTAAAAAGAAGCCGGGTGCTACAGCATTGACGCGTAATCCTGCGCCATATTTTTTAGCAAATTCCACAGACATCCATTTGGTCATATTATCTACAGCCGCTTTAGCTGAGGCATATCCCATCACTCGGGTCATGGGTCTACTGGCCGCCATAGAAGAGATATTAATGATTGACGCTTTATTGGATTTGACCAATAAAGGCAAAAAGGTCTTTATAGGTAAGAAAGTTCCCATATAATTGAGATCCATAATTGTTTTTACAGCATCTGAAGACAAGTCTGTAACCATTTGATCCGGCATGACCGTAGCCCCAGGCATATTTCCTCCGGCTGCATTGATCAAAACATCTACCTGCTCAAATTCCTTCTCTAGATTTTCTTTGACTAGGGAAAGGTCTTTTTCGTTGGTTACATCTGCGACAGCAGGATAGGCATAACCGCCGTCATCCTTAATTTCACTTACTAGTGCAGTTACTTTTTCCTCGTTTCTACCGAGGATAATCATCTGTGCACCTTCTTTTGCCAGGTACTTGGCCATTGCTTTGCCTAAAACACCCGTTCCACCACTAATAATGATGACTTTATTCTTTACTGAAAATAATTGAGAC
>Ga0105055_10003629_pt1 | contig 23205 bp, 20 predicted proteins | sample BON03_FD_78090 | JGI IMG/M metagenome (GOLD analysis project Ga0105055, IMG submission 78090) | Freshwater microbial communities from Lake Bonney liftoff mats and glacier meltwater in Antarctica - BON-03 | ecosystem: Environmental > Aquatic > Freshwater > Ice > Glacier meltwater | place: Lake...
CGGTGCGGCGGGACGCATTGACAGGACGGTGCCTTTGACGCCACGAAGGCGCGCCGACGAACAGGACGGCAGGGAGAAGAGCGTTGCCCCAGGACGACACGACCAATCGCTTCGAACACGGTCTCGATCGCACACCGGCCAACTACCAGCCGTTGACCCCGATCGACTTCCTGATCCGTTCGGCCGTGGCCCATCCCCAGCGCAAGGCCTGGATCTACGGGGAGCGCAGCGCAACCTACCGCGAGATGGACCAGCGCTGCCGCCGCCTGGCGAGCGCCATCCGCGCCCGCGGCCTGGGCCAGGGCGATGCGGTTGCCGTGATGGCTCAGAACGGTCCGGCGATCCTGGAAGCCCATTTCGGCGTGCCCATGGCCGGCTGTGTGCTGAACGCCCTCAACTTCCGCCTCGACGCGCCCTCCATCGCCTTCATGCTGGAGCATTCCGGCGCGCGCCTGCTGATCGCCGACCGCGAGTTCACCGAGACGATCAATAAGGCGCTGGAACTGCACGGCAAGCCGATCCACGTCGTGGCCATTGACGATCCCGCGACCGACAACACCGTGGATTTCGGCGACACCACCTACGAAGCCTTCCTGGAGACCGGCGATCCCGATGCCGAACCGGTGCTGCCCGACGACGAGTGGCGCGCCATCGCGCTGAACTACACCTCGGGTACCACGGGAAATCCCAAGGGCGTCGTCTATCACCACCGCGGCGCCCACCTGAACGCCATCGGCAACGGCATGATGGCGGGTTTCACGCCCGAGACGGTGAACCTGTGGACCCTGCCGCTGTTCCACTGCAACGGCTGGACCCATTCCTGGGGTGTCACCGCCTATGCCGGCACCCACATCCTGCTGCGCCGCGTCGATCCGGCCGAGATATTCCGCATGATCTCCGATCACGGCGTCACCCACATGGCCGGCGCACCGATCGTGCTCAACATGATCCTCAACGCACCGGAAAAGGACCAGCGCCGCTTCCCCCAGACCGTGACGATCACCACGGGCGGTGCCGCGCCGCCCGCATCGGTGATCGCGGGCATGGAAGCGCTGGGGTTCCGCATCATCCATCTCTACGGCCTGACCGAAACCTACGGCCCTGCCCTGATCTCGGCCTGGCAGGATGACTGGCCCGGCATGACCGCGGACGGGCGCGCCGCCCAGATGTCGCGCCAGGGTCTGCGCCACGCCATGGTCGCGGGTTACATGGTCGCCGATGCCGAAACCATGGAGCCGGTACCCGCCGACGGCGAGACGATCGGCGAGATCATGCTGCGCGGCAACACGGTGATGAAAGGGTATCTCTCGAACCCCGAGGCCACGACCAAGGACCTGCGCGGCGGCTGGTTCCACACCGGCGATCTGGGTGTGGTGCACGAAGACGGCTACGTCCAGGTCAAGGACCGCAGCAAGGACATCATCATTTCAGGCGGCGAGAACATCAGCTCGATCGAGGTCGAGAACGCGCTCTACAAGCACCCCGCGGTGCTTGAAGCCGCCGTCGTCGCGCGCAATGACGAGAAGTGGGGCGAGACGCCCTGCGCCTTCGTCACGCTGAAGACCGGACGCGAGGCGACCGACCCCGCCGAGATCATCGGGTTCTGCCGCGACACCATGGCGCACTTCAAGGTGCCCCGGACCATCGTCTATGGCCCGCTGCCCAAGACCGCCACGGGCAAGATCCAGAAATTCGCCCTGCGCGACCGCGCCAATGCCCTCAAGGCCGGCGAGGCCGCATGGGACGGCGCCAAACGCTGATTTCAACACTGCAACCACAAGGATCATCTGCATGAATCGTCCCGCGCCACAGGACGTCCGCCGCATCACCTGCATCGGCGGCGGCGTCATCGGCGCCGGCTGGGCCGCCGGTTTCCTCGCCAAGGGCTACGACGTCACCGTCCAGGACATCAACGCGCAGGCCGAAGGCCAAATGCGCCGCATCATCGACGCCGCCTGGCCGAGCCTGGAAGCCATGGGCCTGGCTCAGGGCGCCAGCAAGGATCGCGTCAGCTTCACGACCGACCTGACCGAAGCCGTGAAGAACGCCGACTTCGTCCAGGAGAGCGGCCCGGAGCGCATCGACATCAAGCAGGACATGTATGCGGCGATGGATGCCGCCATGGCCAACGATGTCGTCATCGCCTCCTCGACCTCCGGCCTGCTGATGAGCGACATCCAGGCCAAATCGGGCAACCCCAGCCGCATGGTGCTGGGCCATCCCTTCAACCCGCCCTACCTGATGCCTCTGGTCGAGGTCGTGGGCGGCAGGAAGACCGACCCGGCCGCCGTCGACTGGGCCTGCGAGTTTTACAAGGTCGCCGGCAAACACCCGATGAAGATGGACCGTGAGGTCCTGGGTCATGTCGCCGACCGCCTGCAGCAGGCGATGTGGAACGAGATCCTCTACATGGTCGCCGAAGGTGAGGCCACACCCGAGCAGATCGATGAATCGATCATCTACGGTTTCGGCCCGCGCATGGCGATCATGGGCTACTGCCTGCTCTTCCACCTGGCCGGCGGCGAAGGCGGCATGCGCCATTTCCTCAAGCACTTCGACCCCGCCGTCTCCGACGACTGGACCCGTCTGCCCTCGCCGCCGATCACCGACGACCTGATCGAGAAGATGGCCTCGGGCGCCGAACGCCTCCAGGCCGGCCGGCCTCTGGCCGAACTGCAGACCCTGCGCGACGACGCCCTGGTCGGTTTCCTGCAGCACTTCAACAAGGTCACCGGCGAGAAGTAGCCGCCTGGGATCTCCGGCGGGCAAACCCGTCCGCCGGAGCATTCTCTCCAGATCCCGTGTCACCCTCCGCGATAGCGAAGGGTCCATGCTGTGCCAGGGCGAGCCGCACCACAGCAAGGCCGAGCACGCGGGCAGGTCACAGCATGGTTCCTCCGGTCAAGCCCTACTGGGTTCACACATCTGGAGAGGTGTGATCGCCACTCGCGGCGTTCGCTGATTCTATTCCCCTCTCCCCTTGAGGGAGAGGGCAGGGTGAGGGGTTTTACGCGCGGTAGCGCGGACATGACTCGTTGTGCACATTGCGAGGAAGCCCCCTCACCCAGCTTCGCCTAAGCACGGCCAAAGGCTGCGCAACCCTCTCCCACGCTGGGGAGAGGGGGCGGGTAAAACGCGAACCCTGCTGATGTCTGAATGACGTAGGGTCAAGCCGGAGGATGACAGTCAGAGGCAACATCGGCCCTTCACTGGTTGACCCTCCTGCACAGCCTGCGATGCTGAGCCACCTCATCATCAAGAAGCGGAAACCACGCCATGTCGTCGAACGCCAACCGCAAGGTCGTGCTCAAGAGCTACCCCAAGGGCGCGCCGGGCGCCGACAACTTCGAGATCGTCGAGGAAGCCATCCCCACGCCCGGCCCGGGCGAAGTCCTGATCCGCGCGATCTACCTCACCGTCGATCCCTACATGCGCGGCCGCCTGCGTCCCGGCCCCTCCTATGCCGAGCCCCAGAAGATCGGCGAGGTCATGATCGGCGAGATCGCCGGGCAGGTTCTGCAATCCAATGCCGAAGGTTTCGCCAAGGGCGACTACGTCACCGCCCAGACCGGCTGGCAGACCCATGGCATCGCCGACGGCCGCGACCTGCGCAAGCTCGACCCGGCCGATGCGCCGATTTCGACCGCGCTGGGCGTGCTCGGCATGCCGGGGCTGACAGCCTATTTCGGCACGCTCGACGTCCTGCGGCCCAAGGCCGGTGACACCCTGGTGGTCAACGCCGCATCCGGCGCTGTCGGCAGTGTCGTCGGCCAGATCGCCCGGATCGGTGGCTGCCGCGTCGTCGGCATCGCCGGTTCACCCGAGAAATGCGACTTCATCACGAAGGAACTGGGCTTCCACGCCGCCATCGACCATCGCGCGACCAAAGACATGGGCGCGGCCATGAAGGAGGCCTGCCCCGACGGCATCGACTGTTACTTCGACAACGTCGGCGGTCCCATGACCGATGCGGCCTTCGACAACATGGCCTTTGGCGCACGGGTTGCCATCTGCGGCCAGATCGCCCTCTACAACGATACCGAACAGGCCATGGGCCCGCGCAACCTGCGCCACTTCCTGGTCAAGCGCGCGACCCTGCGCGGCCTGCTGGTCCACGACTGGCGCGACCGCTACGACGAGGGCCTGACCCGCCTGACCCGCTGGATCCAGTCGGGCGAACTGAAGTACCGCGAGGACATCGTCGAGGGCATCGAGAAGGCCCCGGACGCCTTCGCCGGCCTGATGGAGGGCAAGAACTTCGGCAAGCAGCTCGTGCGTGTGGGCGACGATCCCTCGCGCGGTTAGGCAATGAACCGGTGCCGTCGGCCGACCGCTGACGGCACCACCACATCTTCCCCGAAGGTTGCCACCAGCTTCTGCACCGCGCGCCAGCCGGTGCAGTGACCGGGCACGATAGCCTTGAGGCCAAAGTCCGCCATGTCGGCGACCGTCTCCGGGATGATCGCCTCCCAGGCCGCACCCGAAAGATGGAAGCCGCCCATGACGCCGTGGAGCGGCGCAGGCGCCAGCCGTTCCCGCGCATCGGTCAGCACGTTGACGATGCCTGCGTGCGAGCAGGCCGAGAAGACGATGGCGCCCAGCCCCTTCACTTCGACCGCAAGCCAGCGTTCGTCGGTGATCCAGGGATCGGGTTCCCATGTGCCATCCGGCTGTTCGGCAACCTGACCGGGTAACCCTTTTTCGTAGGGTGTGACGCGCGGGATATCGCCACTGAGATAGACCATGCCATCGGCCAGCAGCGACGGCCCCTCCTCCATCACCACCGTGCCGCCCGCCGCCTCCAGGTCACGTGGCGACGGCACCCGTTCCATCGGCAGCTCACCGGCGGGCAGGCGCATGGCGCGGCGCACGAACATGCCTTCGTTGACGTGGACCGGAACAGCACGGCCGCCGTTGGCCTTGGCGATTTTCTCCAGCGCAGCGGTCATGCCGCCAACGTGGTCCCAATGGCCGTGCGAAAAGACTGCTGCATCGACCTTGCCCCAATCCACGCCAAGCTTTTCCGCATTGCGCAGCACGCCATAGGCCTCCGGGCCGGCATCGAAGAGTACAGTGCGCGAACGATCCCCCTGGCGCACCGTGATCAGCAGCGAGAGGCCCCACTGGGCGCAGCACAAGCATCGTCCGTCCAGTTCGGTCGCGCCCGCAGCGATGACGTTGGCCACTTCTCCGGTGACACCCGGGGGCACGGTCGAAAGCAGATCGCTGACGTTGTCGACGAGGACGAGCACCTCGCAGGAGTCCACCGGTTCGGGCCGCATGTCTGTCTCCATGGCTGATGGCCAAGCCTAAGGGCGATGGCGCCGGCTTGCGAAGGTAGTATCGTCGGCGGCGCAGCAGGGGGACGACCATGAAAATCATCGATATCCGCGCCACGCCGGTGAACATCCCCTTCACCGCGCCCTACGTCTTCAGCCATGGTTCGGTGAAGTCGCTGACCAAGACCATCGTCGAGGTCGACACGGACGAAGGCGCCACGGGTCTTGGCGAAGTGGCCGACGGCGACCGCGCCGCCGATGTCCTGAAGTTTCGCGAACGCCTGATCGGCCTCGACATCCGCGAGATCACCACCGCCGAGCGGCGCTGCCTGCCCGGCATCCGCTACACCCCCTGGGGCAATGTCGTGGCCCAGGCTCGCGCCTTCGGCGGCATCGAGATGGCACTGTGGGACGCCCGCGCGCGGATCGAGGCGGTTCCCCTCCACGTCCTGCTGGGCGGCGCGGTGCGCAGCGAGATCGCGCTGTCGGAATACTTCGGCTACCGCGTCGCCGGGCCCAGGGAACAGGGCGAACATTCACCCGGCGAGATCGCCGACTATTGCGCCCGCATGGTCGAGGAACACGGCGCCACCAACTTCGAAGGCAAGGTCGCCACCGTCGGCCTGGACGAGGAGGTCGAGATGGTGCGGCTGATCCGCCGGGCGATCGGCGACCGCCCGCTCAAGCTCGACGCCAACGGCGGCTGGACCGTGGCGACCGCGCGCCTGGCCATGGCGCGGCTGGATGAGCACGTCATCGCCTACTACGAGGAACCGGCCGAGACCTACGAGGAGATGGCCCAGCTTCGCCCCTTCACGCGGGCCGCGTTCTCGGCCCACATTGTCGATCTGCCCAAGGCGGTGCGCCTGCAGGCGCCCGACACCATCGTCACCAACCTGGTCGAACTGGGCGGCATCCGACGAACCGTGGAATTCATCCGCGCCTGCGAACTGTTCGATGTCGGCTTCCGCTTCCACAGCGGCGAAACCAGCGTCGCCAGCGCGGCCTATCTCCACGTCTCGGCGGCCATGGCCCATGTCCGCGAACCAAGCCAGACCCTGTTTCGCTGGTATGCCGACGATGTCGTCAACGAGGGCACGCCGGTACCCAAAAACGGTGTGGTCCCCGTACCGGGCGGGCCGGGCCTTGGCGTCACGCTCGATCCGGTGGCGATAAAACGCTGCCACGAGCGTTACCTGCAGGAAGGCCAGTTCCCGCCCAGCGACATGGCCGGGCGGCCCTACCGGGATCACTTCACGCGGATTTAGCAGCGCTTGCGACCGTGGCTTCGATTTCCTCGCGGATCCAGTCGCGGAAGGCAGTGATTGCGGGTTCATCGGCACGGTCGGGTCGGCAGACGAGGAACATCTGGACATCGGTGTCGAGTGCCAGCGCAAAGGGTCGCACCAGACGGCCCGAGCGCAGATCGTCGATCACCAGAAGATCGGAAGCCAGGGCCACGCCCTGCCCCTCGACCGCCGCACGCAGGCAGTCGCTGTGGGCCGTGAAGTGCAGGCCCCGGTCGGCCAGGCCTTCAGGCTGGCCCGCCGCAGCCAGCCATTGACGCCAGTCCGGCCAGTCACCCATTTCCTTGGGCCAGTCGAGGTGGATCAGGGTCTGCGCCGCCAGATCGGCGGGTTCATGGAGCCCGTGCTCGCCTTCCAGCAGGCGCGGATGGCAGACCGGAAAGACCAGCTCCTCATAAAGGCGCAGGGCCGTGAGGCCGGGATACTTGCCGCCGCCCCAGCGGATGCCGACATCGATGCCGTCGCGGTCGAAATCGACCAGACGATCGCTGGCGTCGATCAGGACATCGAGTTCGGGGCACTGGGCACGAAAGCGCGCCAGCCGCGGCACCAGCCACATGCCGGCAAAGGTCGGTTCCGAGGTGATGCGCAGCATGGGGTTGGATCGGCTGGCCCGGATGCGGCGCACACCCTCTCCGAGCAGATCGAAGCCGCGCCGCAGTTCGGCGAGACCCGCGCGCGCTTCCGCGGTCAACGCCAGACGGCGACCGGTGCGGTCGAACAGGCGCAGGCCCAGATCATCCTCGAGGCTCTTGACCTGATGGCTGATCGCCGCCGGTGTCACATGGAGCTCTTCGGCGGCCCGCGTCAGACTGAGGTGGCGCGCCGCAGCTTCAAAGGCGCGCAACGCACCCAGAGACGGAAAGCGATCCGACATTGTTAGGTTTCCTTAAAACGTCACAGCCAACATCTCATTTGCCCAATCGGGGTTCTGGTAGCAAATAGGTATCCAGAAGCCCGCCGCAACGACTTTTGCGCCGATCTGGGGCGCGATGGAAGGATATGGGATGTTCAACAAGGTTCGTCGTCATTTCAACCGCGTTCATAACGTGCGGGAACTTCACACGCTTGATGCCCATCTGCGCGCCGACATCGGTTCGCCCCTCGAACATCAGGATCTCATGTCGCGCAGGGTGCTTTTGCTGCCCCTGGGTCCCAGCGACCGCACCCGGGCCTGATCGGTGACGGACGCCGCCGCCAAAGCTCCAGCCACGCTGCTTGGCCGGCTGGCGCGTCTCGACAGGGTCTGGGCTGCCTGCCTGTTCCTGCTCCTTGCCGTCTGGCTGGCCGATGGCCGCCAGGCGGCCGAGACGGTCACGTTCCTGGGCGAAAGCTGGCTCTGGATCCTGCCCTTCGTGATCGGCTCCAGCCTGCTGGCCGCAGCTATCGCGGCAACGGCCATCGACCGTCCCCTGGCTGCCGTACTCAGCCGCCGCCCCGTCGTGGCGGTCGTTCTGGCCGGCGGCCTGGGGGCCTTGTCGCCCTTCTGTTCGGTCAGTGTCGTGCCCGTCGTCGCCGGACTTCTGGCCGCGGGTGTGCCGCTGGCCCCGGTCATGGCCTTCTGGGTCGGCTCGCCCCTGATCGACCCTGAGATGTTCGTGCTGACGGCCGGCATCATCGGTCTCGACTTTGCCGTCCTGCGCACGATCACGGCGGTTCTCTCAGGCCTGGCTGCCGGTTTCCTCACCCTGGCGATGATCCGTCTGCCCTGGGTTGCCAGTCCGCTGCGCGCCAACCTGCCGTTCGACAAGCTGGGCACGATCTACGACACCTGTTCAAGTTCCTGCGACGGCGAACGCCCCGTGATGCTCGCCTTCTGGCGCGATCCGGCGCGTCGCGCTCCGTTCTGGAACCAGTCGCGCGCCATCGGCCTGTTCATGGCCAAATGGCTGAGCCTGGCCTTCATCATCCAGAGCCTGCTGCTGGCCTGGGTGCCGGGCGATGATGCCGCCCGCCTGCTGGGCGGCGGGCAGTGGTGGACCGTGCCGCTGGCAGCCCTGATCGGCGTGCCGACCTACCTCAACGGTTATGCCGCCGTGCCCGTGATCGACGGACTGCTGAAGCTGGGCATGGAACCCGGCGCGGCCATCGCCTTCCTGATCGGCGGCGAGGTCACCAGCCTGCCCACTGCGATGGCGGTCTTTGCCGTCGTGCGCGGTCGCGTCTTCGCCCTCTATCTGGCGCTCGGCCTGGGCGCGGCCATGACCATGGGCTGGCTGACCCAGATTTTGCTTGCCGGCGGCTGAACCCCGGCCTTCGCCCGCCGGTCCCCGCGTGCAACACTCGCGTCTCGTTCCAGGGGGCAAGCATGGAAACCGAATTCAAGATCCTGACGGGTCTGGTCATCTTCGCCACGGGCGCGATCGGCGGGGCGCTGGCCCTGCGTCAGGGCGCGCGCGACGTCGCCGGCACCTCGGTGCTCACGCGCATGGCCGCCGCGGCAGCCGGTGGCATCTTCCTGGGTGCGGGCCTCATCCACATGCTGGGCGATGCCGACGACACCTTCACGGCCATGCTGCCCGACGTCGACTTCCCGATCGCCTATCTCGTCGCCGCGCTCGGTTTCATCGCGGTGCTGGCGATCGAGCGAGTCGTCTTCAACGCCGCGTCAGCCGCCAAGGGCCCCTACGCCTACATCCTCACGCTGGTCCTGGGTTTCCACTCCCTGCTCGCCGGCATTGCGCTGGGCGTCGAGGACACCGCGCTGGTCGGCTTGGCCATCGCCATCGCCATCGTCGCCCACAAGGGCGCTGCGGCCTTCGCGCTGGGCATGAGTTTCGTCAAGGCGGGCATGAGCCGCGGCCGGGCCTGGCGGCTGCTGCTCACCTTCTCCTGCGTCACGCCGCTCGGCATCTTCGTGGGCGCTGCGATCGGCGACATGCTTTCCCACGGCAGCGGCGAGGTCGTCGAGGCGGTGTTCGACGCGCTGGCGGCCGGTTCCTTCCTCTACATCGCCGCGCTCGACATCATCCAGGAAGAGTTCGGCGATCAGGAGCACAGCCACCTGCCCGGGCTGGGCGCTCTGCTCGGGGGCTTGGGCCTGATGGCGTTGATCGCCGTCTGGACCTGAGGCACCGTTACGCTTCGGAGACCAGCGGCGCGAAGGTGAGCAGGCCGTCGCGCGCGAACTGCTCAGGAAGCTGCAACTCCCAGTCGATATAGGCGCGCATCGCCGCGCCCGGATCGTCTTCCAGCTCCCATGGCAGATGGCAGGCATCCTGGCGCGCATTCGGCATGTCCTGGCCACCCGCATCTGTGGGCAGACCCTCGGCCTTCCAGGCCACGAGACCTCCTTCAAGCACGCAGGCCCCGTTGCGCCCCAGCCTGGCCAGATCGGCCAGCGCCAGCGCCGCGAGATGACCGTCCTCATCATCGAGCACGGCGACCGGCCGGTCGGCCGGCATCAGCGCTACGGCATCGCCCAGCCGGGCGCGCAGACCCCAGACCGCACCTGCCGGATGTTCGCGGTGGAACCCATGCCAGGAGGACAGGTCGAGCATCGCATGGCCACCCTCATGAGCGGCCTGCGGCGCGATGGCCGGAGCACCGTGGGGCCTTCTGCCCGGCGGCGGCACGGCGTGGTCGCGCACATCGACATCGAGCACCGCAACCCCGCCATGGCCCATCTGGGCCAGCCAGCTTGCACTCATGCGTGCACGCACGCCGGTATCGTCGACCAGCACGATGCGGGCATCGCGCACCCCAATCCAGGCATCGGTCTCCTGCACGAGCTGGCCGCCGGGAATCGAGATCGCGCCCTCCAGCGTGCCCGTGGCGAACTCCTCGGCTGTGCGCACATCAAAAACGTAAAGCGTGACATCGGGATCGGCGCGCCAACGTTTCAGTGTGGCCGGATCGATCGTGGTGACCCCTGCCCGCTGCGCCAGTTTATCCATCTGCCCGCGCGACCAGACACACGCGTCCTCGCTGACCGGACCGCAACGCGGCCCCTGCCCATGGGCCAGCTTCTGGCCGGCCCATTCCCAGCCGATGGTACCGTTGCGCAGGGCAAAGACCGGGTTGGGCACGCCGGCGTTGACCAGGGATTGCGTGCCCAGGATCGAACGCGTGCGTCCGGCGCAGTTGACGACGATGGTGGTAGCCGGATCGGGCACGAGGTCGCGCACCCGGTAGGCCAGTTCGGCACCGGGACAATCGATGCCGCCGGGAATGTGAAACGCGAGGTATTCGTCCCAGGGGCGGCTGTCGAGAATTGCGATGCTCTGCCCCTCCACGACACGACGTCGCACCTCCCCGGCATCAAGCGCCGGGGTATGGCAGGCCAGTTCAAGGATTTCGCCGAACGCCTTGGACGGCACATTGGTGCCCCAGAACAGTTCATATCCCGCCGCCGCCCAGGCCGGAGCACCGCCGTCATGCACGGCGACCTCACCATAGCCCAGGGTTGCCAGGACACCCGCGGCGCGTTCTGCCAGGCCTTCGCCGCCATCGGTGACGACCAGCCGCGTGGACAAACGCGGCACCAGGGCGGCGATGCGCAACTCCAGACGCGAGAGCGGAGCATGGCAGGCGGTGAGGATATGGCCAGCCCCGAACGGGCGTTCCTCACGCACGTCGATCAGGGCAAATTCGCCGCCCTGCCTGATCAGCGCCCGCAAGGCCGCGCTGTCGACGCGGCCGTGGCTCACGACAGGGCTTTGGGATCATAGGGCAGATACCCTACGCCCTTGGCGTCATACATCAGGCGATCGCCCATGTGAGCAAAGCCGACGCCGTAGAGGTGAAGATGCATGTTGAGTTCACCCTTCTCGAAATGGATCGAGTGGAAATCGGTCGGCATCATGCACACGCCGGTCCCGGCCGTGACCGGCACCTCCTCGCGCAGCTTCAGCGGCGCCTGCCCCGAAGGCCCGCCATCGCCCTCGTAGAGGCGGTTGAGCTCCATGCCCCGGATGCCCACGACCACCGCCCAGGTGGTGTGATCGTGGGGCAGCGTATCGACGCTCTTGTCGGCGACCTCGAGATAGAGCTCGAAACGCCCATCAGGATCGACCGAAAGCTTCTCGAAGCGTTCGGCCTGGTTCTGCGCCAGCGGAAATTCCTCGGGCGGGAAGAGTTCCTTGCGCGCGGCCAGAGCAATCATCTGCTCGCGGATCGCGGCCAGCGCCGGGCGAGTGACACCCTGGTTGGCTTCAATTGCCCTTACAGCCTCCAGCGTGGCGGCCACGGCTCTGCTGCGTTCGGTGGCTACGTCCATGTCGATCTCCCTGTCGCGCGCGTGATCCCGCGATGGTAGCGCGGGCACCGTGAAGCGCAACGTCAGTCGGGCCGCAGCGGGTGGAATTCGAGCAGGCCGTCGCGCCGGACCTGCTCGACCAGCGCGGCCTGCCAGTCCAGATAGGCCGCCGATGCCGCCATGGCCTCATCAAGGGACGCGGGCGCTGGGTAATAGGACTCGTCGGGGACTTCGCCGGCATCGGGCATCCCGGTCTCGTCGCACGGCAGCGACACGCCGGGCGCCAGCACGGCGACTTGCGGGTAGAGCAACTGCCGCAGCCAGCTTGCCGCCATACGGGCGCGGGCGCCGTCGTCGTCGAGCAGAACGACGCGGGCACCGCGCGCGCCGATCCAGTCGTCGGCACATTCCACGAGCTGGCCGCCGGGCGCGCTGAGCGCGCCGGCAACATGGCCGGCGGCATATTCCTCGGGCGAGCGGACATCGAGCAGGTATAGGGTGCGCTTGTCGGCCTGGCCCTGCCAGTGCGCAAGGGTCGCGGCATCGATCTCCGCCACGCCACAGCGCGACGCAAGTCCGTTAGCGGCTGCCAGCGCCCAGTCGCGCCCACCAGCGCTCACCGTTTCAGCGCGAAGTCCCGGCCCCGTGGCAATCTCCAAACCCGCGCGCCACCAGCCATAGGTTCCGTCGGCAAGGGCAAAGACGGGGTTAGGCAGGCCTGCGTTGATCAGGGATTGTGCCCCGTAGAGCGAGCGGCTGCGCCCGGCGCAATTGACCACCACGGTCGTCGCCGGGTCGGGCGCAAGATCGCGCACCCGATAGACCAGTTCGCCGCCGGGACAGTCGATGCCGCCCGGGATGTGTTTGTCGAGGAACTCCTCCCAGGGCCGGCTGTCGAGCACGACGATGTGCTCACCGGCCGCGCGCCGGGCGGCAAGCTGCACGGCCGTCATGCTGGGCGGGTGACACTCCAGGGCGACCGTCTCGGCCAGGGCCGCGCCCCATGCGTTGAGCCCGGTGAACAGCTCGTACCCGGCGGCCTGCCAGGCCGGCGTTCCGCCTTCGAGCAACGCGAGGTCGGCGTAGCCCAGATCGGTGGCGGCCTGCGCGGCGCGGTCGGCCAGACCGTCGCCGCCGTCGCACAGGATCAGCCGTACGGCACGGCAAGGCACCAGGCGGGACAGATCAACAGCGAACCGCGCGAGCCCGGCGCGCACGGCAAGAAGGATGTGACCTGCGCCAAAGGCACGTTCCGGGCGTACATCGACCAGGGCCAGTTCGCCACCGGCCAGCAGTTCGGCGCGGACCTGCCCGGCGCTCAGTCGCTCCACGACCACGGTGTCCCTACCAGTGGCCCCGGCAATCGACCGGCCAGATATCGACCACCGTGTCACCGCGAACGACGTGATAGCAGTCGTAGAGCGCGATAGTGGGGTCGCAATGGGGCGCGATGCATTCGACCTGATCGCCCAGCCCCATGCCCTGGCCCTTCTTGGCAAAAGTAATGCGGCCATGTTCGTCACCCATGAATTCGTAGGTCGAACCCTGAGGCGCGCCGGTGGCGATCACGGGATCGCCGCTGCCGGTCGAGAACGCCTTCAGCCCGGCGTCCGTGGTGACAAAGCCCGATTTGGCCGTGCTGATGACCGTGTTGCGGACAAACAACGCCGTGCGGAACCGAGCGCTGCCCGTGCCGTCGAGATCGCAGCCGTTGTAGATGCGGTCCATGACGCAATAGGAACCGACTTGCAGCTCGGTGAAAATGCCATTCTTGCCGTCGAGATCGTGGGTCCCGGTGCCGCCGCCCGAAACGATGATCAATGGCGTGCCGCGTCGCTGCAGTTCGGCAGATATCTGGCGCAACGGCTCCAGATGGGCATCCAGGGCCAGGCGACGGTCCTCGTAGCCCGGTGTCGCCTGGACGCTGCCGTCATAGGCCTGAACTCCGGCAAAACGCAGGTTCGGGCTGGCGATCACCCGGTCGATGAGATCGATCGCGGCAGCCGGATTGTCGGCGCCGGTGCGGCCGCAACCCACTTCGACATCGACCATGATCCAGAGCGGGGAGCCCTCACCCGCGGCGGCGGCCAGGGCATCGACATTGTCGACGTCGTCGACAATCACCATCAGGCCCTTGGCCCTGGCGTTGAGCGCCATCAGGCGGTCGCTCTTGTCGGGCGTCACGATCGTCGAGCTGATGAGGACGCCGGGAATGCCGGCATCGACCAGAACCTCGGCTTCCGAGAGCGTGGCGGTGCAATTGCCCGAAGCGCCCGCTTCAATCTGCTTGCGCGCGATCACCGAACATTTGTGGGTCTTGGCGTGGGGGCGCAGGCCCAGACCGCGCTCCTTTGCCCAGGCGGCCATGGTGGCGATGTTGTACTCGAAGGCGTCGAGATCGAGGATCAGTGCGGGCGTGGCAAGCCGCGTGCGCGATCCGGGCACCCCGATCAGCTTGTGGTTGGGGCGTTGGTCAAGCGGCGGTGCCATGGCGTGTCCTTAAGGCCAGAAGTGTTCGATCCTGCGAAGATCGGGTGATAGCACCAGATCGGCGGTGAGATCGTAGATCAGATCGGCCCAGCGGTGTGCCCCCTTTTCATCGGCCACCAGGTCCTGGCGCACCTCGAACTGCAGATGCGGCAGGCCACGCTTCATGGCGTGTTCGGGCACCGTGTAGTCCTCTTCGGGATCCAGGCCGTAGGGCACGTTGTCGCCGTAGGTGATGTCCGTGCGTTCCGCCAGTCGCGCCAGCAGCGGTCGCGCCACTCGGTCGTCGTGGAGCCAGCACAGGGTGAACTGCTCGCGCCGGGGATCGCGACCGCGCATGCACCGGGTCATGGTGTGCACGGAAATGAAAAACGGCACCGCCCCGGCCGCCTCGAACACCTCAAGCGCATCCTCGATGGCGTTGTGATAGGGCCGGTAGATCGCGCCGACCCGCGCCGCCCTTTCACCATCGCTCAGGTTCCGGTTGGCCGGCACGGCGATGGTGTCGCTGGTTTCGACCATCAGGGCGGGGTCATCGAGATAACGGTTGCAGTCGATGACCAGGCGCGAAAACCCGGCCAGTACCGCGGGTGCGTCAAGGCGCTGCGCCAGCCGCCGGGCGATCTCTGCCGCGCCGATGTCCCAGGCGATGTGTTCGCGCCGCGCCGCTTCCGACAATCCCATATCGCCCAGCGCAGCAGGGATGATCCGCGAGGCATGGTCACACACGATCAGGCACGGGGCCGCGCCCTGCGGATTGACGGTTTCGAACGGTGCGGGATCTTCAGGTCTCAGCATGGTTCACCAACCGGCATAGGCCGCGACATCCTCGTCGCTGACCAGACCATTCTCGACATCGGCAATGGCCTGGCCGATCACCTCAACCGCTTCGTCGGCCTCGGCTTCCGTCAGGGTCAGCGGCGGCGTGAGTTCGGGCACGTTGGAGAACATGCCGACATAGGTGAAGGCTGCGCCAAGCTGATAGCCGCGCAGGACGACCTTTGCGGCTTCCCTGGTTGCCGGCTCCTTGGTCTGGCGGTCGCGCACCAGTTCGATGCCGATCGCCAGGCCACGCCCACGCACTTCACCGATCAGGGCGTGTTTGTCCTGCAAGGCACGAAGCCCGGCCATGATCTGCGCGCCACGGGCGGCGGCATTCTCATAGAGTTTCTCCTGCTCGATCGTTAGCAGCACGGCGCGGGCGACGCTGGTCGACACCGCATTGCCGGTGGTCGTGATCAGCGCAAAGGCCTCCTGGAAGTCCATGATCGCGCGCGGCGCGACCACGGCCGAGATCGGCACGCCGCTGCCCAGCCCCTTGCCGAAGGTCACGATATCGGGCGTGAAGCCCTCCGCGTCATAGCAGTGCCAGCAACCGGGCCGGCCCAGCCCGACCTTGACCTCGTCGCTGACGATCAGGATGCCGTGGCGGCGACAGCGGGCCACCAGTTCTGCCAGGAACCCCGGCGGCGGCACGATCATGCCGCCGTCCGACTGCAGCGGTTCGATGAACAGGGCGCCGATGTCCTCGGGCGGCGCACCGGCCGAAAACAGGAAGTCGAGCTGGTCGAACACCGCCTGCGCCGCGTCGCCACCACCGATCGGGCGATAGGGATTGGCGTAGGGAATCTGGACCAGCCCGGCGCGCGGCAGGCTGTGCTGCTGGCTGGGGTGGCTCGATACCGACATCGAACCCGAGACACCGCCGTGATAGGCGCCATAGAAACTCATGAAACGCCGCCGGCCGGTCGCAGCCTGGACGGCGCGCATGACCATGTCGTTGGCATCCGAGCCGCTGTGGCCGAACCAGACCTTGTGATCGGTGGCAAAGGGGCAGAGCGCCAGCAGGTCCTCGGCCAGCGCGACCGCCGATTCCGAGGCGCCGAACATGTCCGAGGCGCTGGCGCATTCGGTGAAACCGCGGTTGGCCGCGGCGATCACCGCTGGATGGCCGTAACCCAGCAGCGCCGCGCCCGCCGCGCCCGAGAGATCAAGCACGGAGCGCCCGTCCTCCTCGATCAGCCGGTTACCGCGCGCATTGGCGATGGTCAGGGGATAGGTCCGCAGCTTGCCGATCCCGGCAAGCACCCTGGCGTCGCGTTCGAGCAGGGAGTTGGCCATGCCTTGGCTCCTAGCGGACCGCATCCTTGCGCCCGAGCAGGCCTTCGGGCCGCACGAGCAGAAGCAGGATGACAAGGGCGAGCGCGATCGACTCCCGGAAGGGCAGGAAGTCCTCGGGCAGGAAGGCGCGCAGGCCGACCTCGATGAAGGCCAGCACGAAACCGCCCAGCACGGCGCCCGAGAGGCTGCCCAGGCCCCCCAGGACCACGGCGATGAAGGCCTTGAGCACCGGCAGGAAACCCATCAGCGGATCGACGGAGCCGCGCTGGGCCAGCCACAGCACACCCGCGACACCGGCCAGCAGGCCCGAGATGGCAAAGGCCGTGGAAATGACCATGTTGGCGTTGATGCCCATCAGGCGCGTCACCGGGAAGTCGAGCGCGGCGGCACGCATGGCGATGCCCAGGGTCGAGCGCCGCAGGAAGATGGTCAGGGCAAAGAGCAGCAATGCGGTGGCGCTGATCGAGATGAGCTGGATCACGCCGATGTCGAAACCCGCGATATTGAGTGCGCCAACCATCCATTCGGGCACCGGCAGCGCCTTGGGGCGCGCCGAGATCAGGTTCTGGAACAGCATGTGGAGAATGGTGCTGACGGCAAAACTGGTCAGCAGCATGGTCGCCGTGCCGGCATTGCGCACGGGACGGAAGGCGATGCGCTCCATCAGCATGGCCGTGGCCATCGCCGCCAGGATGCCCAGCAGGACGGCGACCTCGAACGGCATGCCGGCCGACAGCGCGAAATACATCGCATAGCCGGTCATCGTCATCAGCTCGCCATGGGCGAAGTTGATCAGCCCCAGGACACTGAAGACCATGGCCAGCCCAAGCGCCAGCAGCGCATAGGTGCCACCTAGCGACAGGGCGTTGACGGTTTGCTGGACAATTAAATCCACGGCCGGCTCCTAATGTGCGCCCATGTAGGCGCGCTCGACATCGCCGGAGCGCCCGAGCTCGCGGGCACTGCCCTCCAGCGCAATGGCACCGGTCGCCAGCACATAGCCGCGATCGGCGATCTCCAGCGCCAGTTCGACGTTCTGCTCGACCAGCAGGATGGTCGCTCCGCGATCGCGCAGGCGCACGATGAGTTCGAAGATCGTGTCGACGATCTGGGGCGCCAGCCCCAGCGAGGGTTCATCGAGCAGGACGATCTTGGGTGAGGACATCATCGAGCGCGCGATCGCAAGCATCTGCTGCTCGCCGCCCGACAGGGTACCGGCCAACTGGTCGCGCCGTTCGGCCAGGATGGGAAACAGTTCAAGCATGTCGGCGCGTGTCGCCTCGACCTCGGCGCGATCGCGACGCGAGGCGGCACCGATCAGCAGGTTTTCGGCAACGGTCAGATTGGCAAAGACGTGCCGGCCTTCTGGCGTGAGCGTCATGCCTCGCCGCACGATCTTCTCGGGCGGCTCGCCCGCGACGTCGGTGCCTTCAAGCACGACCCTGCCCCCGGCCACGGGCACCAGGCCCATGATCGCGTTGAGGATCGAGCTCTTCCCGGCGCCATTGGCGCCGAGAAGAGTGACGATCTCGCCTTTCCGGACCGAGAGGCTGGCCCCCCGCACGGCTTCGATTGCACCGTAGCGGACAGCCAGTCCCTCGACCGAAAGAAGGTTCGGTTCGCTGCTCACGGAGCCGGGATCAGCGCGGGATCGGGCGTGAAGTCGCCGACATGGGCACGTTCGCCGCCCACGACCTGGTTGAGCGCAACGACCCGGATCGGAACCCGGTTCTGGCCCTTGTAGGTCATCATGCCGGTGGCCACCTGAACGTTCTCCAGGTTGTCCCAGGCATCGCGGATGGCAGCGCCTTCCGTGGAACCCGCAGCTTCGACCGCCGCGGCGATCACCAGCATGGCGTCGTAACCCGTGGCCGTGAAGATCGTGTCGTTGGGCTCGCCGTACTTGGCTTCGTAAGCCACTTCATAGGCTGCCAGCGGGCTGCCTTCCGAGGGGAAACCGGCGTTGGAGAAGATGACGCCCTCGGCGACGTCGCCCAGGCCGAAGGTGGTCGGCGAATCGATGCCGTCCGAACCCAGAACCTGCGCGGTGATACCGGCGGCGCGGAGCTGCTTCAGGAACGCAGGGAAGTCGGGCTCGTAGGCCGAGGTCTGGATGACATCGGGCTGGGGGTCGAGACCCTTGATCCGCGTCACTTCAACCGAGAAATCCTGCTGGCCGATCGTGTACTCGCCGATCGCCACGACATTGCCGCCCAGTTCGGCGAAAACCTGCGCGAAATACTCGGGCAGTTTCTCGGTATAGGGCGTGTCGCGCGACAGCAGGACATAGGCGTTCTCGTAACCCTGGTCGCGGGCATAAACTGCCAGCACGGTGCCCTGCAGATTGTCGGCTGTGTAGTTCGAGAACATGTAGGGGCCGACCGCGGCCGGCAGGGTCGGCGTCGAGGCGCAGGAGCTGATCGCCGGAATCTCTGCGGCCTGGGCGATCACGCCGCTGGCCACGGCAGGGTCGACGTCACAGGAAACGATCATGGCCATCACGCCGTCATCGACCAGTTCCTGGGCGACGACCGCAGCCTGTGCCGTGTCGGAACGGGTGTCCTTGACGATCAGCTCGATCGGCATGGTGCCGCCGATACCACCCGCGGCGTTGATCTCGTCGATGGCAAGCTGCACGCCCTTGAGCGAGGGCTGATCGTAGGGTGCCAGATACCCCGTGAAGCCGCCGGCATAACCCAGCTTGAAGTTCTCTGCCTGGGCCGTGCCCGAGGCGAAAGCCGCGCCGGCCAACACCGCAGACAAGGCGGTCGTCTTAAACCAGTTGGATCGTGACATGGATCTAGTCTCCCAGTGGTGGAGCGGACGCCGTGCGGGACGCCGCCCTTCGTTTGCCCAGATAGGCTTCGATGACGGCCGGGTTGGCCTGAACCTCACCCGGCACGCCCTCTGCGATGACCTGGCCCCGATTGAGAACGACCACACGGTCGCACAACCGCATGATCAGACGCAGGTCGTGATCGACGACGAGCAGACCCAGCCCCCTGCTTTCACGCAGGCGGCCGAGGATGCCCAGAAGCTCGTCGGATTCGATTTCGTTCATGCCCGCCGCAGGTTCGTCGAGCAGCAGGTAACGCGGCTCCAGCGCCAGCGCGCGCGCGATTTCCAGGCGGCGCTGCAGGCCATAGGCCAGCGTTCCGGCACGACGCGGGGCATAGTCGGCAATGCCAAGCTCGGTCAGCAACGCACGGGCGCGCGCGTCCATGGCCAACGGTGGCAGGCGCGTGCCGCTGGCGGCCAGCGCGGCCTTGACGTTTTCCAGCACGGTCAGGTGCACGAACAGGCGGATGTTCTGGAAGGTCCGCCCGACACGGCGCCGCGCGATCTGGTGGGCCGGCAGGTCGGAGATGTCGGTGCCGTCGAGCAGCACCTTGCCTTCGGTCAGGTCCAGTGCGCCGGAAATGCAGCCCAGCAGGGTCGTCTTGCCCGAACCGTTGGGGCCGATCAGGCCGACGATCTCGCCGGGCTTGAGCGCCAGGCTGGCGCCATCGACCGCTCGCAGGCCACCGAAGGCCTTGGCGACATTCTCGACCGCCAGGGCGCCGTCCTGATCGATCCGCTTTGCCTGGCTCGAACCGACCTCGGCTGGCGCGCGCAAACCGAACCAGCGACGCCAGCCGCCGGCCAGCTCCTCGATTTCCCAGAAGCCGAACAGACCGTCGCGGCGCCAGAAAAGCATGGCGAGAATGCCCAGGCTCAGGCCGATATCGGTCAGCCCGAAGACCGTGGGTTCGCTGAACCAGTTGGCATTGATGTGTTCCTCGACGCCGCGCAGCAGGTCGATCATCACGGTCACCGCGGCGGCGCCCACCACAGCACCCGAGACACTGGTCATGCCGCCCACAATCAGCATCGCAAGGATCGCGAAGGTGATCTGGAAGTAGAACTCCTTGGGCGAATAGACGCCCAGAAAATGGGCCAGCAGGACACCGGCCAGCGCGGCGATGGCGGCACTGACCGTCCAGGCCAGCAGGCGGCGCCCCTGAACATTGACACCGATGGCGCGCGCCGCCGCCTCGTCCTCGCGCATGGCGCGCAATTCCAGGCCGGCCAGCGAATCGCGGAAGATCCGCGCCAGAAGGAGCGCGATCCCGAAGAACAGCAGCGCGACGGGGATGTCGATCGTCTTGGGCACGCCGATCAGGGCCTGGCTGCCGCGCGTGAAGTCGCGCGCGCCGACGATCACGCCATAGGCGATGATCAGCAGGCCCAGAGTGGCGATCGAGGCCGAAGCGCCCCCCAGACGCGCAATGGGAATACCGATCACGAAGGCGACCGCGGTGACGATGACCACGGCAATCAGGCCGGCGACCAGGAAGTTCATTTCCGTCCCGGCCAGCCAGACAGGCAGGTCGGGCAGGAAGATCGCCTTCTGCGCCACCGGGATCGTCAGCATCCCGGTGATATGGGCCGAAAGCCCCATGAAGGCGGCATGGCCGAAGCTGACCACCCCGGTGTTGCCGGTGAAAACGCTGAAGCCCAGAACGGCAACGGTGATGATCAGGAAATGGGTCACCGTGCCCTGGGGCGCGGCGCCGAACGTCAGCCAGGCGATCAGGGAAAATACGGCAATGGGCAGGAACAGGATCGCGCTGCCCACCAGTGTACCGGACGCAACAAAGCGCATCGCGTTGCCGCGACCGTTCTCATGCGTTTGCCCCTCGATGTGGCTCACCCTGCCGCCCTGCCCCCTGGTCTTGTGACCTTGTTGCCGAAAGCTTAGGAAGCGGCGGCTTCGCCCGTCAAGGCATTCGTTTCAGCATTGACCGTTTCATCGTCCTCTGTAACGGTTGTTACATGGTTGCAAACGCCGTCACTGCCGGGCGCACGACGCTGGGCGAACTGATCCGTCAGCGCACCGGCGAACTAACCCCGTCAGAGCGCAAGGTCGCACGCACGCTGTTTGCCACCAACCTGATGGCCGGCTTCGACACGGTCGCCGAACTGGCGCGGCGCGCCCAGGTCAGCGGACCCACCGTGGTCCGTTTCGCCACCAGGCTCGGCTTTTCGGGTTATCCCGATTTCCAGCGCGCCCTGCGCGGCGACCTTGCCCAGCGCATCGATTCGCCCCTGCGGCTCTACGGCAAGAACACCGAGGACCCGCGCGGTGACCGCCTGCTCGATCACGCCCGCGACACCTTCACACGCGGCATCACCTCGACCATCGCGTCGATCCCGGCCGAAACCTTCGAGGCGGTGATCGCCCTTCTGATCGACCGGCGGCGCCCCTTCTGGACCACGGGCGGGCGTTTCACGCAGTTCTGCGCCCAGATGCTGCATGCCCACCTCTACCAGCTTCGCCCCAACAGCCATGTCATCGAGTACACCCCGGCGGGACGCCCCGACGCGCTGCTCGATCTGGGCCGCCGCGACGTCCTGCTGGTGTTCGATGTCCGCCGCTACCAGAAGGACACCATCGCGCTTGCCCAGACCGCGTCATCACGCGGGGCGACGCTGATCCTGGTCACCGATCCCTGGCTCTCGCCCATCGCCGATGTCGCCGACCACGTGCTGACCGTCGATGTCGAGGCGCCCTCGCCCTATGATTCCATGGTGCCCTGTGTCGCCCTAGTGGAAACCATGGTCGCGGCCATCGTCGCCAGCCTGGGCCAGAGCAGCAAACGACGTATTGCCGCGCTGGAACATCTGCGCGCGGGTTTCACCTGGGACGACGACACGAGCCTTCAACGCGGAGAGGAACGCTGAGCATGGCCGACGGCGAAATTGCCTATCTGGTGTGGAACGATCTGGTCGGGCTGTCGCGCACGCGCGGCGTGCCCGCCGCCGATCTGCCCAAACGCAGGAACAAGGGGCTGGGCTGGGCGCTGGCCGGCCAGTCCCTGACCCCCTTCGAGGACATCGCGCCCAATCCCTGGGGGCCGATGTCGGAAGTGCGCCAGACCCCCGATCTCGACGCGCAGATGCGCGTCGTGCTGAAACCCGACGTGCCCGCGCTCAATATGGTGATGTGCGACACGCTCAACACCGACGGTTCTCCCTGGGAATGCTGCACGCGCAGTTTCCTGAAAGCCGCCCTCGATGATCTGGAAGCCGGGACCGGGCTTTCCCTGATGATCGCCTACGAGAACGAGTTCCTGCTCACCGGTGACGGCATAGACTGGGCCGCGCCGTTCTCGCTCGACGCCGTGCGTTCGGTCGCGCCCTTTGCCGATCTCTGCGTCGCCGCTCTGCTCGATGCCGGTGTCGACCTCGAAGCCTTCGAGCCCGAATACGGCGTCGGCCAATACGAGGTCAGTTGCGGTCCCGCACGCGGCGTGGCCGGTGCCGACCGCGTCATCTTCACCCGTGAGGTCATCCGCGAAGCCGCACGCCAGAGCGGCCTGCGCGCCACCTTCACACCCAAACCGGCGCCCGATGCCGTGGGCAACGGCTGCCATCTCCACGTCAGCCTGTGGGATGCCAAGGGCCGCCCGGCCGGCTTCGACCCCAAGGGGACCGGAGAACTGTCGCTGGTCGCGCAGCATTTCGTTGCCGGCATGCAGCGCCACCTGCGCGGCCTGCTGGCGTTTGCCGCGCCCAGCCCGGTGTCCTATCTGCGCCTGGGACCACATCACTGGTCGTGCGGCTACGACGGCGTCGGCGTCGCCAACCGCGAGGCTGCGATCCGCATCTGCCCTTCGCCCGAGAAGGCCAAGTCCAAACGCGGCAACGCCTTCAACATCGAGATCCGCGCCACCGACGCGACGGCGAGCCCCTATCTGGCGATCGGCACCCTGGTACGTGCCGGTCTGGAGGGTATACGGGAGAAACTTCCGCTGCCCACCCTGCTCGAAAG
>Ga0105055_10003632_pt1 | contig 23196 bp, 21 predicted proteins | sample BON03_FD_78090 | JGI IMG/M metagenome (GOLD analysis project Ga0105055, IMG submission 78090) | Freshwater microbial communities from Lake Bonney liftoff mats and glacier meltwater in Antarctica - BON-03 | ecosystem: Environmental > Aquatic > Freshwater > Ice > Glacier meltwater | place: Lake...
GGTATCTACCGGAAGGCGTTTTTCACGGACCTCTCACACAATCCCAAACACACGGAAGAGCTCGCGTTGACCCATCAGATTTACCGTGAGCAGAACCCACAGAGTTACGTGATGGGTTGGCACTCCTACAAAAAGGATACCGAGGGACAGCAAGTCGCAATGACTTCCAGCTACGGCCTGCGGATGGAAGGGCTCAATACGTTGCCCAACATCAGCTTCAACTCCCAGATCGGCTTCTCGGAGAGATTCGAGTTTAAGAACAATCACAGCGTGGAGCCCGATGAGGTGGTGATCCCGGAAGAGAAGGTTTACATCGCACTCGTTCAAACCGACGGGATCGGGATCGGCGCGTGGACGAAGCCCGGTCGGGGCAAGCTGCCCTACTCCTGGGGCATGGCGCTGAGCTGGGTAGATTTCTCGCCCGGAGTGCTCGAGTATTTTTACGCCGGTGCTAAGCCGAATGATTACTTCATCGGCTACTCCTTCCCAAGCTACATTTATCCCAAACCGGTGCCAGATAGCGCGTATCCGATTCTCCAATCCGAGACGCGACGTCTGATGAAAGCGCTCGATCTGCGCGTGATGGACACGATGGATTACTCCGAAGGCAATCGCCACGTGGGTAATACCGACCTCACGAAGAACGTCGTGGATCACATCTATAATGGCTACCCCGACGTGATCGGTTTCACCAACGGCTATGGTTCCGCCCGGACATACGATAATCGTGATGGGCGCGCGATGATCTCCTACGATTACTATCTCGGCTCGCGTCGACCCAAGGATGAGGCCATCGCCGATCTCGAAGAGTTGATGGCGCTCAACACCAAGCGTCCCTACTTCCTGCTGATCCACGTGCGGGAGACTTCGAGCATCGATACCGTCGCGGAGATTCTAGACGGGCTCGAAGAATCTGCCGAAGTCGTGCCGCTCGATGTCTTCCTGAAAATGGCCGGTCAGGCGAAGACCTACAAAACCCGTTACAGGCAGGACGACGATCCGGTGGTGCGTAATCCGCTCTAAGCGACCACCAGAATCAGCTCTCCGTTTCCCAGCGCGTCCTCATCAAGGGCGCGCTTTTTTGTGTCCCAATCCAAATAGATAATCTCACGCGGAGGCGCGGAGAACGCGGAGATAAGGTCGATCCCATTCACTAAGACTCACTCTGCATTGGCTCCGCGCTTCTGCGCACTCTGCGTGAACTATTCAGGCCTCCTACCCGACCCCTCGTCGTATCCTCGGGTAATACATCGCCAACGTAATCGCCCGCACGATTACGTAACCGATGAACGAGAGCCAGAGCGCGGTGTTGCCGTAGAGAGGAGTGAGCCACGCGCTCGTGAGGATAAATAGAATCACGGAGACGAGTGAGGCGTTGCGCATTTCGGCGGCGTGCGTGGTGCCGATGAATATGCCATCGAGCTGAAAGGCCGCGAAAGACAACGCGACATAGGCAACCACATACGGAAGGAAATCAGCCGCGATTGCCCGCACCGCTGTGAGATCGGTGAGCGCTGCGATGAAATGATTTCCAAACCCCAATAGGATCAAAGCGAGTCCCAGCGCAGTCGCTGCGGCGAGCATAGTGGTGCGCCGCACTGCGCGATCGAATCGAGGCAGGTCGCGCCGCCCTTTCGCAGCGCCCACGAGGTTTTCGGCGGACAGCGCGAACCCATCGAGAAAGAATGCGCAGAACGAAACCAGAGCGAGCAACACGTGATTAGCGGCAAGAGTCGTTGCGCCGAGCAGTGCCCCTTGTCGCGTGAGCCACCCAAATCCAGCAAGCATCGCGAGCGTGCGAATCATGATATTGCCCTGCGTTAGAAACGTGAGCCGAAGCGCAGCGGCGTGGCGTAACTCAACCCACGGAATAAATGGAGCCTCATCACGGTGTTGCGAACGCAACACTTTCACCACGAGGAAAAGCCCAAAGATCGCGGCCACCCATTCCGAGATCAACGTGCCAAACGCTATCCCGCGCACGCCCCCATCGAGCACTCCGGCGAACAGCAGATCGAGCGCGATGTTCAGGCCATTGAGCACCAGCTGCAGCGCGAGGAGTTGTCCCGTGCGACCGAGGCCGATCAGCGCGCCGGCAATCGCAAACGTGGCCAGTGTGGCCGGTGCCGCCCATACACGGATCCCAAAATAACTACGTGCCAGCGCATCGACTTCTTCCCCCGCTCCCATCAGCGGAAAGGCCAGTGCGGTCAACGGGACTTGCAGCGCGATGATCGCGATTCCGCAAACAATCCCCGTCGCAATGGCGCGGAAAATTGCGGCGCGTGCCCCGAGCGTGTTGTCTGCGCCGAACGCCTGCGCCACAAAACCGGTCGTGCTCATCCGCAAGAAACCGAAAGCCCATTGCATGAAGTTGAGCACGAGCGCCCCAATCGCGATTGCTCCAAGCGCCGCCGCAGGTCGCGTGTGCCCAATCACGGCGGTGTCCACGAGCCCGAGAAATGGCGTGGCGACATTGGCCACCACGACCGGCCAAGCGAGTAGCAGGATGTGCGGGTATGAAGGCGTGTTATCGGAGGGCGGAGCAGACATGTGACGGATCGGTTCTCTAAAGAACCGAGCAACCCCAGTGCTCCGCAACGCTTATTCAGGCTATGCCCGGTGCAGCGTTTGAATCGTGAACCGCTTCTTTCTCAAAAACAGGCAGGCGGATTTGGAAGCACACCCCCGGCTGGCCATTGTTGGGCACTAGCTCCAACTGACCACCGTGCGACTCCACGAATCGTTTGCACAACGACAACCCCAAGCCGGTGCCATCGGGTTTGGAGGTTACAAAGGAATCGAATACTTTAGCGCGCATCTCCTCCGGAATCCCCGGTCCATTATCTCGAATCATCACTGCATTCCACTCTCCATCAGTGAACGCCCGGACCGAAATGCGGCGTTCACCTTTTTGCTCGGATAGGGCCTGCCCAGCATTGCGAAGAAGATTAATAAAGACCTGCTCCATTTGCTGAGCATCCATTTGCACGGAAGGCAGTTCCGGAGAAATCGATGTCTCCAATTTGATTTGGAGGCTGCGCAATTCCGCGGCGATGAGCTCCTCGGAATTTTTCAACACCGTGTTAAGCGAGCCGGGTTTGTAGCTCGCGGGACGGTTGTTGGCGAAATCGAGGAGATTACGAACAATCGAGCAGACGCGTTGATTTTGCTGTCGAATCAGTTCTCCCGCCCGAATCGGATTCGGATAATCTCCCATGGCTAACATCTCGGCATAGCCGCTAATCACGGCAAGCGGATTATTTATTTCGTGAGCGATGCCTGCCATCAGTTCTCCCAGCAAATGCATCTTCTCCCCCTGGAGTAGTTTTTCGTGAGCTTCTTCCAACTCCCCTAACGTTTTCTGCAACTCAGCAGTGCGTTCGTTAACTCGTTTCTCAAGCTCAGCATTTTTTTGAGCGAGCGCCTGCTCATAACGCGCTCCGAGCGACCGTGCAAGCCACACCCCAATAAACGACATCAGTAACAATGCGGGGATGACCACCGACAAAAGTTTCGCCCGAGTAGCCGCGAATTCTCGATCGATCACCGCCGTATTACGATGCACCGCAATCGTCCATTGTTCCATTTCAACAGGTTGGTAATAGACGAGCTGCTCGGGCTCCCCAGGTTCGCTCTGGAGCGCCGCCACGGATTCCCGTTGCTTGAGCGCCGACGAGATTTGCACCGTTTCATTTGTATCGAGACGGACCATATCCATCTCTCCCCAAGGCAACCCCACCTTCGATTGATCGGGGTGACTGATCACGCGACCCTCTTCATCCAGCAGGCACACAAAATCCGCTTGAGAACCGGTTCCCTTGAGCACGTTTTGCACCCGATTGATCGTTGTCTCCGGAGCCGTTCCATCTTGTAAATTGCGATCAATGAAACGGGAAATCACTTTCGCTTCGTGCATCGCAGCCAGCGTCTGATTCGTGCGCAATTGCTCCTCGACCTGCCGTAAAAGGATGAAGCTCCCCGCCAATCCAACGACAAGCACCGCCAGAGAAACCAGCAGCCATAGAGTAATAAAACGGCGGATTCCTTTAGGGTGTGTGAAAGTAGTGTTCATTAGATGGGGGTAAAACGAGATAGCCTGACACTCTGCCCAAACAGCACTCTTAAATGGGAGACCGGAACCGCAGGATTATTCCCCGGAAAACCGATTACTCGCGGTTCTAACCTCACTGTTTCGCCCAAAGACTCATACCTTATCTATGATCGCGGTCTCGATCAGACCCGCCGCATAGGCTTCGAAAACCAGTTTAATTTGATCGCGCACAGAGCGAAATTCCTCCCGCACTTCCTCGACCGTTCCCGTCGCCACAGCGGGATCATCGAAGCCCCAATGGTAGCGGCGCATCTGGCCCGGAAAGACCGGACAGATTTGATTCACGTTTCCACACACCGTGATGACGGTGTTAATTTCTCGATCCAAATAGTCATTCAAATGTCGCGATTCATGGTCGGAAATATCGACTCCGATTTCATGCATGACTTCGATCGCCAGCGGGTGAACCTTCCCCGAAGGTCGTGATCCGGCACTGAGAATTTCGTATTCAGCAGGCAGTGACGCTCGAAGAATACCTTCGGCCATATGGCTACGGCACGAGTTTCCCGTGCAGAGAACCAGAATCGTGGGATCACTCATGATAGCAGGGAACACGAAGGAAAACAGAGAGCATTCATTGACCTTGTGACTCCCTGGCCCGGGGACTTATTCCCGGTAATTTACGAACCGACCCGATTCCACAGGGAATATCATGGTATGTTCTTCGTCTTAATGATGTTCAGCGTTAGAGTCGCCCCCCCCTTCTACACTTAGTGATTAACATTTCCATTATCATCCCCACTTGGAACGAAGAGTTAGAGCTACCCGCCTGTCTCAAAACGATCGGTGAGCTGCCGTTGGATGTGGAGGTGATCGTCTGCGATGGAGGCAGCACGGATCGCACCCGAGAAATCGCCGCAGCGGCTGGAGCACGCGTGCTCACTTCCCCGAAACTCCAACGCGGAGTGCAACTCAATCACGCTGCAAAAGAAGCGCGGGGCGAGGTGTTACTTATTCTACATGCCGACACTCTCCTCCCTTCCCAATGGGGGGCGGATCTGAAATCGCTGTTCGATCGCCATCCACGGATCATCGGAGGCGCGTTTCAACGACGCTTCGATCATGCGTCACAATGGTTGCGGTGGACGAGTGTGTTGGCCGATTGGCGGGGACGGATTTGGGGCACCTATTATGGCGATCAAGCGATGTTTGTGCGGACCACCACTTTTCGGAAACTCGGCGGGTTCCGCCATCTCGACCGATGTGAAGATCTCGATCTAGCCCTACGCATGGCGAAAGTAGGCCCCACGCGCATGATCAAACGCTCGGTGCGTAGCTCGGGACGTCGTTTTCTAAAACACGGGCCCATTCGGCAGACGTGGATGGATTTTTTCGTCGCGAGGGAATTCATCCGAACTCACTCGCGTGATACGGATCGGCGGGGCGATTTGGAAACATCGCTTTGATCGATGTGAGTTCTCGGGAAGAAACCCCGGCTGAGAGTGTCCTACCTATATGAGACGTAATCATTACCACCGCCAAGCCGCTCCGGCTTCGCTTCACCCCCAGCAAGCCTAACCCATGGAACAATCGGATCACGCCACCAGTAAGTCATCCTCACGTTGGAAATGGGTGCTCTTGCTCATCATCGCGGCAGGACTAATCACCCTCGCAAAAGTATTTCATATTCAGGATCTGCTGCAGGAGTTATTGCGGCAAATCAGTGATCTCGGAATCTGGGGACCGCTCATCTTCATCGCCGTCTACATCGTTGCGACGGTGCTCTTCATTCCCGGCTCAGTATTAACGCTCGGGGCCGGACTCGCCTTCGGCATCGCCTGGGGTTCTGTTTACGTTTCCATTGCTTCCACTCTGGCCGCCACGGCGTCTTTTCTAATCGGACGTTATCTGGCGCGCGATGCGGTCGCCCGGAAGATTAAAGGCAACGCGAAGTTCGCCGCCATCGACAAAGCCGTCGCGAACGAAGGCTGGAAAATCGTGGGGCTCACCCGTCTCTCGCCGCTGTTTCCATTCACTATCCTCAACTACGCCTTTGGTCTCACGCAGGTAAAACTCAAAGATTACATCCTCGCCTCATGGATCGGGATGATGCCCGGCACTGTCATGTATGTTTATCTCGGCTCCCTCGCCAAAGCGGCCTCTGGCGAAACAACCCGCACCCCTGCTGAATGGGCGCTCTATGCGGTCGGTCTGCTCGCCACCGTCGCGGTCACGATCTTCGTCACCCGCATCGCTAAGAAAGCCCTCTCCGAGCGCATCACCTCTTAATCGAATTACTCCGCATGCCTCAATCCCACACCCCGCCGATCCTACCTTGGGATCATCACAACCAAAAGCTGGTCTCCAATGTCCATCCACAGGATTGGAAAAATCCCACGCCCTCCGGACGTTATAATCTCGTCGTGATCGGTGGAGGCACGGCCGGATTGGTCGCCGCCATCGGAGCTGCCGGGCTCGGCGCAAAAGTCGCGTTGATCGAAAAACACTTTCTCGGCGGCGATTGCCTCAATGTCGGCTGCGTGCCCTCGAAGGCGATCATCCGCGCGGCGCGCGCGATCGCAGCCGTGCGCGGTGCCGGCGAATTCGGCGTCAATGTGCCCGAGGGCACAACCGTGGATTTCGGACGCGTGATGGAGCGCATGCGTGAACTACGCGCGGGCATCAGCCCACACGATTCCGCCCAACGGTTCACCGATCTCGGCGTAGATGTGTATCTTGGTGGAGGCAAATTCACCGCTGACGATACGGTAGAAGTCGCCGGACAACAGTTGAAGTTTTCCAAAGCCGTCATCGCAACTGGCGCGCGCGCTTCCGCTCCGCCCATCCCCGGGCTTGAAGACGTGCCCTACCTGACCAACGAATCTCTCTTCTCCCTCACGGAGCTACCGAAGCGTCTCGGCATCATCGGGGCCGGTCCCATCGGTTGTGAAATGGCCCAGAGCTTCGCGCGATTCGGTTCGGAAGTCTATTTGGTCGAAGCCACCCACGGGATTCTCCCACGGGAGGATTCTGACGCTGCTGACATCGTTTGGAAGACAATGGAAAGCGAGGGCGTCAATCTCCTCTGCTGCGGCAAAGAACTCAAACTCTCAAAAGCCGAAAAGGGTGTGCGCTTGCAGGTCCAATCGCATGAGAAGAACTACGATGTGACCGTAGATCAAATTCTGGTCGCAGCCGGACGTGCGCCTAATGTCGAGGGGCTCGGCCTCAAAACAGTCGGGGTCGAATTCGATAAGAAGGGGGTCACCGTCAACGACCGCCTGCAGACCACCAACCCACGCATCTATTCCTGCGGTGACATTTGTTCACCTTTTCAGTTCACCCACGCAGCCGATTTCATGGCGCGGATTGTCATCCAAAACGCTCTCTTCAAAGGTCGCGCCAAAGTCAGCGACCTCACGATCCCGTGGGCGACTTACACCTCGCCGGAACTTGCCCATGTCGGCCTTTCGGAAAAAGATGCTAAAAAACAGGGAATCGAAATCGACACCTACACGCAGGATATGGACAAGGTCGACCGCGCGATTCTCGACAGCGAAACCGCTGGGTTTGTGCGCATCCATGTGCGCAAGGGCACCGATGAAATCGTCGGAGCCACGGTGGTATCCGCTCATGCCGGCGATCTGATTGGCGAGCTCACCCTCGCGATGAAAGGAAACCTCGGATTGAAAACGATCGGCGCGGCCATTCATCCCTATCCGACCCAAGCTGAGGCCATCCGGAAGACCGGCGACCTCTATAGTCGCACTCGCCTGACGCCGTTGGTGAAAAGCCTCATGCAACGCTGGCTCAATTGGCAGCGATAAGCAGCCGAGCGATTAGCTTCAATTTCTGAGGAATAAAAATTCCGACACCTCGTCTCAACCTACAGATGGATGCACCTCTTTTTCAGCGCTTAGTCGATACCTGGTATGATCCTCTCTACCGGTTCGCCCTGAGTTTGTCCCATAACGGGGATGAAGCGATGGATCTTCCCCAACAGTCTTTTGCTCGTTGGGCTGAGAAAGGGCACGGGCTCCGTGATCGCAGTAAAGCCAAAGCATGGCTCTTCACGGTCCTCTATCGCGAATTCCTCAAAAACATCCGTCATAACCGTCGGGAATCCACGAGCTCCGATCAAAGTTTTTTTGAGTCGATTCCGGCCGAAGGTCCTACTGCGGCGAAAGCAGCCGAGGGGCAGGAAGTTCTGAAAGCCCTCCAGAAAATCGATCCGGTGTTTTGCGCCCCGCTCTCTCTCTTTTATCTCGAATCCCACTCTTACCTCGAAATCGCCGAGATCCTCGACGTTCCCATCGGAACGGTGATGTCGCGCATTTCACGCGGCAAGAAACAGCTTCGAGCGTATTTAACCCGCCAGTCCAACCCGCGACTGGGTCAGGTCATCCCCATTAAAAAGTCCAGTGGACACTAACATGAACAACGAATACGCCAAAGCCATTCTCGGATCCTATCGATCCAACGGCCAGGATGCGGAAGATCCCTTCTTTGCCGAGGCACTGCGGCAAGCTCGCTTGGATCCATCCCTCAAAAAATGGTTTCAAGAGGAACAGGATTTTGATGCCGGAATCGCACGAGCCCTCCAATCCATCACACCACCCGCGGACGCGAAGGCGCTAATCATAGCAACGGCCTCTTCCACGACCCGAAAGAGACGCCCGTGGTGGCCGCTCGCCCTCGCCGCCAGCCTTCTCGTGGTCGCCTCGGTGGCGTTTTCTCTCAAATCGCGCTCGACCGGTTTAGCTCTACCCGCCGAGGCCACTCTCGCGCAACTCGCCACCAATCTCTCGGAACACCACGCCTCCATGGGCTTGATGTCATCCGATCTCGGACGCGTGCGCCAATGGATCGCCAATCGCGGCGGACCGCTGCCAGATACCCTCCCTCCTAAGCTCGCCGACCTCATGATCCTCGGTTGCGAAACATGGGACACCAGTCGGGGTAAAGTTTCTTTGGTCTGTTTCGTCGGTGATCAGAAACAAATGGTGCATCTCTATATCTTTGAGAACGCCGCTCAACATCCCGGACTCCCCGCCATCGATCATCCCCAGTTAAGCACCGAGGGAAACTGGTCACTAGCCCTGTGGCAAAATCACGGCCACGCCTACGTGTTGGGCAGTCCTCTCGATTCCGATCTCAGCCCCGAATCCTTTTTCCAATCTTAATCCGTAATTCTCCTACACTCATGGTTACAGAAAACGCCGTCCGCGAACGCTACAGCAGCGCCGCCCTTCAATCCGAAGCCGCCCTCTGCTGTCCCGTCGATTATGACCCTCAATACCTCAAGGCGATCCCGGCCGAAGTTATCGAACGCGACTACGGTTGCGGCGATCCCTCCCGCTGGGTAAACGAGGGTGAAACCGTCCTCGATCTCGGTTCAGGCACCGGTAAAATCTGCTTCATCGCTTCGCAAGTCGTCGGCCCGAAAGGCCACGTAATCGGTGTCGATATGACCGATGACATGCTGGAAGTCGCGCGGCGCAACGCACCCATTGTCGCCGGGCGGATCGGCCATGACAACGTCGAGTTTCGCAAGGGCCGCATTCAGGATCTCGCGCTCGATCTCGAGAAACTTGAAGCGCACCTGCAAAACACACCCGCCTCCGATGCCAACTCGTGGCTCGCCACGGAATCGACCATCTCGCAGCTGAGCCAAGAGCAGCCACTCGTGGCCGATGAGAGCATCGATGTCGTCGTGTCCAACTGCGTGCTCAATCTCGTTGAACCCCATCTCAAAGCGCAGATGTTTAACGAAATTTTCCGCGTTCTCCGCCAAGGCGGACGCGCTGTCATCTCCGATATTGTGAGCGATGAACCTGTATCTGAGGAACTCCAGCGTGATCCCGAGCTATGGAGCGGCTGCATCTCCGGCGCTCTCACCGAACACGATTTTCTGGCCGCCTTCGAGCAAGCCGGCTTCCACGGCATCGAACTCGTCAAATACGATTCCGAACCATGGCGCACCGTTGAAGGCATCGAGTTTCGTTCCATCACCGTGCGCGCCTACAAAGGCAAACAGGGTCCCTGTATCGAACGTCGCCAAGCCGTGATCTACAAAGGCCCCGGCAAGGAACTCACCGACGACGACGGCCACCGTTTCCGTCGCGGCGTGCGTGAAGCCATCTGCGATAAAACATTTCAACTTATCAAAGCGGGACACTACGGCGATGCCTTTAAACTCATCGAACCGCGTAACCCTGTTGATCTAAATGAGGCGCCTTCCTATTCGACTTGTCGTCAAAGCGTGCGCGATCCCCGCGAAACCAAGGGCGCAGATTACACCGCCACGACCGAAGCGTCCGCCTGCTGCGCGACCGATGAAAATGAGTGCTGCTGATGTCCGCGGTTCTACTCATTCTCGCCACCTTGGCTGTCGGTTATTACAACGGCGCCAATGATGTGTCCAAAGCCATCGCGACGCTCGTTGGCAGCGGCGTAACGCGGTATCGGACCGCAGTGATCTGGGGCAGCCTCTGGACTTTCGTGGGCGCAATCACGGCCGTGTTCGTTTCGACGGGTCTCGTGGCGGCATTCAGTGGCAAAGGCATTCTCACCAAAATCCCTTCAGGGCACGGCTTGCTCCTCTCCACGGCGATTGGGGCACTCGGATGGATTTGGTTCGCCACCAGAACAGGCATGCCCGTTTCGACCACGCATGCCTTGACCGGTGCACTCGTGGGCGCCGGGTTCGCCGCCGTCGGTTGGAGTGGTATCAGCGGTTCCTATCTCCTCATGAAATTCGCGCTGCCACTTGTGGCCGGCCCCATTCTCTCCACCGCCATCGTCTTTTTGGTTTATCCCGTCGTGCAACGCGGACTTGCGAAGTGGCAGAACTATTGCGTTTGCGTGCAGCAACCCGCCGTTCCCGTGCTGGCCGATGGCTCCGCCCTTACGACTACTTCACCTTCCAAAATCGTGGGGGGCTCAACCGAATGCTGCGAATCGACGCCCGTGACCGTCGCCGGAGTCACTGTGGCCGACAGCCTACACTGGCTGAGTGCAGGCGCGACTGCCTTCGCTCGCGGTCTCAACGATGCACCCAAGGTGCTCGGAATCGGCATCGTCGCGGCCGCCGGACTTTCCATTTCACTCCCGATGGCCTTTTTAGCTGTCGCCGTGGCCATGACAGCGGGTAGTCTGTTTCGCGGGATGGAAGTCACCGATACGCTCGCTCAAAAAGTCACCAAGATGGAACCGCTCGAAGGTCTCTCCGCTAATCTAGTGACCGCCGGACTCGTGATTTTCGCTTCTCATCTCGCGCTGCCCGTTTCGACTACTCACGTCAGTAGCGGCGCCATTATCGGTCTGGGGCTCAAACGCGATGCGCGTGCCATCCAATGGAAAACCGTGCGCGAGATGGTTATCGCCTGGATCGTCACTCTTCCCGTGGCCGCGCTCGTCGCCGCCCTCGCCTACCTCATTCTCAACACGCTCTCATGAAGGATTTCAAATCACAACTCGCCGCCCACGGCCTAACTCTTGAACGCACTAAACCGCAGGTGCTCCAAATCAACGTCGGGAAACTCTGCAATCAAACCTGTTCGCATTGTCACGTGAATGCCGGGCCGGGCCGCAAAGAGATTATGACCCGCGAAACCGTGGATCGGATTATCGACTGGCAGCGCGAGGCCAAATTGCCCGTGATCGATCTGACAGGCGGTGCGCCAGAAATGATGCCGTCGTTCAAATATCTCGTCTCCGCCCTGCGAGAGATTGATCCCGAAGCGACAATTATCGATCGCTGCAATCTGACCATTCTACTCCAACCCGGCTACGAAGACATGACACAGTTTCTCGTCGACCAGCGCGTGCAAGTCATCGCGTCAATGCCCTGTTACACGCCGGAAAACGTCAACGAACAGCGGGGCGACGGCGTCTTCGATGATAGCATCAAAGCACTCCAACTGCTCAACACGCATGGTTATGGCCGTGACCCTGCGATGCCCCTTCACCTCGTTTTCAATCCCAACGGAGCCAAACTTCCCGGTCCGCAAGAAGAGCTCGAAGCCGATTACAAACGGGAGCTGCACGCTCACTTCGGCATCGATTTCAACGACCTCTACGCGATCACCAATCTGCCCGTCTCCCGTTTCGCCTCGTGGCTACGCAACAACGGCAAATACGAAGACTACATGCAGTTGATCGTCGAAGCCTTCAACCCCGCCACCGTGCAGGGCTTAATGTGCCGCGACACGATCAACGTCAGCTGGCTGGGAGAGGTGTTCGATTGCGACTTCAATCAGATGATGAAACTCCCACTCGGCAGTGCGGAGAGCTCCGAGACCACGTCTCTCTGGGATATCAATCCTGACAATATGGTCGGCAAAGAAATCGCTACCGGTAGCCACTGCTACGGTTGCACCGCCGGCATCGGTTCCAGTTGCGGTGGCGCGATCGAGGAAGCTACCGTCGAATCGCATTCTTAACCCACCGCATCGTGAAATCATTTATGCTCGGCGTTCTTGCTCTCGGATTACTCGGATCCATCGCCCTCCCCGAATCGATCGCTGACCCCACCGTCACGGTGCCCGCTGGCATCAACCATTCGCCCTGGGATACCCTGCTCAAAAAATACGTCGATGATCGCGGCCTCGTAAACTACGGGGCATGGCAGGCCGACGAGGCCGACATGCAAGCACTCGTGGACTACCTTGCGAAGTTCGCCCCGAAACCTACCCAGGACGCGACCGGACCAGAAGAGATCGCCTCACTCATCAACGTTTACAATGCGATCACGGTGCGCTGGATTCTGCAGAATTATCCCACCGAGAGCATTCGTGAGTTGGATGATTCATGGGAGGAAAACCGTTGGACCGTGGGTGGAAGATCCATCTCGCTCGATGAACTCGAACACCAGAACCTGCGCCCCCTCTACGGCTGGCGAGTCCATGCCACCATCGTGTGCGCCGCCCGCAGTTGCCCGCCTCTCCAGCCAAGTGCGTTCACAACCGACACTCTCGCCGCGCTCACCGAACAAGCCTACCGCGCGTGGCTCAGCCGCGATGATCTCAATCGCTACGATCCTCAGCAAAACGAAGTTGAAATTTCCTCGATCTTCAAATGGTTCCAAAAGGACTTCGTGGCCGACGGTAATGTGAAAGTATTGCTGGCCGAATGGGGTCCTAAAAATGAGCAGTCATTTTTGAAAACCAGTGACTACGATATCGATTACATGGACTATCATTGGGGTCTCAACGATCAGGGCGCTTCCGGCCGCGACTACCAAGCCAGCATTTGGAGTTTTCTTTTTTAACAATGGTTATACCCGCTGAAGCCCACGCCAAAAAACCGCTGGTCATTGCCATGTTCAAGGCACCCCAAATCGGTTTCGTTAAAACCCGACTGGGGCGAGAGATCGGCATGCCCGAAGCGACCTCCATCTATCGTCAACTCGCCGAACGACAGTTGCAGCAAGTCCCTGAAGCATACCGCACGGAAATCCATTTCACGCCTGAAGATGCCACCGATGAAATGTCCCAGTGGCTCGGCCCCACGCATCACTATATCGCGCAATGCGAAGGGGATCTCGGCGAGAAAATGAATCATGCCTTTCAGCTCGGATTCCAGCAGGACCATCAACGCATCCTCATGATTGGTTCGGATTGCCCTTCACTCGACGCGACCACGTTGCAACACGCCGCCGACCTGTTGACGACACGCGATGTCGTGCTTGGTCCCGCCACCGATGGCGGCTATTACTTGATCGGACTACGCCAATCGACACCGCAACTCTTTGAGGATATTGAATGGAGCACCCCTCGAGTTCTGGCGCAGACTCTCACCCGAATTCGGACCCATGGTTTATCGCACGCCCTGCTCGAAGAAAAAGAAGACATCGACGATCTCGCCGCCCTCACTCGGCACGGCGGTGTCGTGTAGTGCATTCACGTTTACTTGTAGCCGGGCTCGCTGAGCCCGGTCGTGTATTCGCCCCCCAGAATCGATCCCGGGATCAGCCTGTCCGCCACAGCCTTGGCGTATGAAGATCCCCTACACACATAACCAAAGACTTCCAAGGCGGGGAACGGAACCTCGCCCTACATTTCAAGCCACCTCCTAATCTTCGACGCCGAATCGGGTACGTCGCCCCGCAGAAAGTATTTTCCATGAACCGAACAAGCGATCCCACCACGTAAAAAGGGAGCCATAATTTGAATTGGCCTCCTCGCGGTGAACGGAGTGGTGCACTTTATGCATCACCGGAGTGACGATGAACCAGCGCAATACACGGTCCACTCGATCCGGCAGGCCGATATTCGCGTGATGAAACTGCACGACGAAAAACAGCATCACTTCGTAAACTGCCAGTTCTCCCATCGTCGCGCCCAGTGCGATCAGCACCGGCACCCGCAGGAGGGCCGACAGCCCGATTTCCACGCTGTGAAAACGGGACGCCGTGGTGACATCCATCGCTTGATCCGCGTGATGAAACCGGTGAAACCGCCACAACCAGGGCAGACGGTGATTTAACCGGTGCCACCAATAAGTCCAAAAATCCAAGAGGCATACCGCCCCAATCAAACGCGCCGACGCGGGCAACTCGGGTAGGTTCAACAAACCCAATCCAACCGATGCCGTCCATTGCGTAGAGAGTTGCCATAACCACACAAAACACACCGCGACCAACACACTGTTAAAAATCCCCACGCCCAGATTCCACGCCGCATGCCGTCCGCGATTTTTCAAACCAGACCGATCCCGCGCGAATTGGACGAGAAACGGCTGCAGCGTTTCCCAACCCAGCAATCCGATCAATACGACGATTGCCAACATGGGCCGGAATTCGGCTAGTTTTTCAAAGGGGATCATGGTGAATTTTCGGTCAGCTTATGGCAGCGCAGCCGACTCGTTTCGGTTTTTTCGGCATCCGATCAGCCATGCGCCGACTGCGTAAACTGCACCTGCGATGTGTGCACTCGTCGCCACTTTCACATGAGGATCATCGAAACGAATCATGCCGCCACCACTGCCGCCAGACATGATTTCGAACACGATCTCCGCGACGTAGATCACCAGCACCGCAGGCCAAAACCAGTCACGCCAATCACGTTGCCAACCTTGTAAGGCGAGGATCAGCAACAGGCCGAGATTGAGCGCACTCAAGCCGGCGTAGCGGACCATCTCAGGATCAAACGCAAATATCGCCAACGAGATAAACAGCGGCATGAGCACCAGCGAGCTGAGCGCGAGGCGCGGATGGCGGCGCTCCAGCATCCAGCCAAGAATCAAAAACAATCCCACATCTACCACGAAGTGAGGCCATCCGAAATGCACCCAATGTCCCGACCATAAGCGCCAGATTTGGCCAATCTGATCACGTTGATAAATCAGCGGATCGCGCCAAGCCGGATTCAGCTGAATAACCAAGGCCAGAACCGCTAAGATCACAAAGACCCAAGGAATTTGACGCCGAAATGCTACGAGCGAAATCATTCGCTAATCACGTTCTGCGGTTGATGAACCGCAGTCCCAGTAGAACGCTCATTAGGCCAAGGAACCAGAGGCTCGGAGCGCCACCTCCACCGCCGCCGCCACCTCCACTACTTGGAGCGGTAGTCGTGCCGCCGCCGCTCGATCCGCCCGAACTGGTGCCGCCCGTCGAAGCCGTGGGGGCTAACTTTAAATTCATCGTGCTCACAACGCCATCAGGAGTGATTTTGCGAATCGCCGCATTGCCCGTATCGGCGACGTAAATGTTGCCCGCAGTATCGACCGCGAGATCACGAGGATGGTTAAACCAAGCTTCTCCGCCGGTGCCGTCTTTGAGACCACCAACCGTCGAGAGTCCGGCCAAAGTCGTCACGACTCCCGCCGGGGTGATCTTGCGCACCACGGAGTTTCCCGTATCGGCGACATAAATATTTCCAGCACTATCAGTCGCGAGTCCACCCGGTTGATTAAACAACGCGCCGCTGCCGGTGCCATCCTGCCATCCACTCACTGCCACCACACCGGCCAAAGTCGTCACCGTGCCGGTCAAAGTGACTTTGCGAATCAGGTTGTTTGTCGTGTCGGAAATATAAACTCCACCTACTGGATGCGTGGCGACTCCAGTGGGATAATTGAATCGCGCGGCCGGGCCACTGCCATCTGTAGAACCGGAGGTGCCAGCGCTTCCCGCCAAAGTCGAAACGGCATGGGCGGAAGTCATTTTGCGCAAAGTGTGATTAGTCGCATCCGCGATCGTGAACGTCCCACTAGAATCCTGTGCGATTCCAATCGGCAGGCTGAAAGTAGCTGAGGGGCCGGTGCCATTTTCATTACCTCGTAAGGTGGCCGAACCCGCCAAGGTGGTCACCACTCCCGTGCTCGTCACTCGGCGGATCAGCGTATTGGCCGTATCGACCACCGTGAGCAAACCACCCGCTGTCGTTGTGATGCCACTCGGTTGATTGAAACGAGCTGTTCCGCCGGTGCCATTACTCGTGCCCGCCTGACCGCTACTGCCCGCCAAGGTGGACACCTGATTGGCAATCGTGATTTTATGCACGGTGTGCTCAGAACTGTCGGTAACGTAGAGATTACCCGTGCTATCAACTGCGAGTGAAACAGGGAACGGAATAAGCGACGCGTTTACCGTGAGTGTAATCGCACCACCGGAGGCGGTGCCGCCATCACTACTGACGACATAACGGAACTGCGCTCCATTCAAACTCGTGCCGACGTTACTCACGGTGAGTATCTGGGTAGTCGCGCCAGCATAACTCGAACTGGCGGGCACATCATTCCAAGTGGCGCCACTATCAAGCGAGAGTTGCCATTGATAGGAACCACTCAAATTAGGCGCAGAAAATGAAACCCCATACCCCTGGGTGACCGATTGATTCGTAATCGTCTGCTGGAGGATCGTCAGTGCAGCCGTGTTACTCTTTTTCGCGCCCGAAGCGTTGGTCACAATCACATAGTATCCACCAGCATCGGAATCGGACACAGCGCTGATCGCCAAGGTATCCGAAGTCTTCCCGCTAATCGGACTACCGTTGTAATACCACTGATAACCGGTCGGCGATCCGCTGGCGACTACGCGGTAAGTCACATCACTTCCGAGCGGCACACTCTGATTAGAGGGTTGAGTAGAGATCACGGGAGCTGCGCCTGTTGATGTGCCCAGGTTCAAATTCAGCGTGATTTGTCCGTAGGAACCATCCCACCCATCCACCGCAAAATAATAAGTTACCCCGGCGCCAGGCGTGAAGATCAGTTTGCTGGTGCGAATCACCCCGCGCTCTTCATCATCATTCGAGGTCTCAACAGTGAGACCATTGATTGCGCTTCCGGAATAAACCGACAATACCGTGTCAAAATTACTGCCGAAAGTCGTCAAAGTCACTGGCTGATCACTGTTCGCAGACCACTTCCACCAAACCGAACGTCGAGCGGTTTCACCGGCATGATTCGGCTCTCCAGTTTCAGCCGTAGCCGCGATGTTTGTCCCGATCGCCTGCGCCGAGGATCCACTCACCGTGAGCGTAGCGGCGCTGGCAAAATTATTGTTCGCAGGCACAAAACCCGGAGCGCCATAAAGACTGCGCGCCCCATTGACATCATCTGCAGCGAGAGTCTCCACCCTACTAACACTACTGTTCATGATCGCCGTAACGCCCTGTGGTGGGGTGGCCTGATTAGGATGATCCAATCCGAGGATATGGCCAAACTCGTGCACGGCGACACGCTGAATATCTTCCCGGCCACTACGCAATGAACCACGATAGGAATCCCAAGTGTAAGCGGTATTGAAAACCACATCCGACTCGGTCCGCACATTGCCGTTCCGATAAGACAGGGCGATCGCAATCGTGTTTTCGCCAAAGTCTTCTCCGTCCGCCTTACTATCCATGGCGATTTCGTTGATGCCGTTGCCATTCACGTAGCCTTCCGTCGCAGCCACCTGTCCTTGAAAAGTAACCACTCCCATTTGGTCGTTCCACAACTGCATCGCGGCGAGCAATGGCGTGGCGTAGCTCGTGCTTCCATCGAGCAACGGAGCAGAGGGAGTCGGCGTTTTGATCTGCATCGGAACAGCGCCAGGCCTCAGAATAACGACATAAATTCCGCTGCTATCTTTGACCGTATCATAGGCCCATAAAGAACCGCCGATGGTGGCAACCAACAGACAAACCAGAAACCGGCAGAGAAATTTATTAATTTTCTTCATGTCGACGATTCGATTTCCGGATTGCTCTAATCTCTCTTGAGAACTCATCAGGCGTGATCGCCCGCGAACGCTTCATTCGTAATTGCGGCGCGTCCATCTCTTCTCCCGCGGTCAATGCTTTCGCGACTTCCGCGACGCTTTCCAACGGAACCTTATCTCCCCGCGAGATGTAACGTCGCTTGGTCTCCGGCTCTTCTTCAACCGGATAGAGTCCATGGTTCATCGCGTAGATCGGACACAACACCCGACCATTGCCCTTGATGAAAAGAATGCTCTCCGAACCCACCTTCAATCTCGGCATTCCGCTCACTCGCAATTCCTCGTCTCCGATGCGACCACCTAGAAATTCCAGCACGATATTTGCTGGTGGATCACCCGCGATCACTTCCAGCACCTCAATCTCTACCTTAGTAAAGATACGGTGCCGTTCGCCACTGATCCGCAATTCCGGTTCTGAGCTAATTATCCTGGCTCTCACCACGTAGTCGCTGCGATTAACCAGTTGATCAAACTCGGGAGCAATTACGGTTGTCGCCGAAGACCACGATGCGATCAACGAAAAGATCAGGCCTGCAACGATGCCAGATCGGCGTAGCGAATGATAAAACGGGTTCATACGATCTGTTCGATTCTGATGGGAAACTCAGTAGAGCCTTACACGGCACTCAATTAGTCGTCAATAGGCAGACCTCACACTATACCCCAAAGTTCAGACTTTTAACCCATTTTCGCATTTCCCTTACGCTTGCCTTCTCTTGCTGGCGGCATGAAATCCAAATCGATGCCCACTACTCGCCCCAACGTCGTCGTCTTTTTCACTGATCAACAACGTTTCGACACCACTGGTGCCCACGGTTCGAAACTCGGTTTGACCCCCAATTTCGACCGCCTCGCCCGGCAAGGCACCCACGTCGTCAACAGCTTCACCTGCCAACCGGTCTGCGGTCCCGCGCGCTCGTGCCTCCAAACAGGACTCCACGCGACCAACACGAATGTGTGGCGAAACGGTTCACCGATGAAGAAAGATCTGCGCACACTTGCAGATCATTTCAACGATGCCGGCTACCACACCGCTTATTACGGCAAGTGGCATCTCTCGCCTGTGCACCGGGGGCCCGTGTCCAAAGAATATCGCGGGGGCTACCAATCGTGGCTCGCGTCCAACACTCTCGAGTTCACCTCCGATGCTTTCGAAACCCATCTCTGGGATGAAAACAATCAAGAGCACGTGTTTCCCGGTTATCGGGTCGATGCCCTGACCGACGCCGCGATTCGCCACATCGATCAGCGTAGCAAAGAGAAGGATCCGTTCTTCCTCTTTGTCTCTTACATCGAACCGCATCATCAAAACCATCGCGACGATTATCCCGCACCCACCGGTTACGAAGAAAACTACGCCAGCGCGCCGCGTCCTCCCGATTTACAAGCTCTTGTCGGCAGCTCGCCGCAACACTGGCCCGGCTACTGCGGCATGATCAAACGCCTCGATGAAGCCCTCGGTCGCTTGATCGATTCGCTCCGTAGCATGGGTCAGCTCGATAACACCATCATCCTCTTCACCTCCGATCACGGCAACCATTTCAAGACGCGCAACGGCGAGTATAAACGCTCTTGCCACGAAGCCTCCATCCGCACGCCCACCGCCATCACCGGCCCAGGATTCAAGGGCGGTGGCGCGCTTAACCAACTCGTCAGTCTCATCGATATGCCGGCCACTCTTCTCGACGCCGCTGGAATAGACGTGCCCGCTGAAATGGAAGGGCGTTCGATTCTACCGCTCGTGCAGAAGACTTCCACCGAATGGCGTGACGATATGTTTGTGCAGCTCAGTGAAGCGCAAACCGGACGCGCGATCCGCACTCATCGTTGGAAATACAGCGTGCGCAGTTTGGAAACCGGCGAAGACGGTCAACCCCTGATCGCCAGCTGTGCCGACACCTACACCGAAGATTGCCTCTACGACCTCATGGCCGATCCCTGGGAGCTCACCAACCTGATCGGCGGCGAGGCTTACGCCGATGTGACTGCCGAGCTACGCAAGCGTCTGCTCAAGCGCATGGCCGAGGCTGGCGAAAAAGAGCCCCAGATCATCGAAGCCGGGCACGCTGATATTTCGGGCCAACGCGCCGCCGGGCTCTTTCCACTATCAGAAGAGGTGAAGCGCTTATAAACCGAATCGCAGGCAACCACCTACGATCTCCGATCTCGTAGCTACGAGTGTGAGCGAGTGGACTGCGCTTTACTTCGGCTCGGCGGTAGCCTCTCGACAAGCTCAAGGCCTTGAGCCGGCCGAAACGGCCGGTTTCGCGGAAGCACGAACTCCTCATCACTCATGACTGACCGGCCGTCATCCCCCTTCGCTAAAACTACGGAGGACAAGACGACCCCGGCTACAACGGAAACCAAACAACACCAAGCTGCCACTTAGTTTAGCCATAGGCCCCGCCCGGCAGAAACCCAAGCAGCCGTTTGAGCCGTGGGTTCGCATCGCGATACACATGCTCCGGCATCTGGTAATTCATAAACGGAAAATATTTATGCCCAATCATCCGCCGTCCGTAAGTCACTTGGGTGATGTAGCGCGTGCGGTCGCTCGTATTGGGACCGCCGCGATGCCAGACTTGGTTATTGAATAATACAACACTGCCCGCCTGACCGAGATTGTATTTGATCTGCGGCTCCCACTTGGTGCCGGTCATCACCTCACGCGAGGGGGCGCCAAAGAGATGTGAACCTGGGATCACTTCGGTGCATCCATAGGCGATCTCAGTCACATCCGTCAGATAATAATTGGCCGTGAAAAACATCACCGGCAAACGCACATTGGTCGGCGGCGTGCCTTCAGTGACTAGATAATGCGGCGCATCATCCTGATGCCAGGTAGAGAGTCCCCCCCCAGTCGGCGTGGTGAAAGAGTTATTATGCACCACATGGCAATCCGGCGCGACCAACGCTTCGGCAAATGCCGCGATCGGATCGAGATCAAACAGGCGCACATTCGCCGGGCTTCCTTCAAACGCGCGCATCACGATCGACTGAGTAGGCGTGATGGTTTTGGTGCCCCCTTCCCCACCAGCAAGCATGCGATCGAGATCGGCTCGCAGCTCGGCGCAATGCTCCGGCGTTAATATGTTTTTCAAAAACAGATAACCGTCACGATGGAATTGATCCACCCACGAGCTGATTTGCGTTTGATCGACCGAGGCAGGGGAAGCTGTCATCGAAGTATCTCTATTGGGGTTAAGGATGAAAACCGTAACCGGTATCTCTCCGGCATAGGAGCTGTTTCATCACCTCTCTATCGCGAGGCAAGCCCTTTTTAAATGAGCACTCCTTCCCGTAGCTACGAGTGTGAGCGAGTGGACTGCGCTTTGCTTCGGCTCGGCTGTAGCCTCTCGACAAGCTCAAGGCCTTGAGCCTGCCGAAACGGCCGGCCTCGCGAAAGCACGAACTCCTCATCGCTCATGACTGACCGGCGTCATCCTAGCGGCCTCCTGCTAATAAACTCCCCCTCTGTTTGTCATTGCGATCCCAGCTTGGGAGGGCACCGCAATCCACGAACATACAAGTGAGGCCTACAAATAATGCGTGGATGGCCACGTCTCCCGCCGAGGCGCGATCCTCGCCATGACCGAAGAGGTCTTTACCCCGTCAGCCCGCTCCTCCCTCCCCAAGATTCGTAATACGAAAATTCAGAGCTTAAACCGCACGCCCATCGTGCCGCCGATTCCCATCATGGGATAGCCGGGACGGTAACGGTAATCGCGATCAAGCAAGTTCTCTCCAGCGAGGAATACTTCACCGCGATTACGGCCATTCCGATCCACGAGGCGATACGCCAAACGCGCGTTGAGTAGCGCATAGGCATTCACACGTTCGCGATTGGGAGCGCCATTGGCTCGCGCCTGCGAATCCGCATATTGCGCCGACGTATACGAACCATCGACGTTCAATGTGAGGCGCGAGCAAAATTGCCAAGTCGCGCCGCCCACGACCGACCATTCCGGAGCATAGGGCAGATCATCCGGAGTCGTTTCCAGCAGCGATAGCCCGCCAAACACCGTGAGCGATTCGCTCGGATGGGTGGTGATCATCAACTCCGCGCCCTGCGTGCGAAACGTTTCGAGGTTGAGAAATTGAAAGGGCGGCGGCGGTGGAGGCACGAAGACGTAGCGGTCTAGGCCTTCGTTGCGAAAGAGTGTGAGCTCGATCGTGGTGCCGCGGCCGAATTCGCCCTTCCAGCCGAGTTCGTATTGATCGAGCTTCTCGGGGCCGAGGGTGCGCCAGCTCTGACCCAGTGCCGGAATCGCCACGACGGAAAACGCGGCTACATCGAGCCCGGGGAATTTCACCGCCCGACCCGCGCTCGCGTGCCATTGCGATCGACCGGAGCGCACGACCAAACCCACCTGCAGACTCGTCGCGTTACCAAAGATTTCGTGGTCGTAATAACGCGCGCCCAGCGAAGGGATCACTTCCGTCTCGTCTGATTTCCAGACATGACTCCATCCGGCATAAGCGGAAACCAATCGAAATTTCTCCGGACCAAATTTGCGCCGGGGAGTCGCTCCCGGTGGCACCGAAACAGAAGTGCCCTCCATTAAATCGTAATCGATTCCACCGGTGATCTCGCTGCCCTCCCACAACCGTAGCACCTCACGCCAGCGCACGCCGGAGAGTCGATAATCATTTAGGCTATCGGCGTTGAGAGAAGTCGAACGACGCAGCCAAGTGGACTCCCCTTCATTCCAATACGCTTTCAGCCATCCCTCTGTGAGTTCGTAATCCCACGAGGCTGTCACGATATTGAGCCAGTTCTCAGTGAGATAAACATCACCTTGCGTCTGCGGCAATCCCGAGTCTGCCTCCGGTCCCGGATCGACCGCGCGATTGTCCGTGCGGTTGAGCACATAGCGTAGCTCCCAGTTCTCCACCAACTGCCAGCCCGCATGGACCAGATAGTTATTCA
>Ga0105055_10003633_pt1 | contig 23195 bp, 15 predicted proteins | sample BON03_FD_78090 | JGI IMG/M metagenome (GOLD analysis project Ga0105055, IMG submission 78090) | Freshwater microbial communities from Lake Bonney liftoff mats and glacier meltwater in Antarctica - BON-03 | ecosystem: Environmental > Aquatic > Freshwater > Ice > Glacier meltwater | place: Lake...
CCCAACTTGGGCCCTAGTGGTGTCATTGCAAGGTTTTTCCCGGTTGAGGGAGGTGGGGGAAAGGAGAAGATGGAGTTAGCTCCCTCGTCACCAGCCCGCCATCCACCAGAAAAAGGCGGCCAGGAGAATGATGGTCGTGACGATCCAAAGCGGATGCAGGGACGGTTTACGTTGACCGGAGCCAAACTCCCGTTCGACAAATTCGTCATAGTCGAAGCTTTCCTCATCTTCCCCATCTTCCCGCCAGCCTGAATTCTCATCGGCGCCACAATCCGGACAGGCCAAAGCGCGGGGAGGAACTTCCTCGCCGCAAATCGGACAGGTTTCAGGAGGTTGGAAGCGGGGAGGTCGCGGGGACGGACTCATGAATGAACCCGTGCTTATTTCTTGGCCGTTTTGGCGGTGTACAGGGCCACCAACGCAGCCCCGATGCCTTGGGAAAGTTCGCCCAAGCTGGCTGGCACGATCTTGAGTGAACGGCGTTGCACGGGATAGAGCCAGGGTTCGGCGGAGGCGTGAATGGTATCCAGGTAGTGTTGGCGGAACTTCTTTGTGGTGGAATTCGGATCGATCAATCCCCCGCCAATGACGACATACTCGGCGTCAAGAGCCACCGAAAGATTGGCCACATGGAGCCCCAGCGCCTTGGCCTGAAAATCAAAGATCTCCGAGGCGAGACGATCACCCTCCTGCGCGCGAGTGCGAAGGGAAAGGGCCTTTTCCTTGGCAGGAGCCGTGGAATGGGCCAGTTCGTGGTCAGGGTATTTGGGCATCAAATAGTCGAGGTATTGCGGCAGGCCGGAGATGGTGGTGTAGGCTTCGAAGCAACCCCAACTCCGCCCGCAACCGCAAACAAAAGGCGGCAGCCCGAGGAGGTGCAAGGGCGCAGGCATGTGGCCGGCCTCCATGCCGTTGAGGGTGTCTCCGTTGAGAGGCAATCCGCGCGGATCCACATAGGCACAGCCCAAACCGGAGCCGGGTGCGAGCATGATGATGGAAGCATGACCGTCCCCACGGATCTTGGCGGCTTCGGCCACCCCGCCATAATTCCCGTCGTTGCCGGTTACCAGCGGGAGCGCCCGACCGGCGGCCCGGGCCAGAGCGTCCGAGTAATCGGCATGGAAATCCCAACCGGCAAAAGATGGAGGCAAATTGGCCGCGCGATCGAGCACGCCATAACTTTGATAGGGTCCCGGTATAGCCAGTCCGACCCCGCGAACTTGCTTCCAAGAGAGTTTGTGGTCCTGAAGGAATTTCTCTGCGCCCGCAAGCCACCCCTTGACCACAGCCTCGGTCCCGAGGTGGGAGTTGGTCGAATTTTGGGCGAGTTCGAGCGAAATGGGAGTGCCGTCGGCAAAGACGCCCGCTGTCTTTGCGGTGGTGGCTCCGCTGTCCGTTCCGAGGTAGATGTCTTTCATAGAATTCTAAGATGCAAAGGCGTGATTTAGCGTCTTTCACGCCGCTTGGCGAACCGCAATTTCACCCCGGCAACGACATCGTGATTGTTTTGGGTGGCTGCGGTGTCGGGAGGAGAAAGTGTCGCTTTCTCAGGGAGAACGCAGTCCCTTGGCAAATATCGGGGAGGAAATGATGTGATAGCCCACCGGGGCAAGCCTCCAGTTCCAGGCGAATTCTCCTCCCTCATTCATTTCGCCCATCACGGGCTGAACCGGCGCGTCTCTAAAATCCGAAATTTGTAGATCTCATTGAGACAATCGTCGTCAGGATCTACCGCATTGCTCGTCAACCGGGAGTCGTCGAGATCGAGGTAACGCTCAAGCAACACAGACCCCCGGTATTCGGCCCGCGGAACAAAGTCCGCTCCACTGGCAGGAGCAGCGTCCGATTTGGGAATCGTTTGGACCCGCATATGAAGCCGATAGGTGTTGGATTGAGTCGTCAGCTTTGGATAAAGTTCCGCATAGGGTTTCTCCCGGGAGTTGTCTCCGGTCAGGCGGTGCTTGGACCAATAACCACCGACACCAAGGTTGCTTACTCCGGCGAGAGTTTCCCCTTGGGGAACAAGAAAAAGACTGCAGATCTCCGTCGCCGAACCGAAAATCTCATTATTGGCAAACCGGGTTTCGAATTGTTTCAAAGTCTCGTCGACATCAACCGAAAAACGCATGTTAGGCGTCGCCGCATTGGTAGTGTTTTTATAGGTCGCACTCGCAGTATCAGGAATGGCAAAAACCTTAAGCGCTTCCAATACCGCATACCAAGCACTTGCCCGTCGAATGTAGGAAAATGGGGCAATGGCATAGTTCATGTTGATTTTGCCATCCGTGGAAGCCGGACCGCTCATTGAATAGGGTTCGACGACCGGCATGCGGAACAGATCGAGAAGAAGGTGGTCGGGTGGGTCGTTGAATCCACGATGCCCCGGATCGCTTGGATTCGGACAGAACAGCAGTGTTCTCCAGGGGACATTGGCTTTCACTCCGGTTGGCAGGGAGCCAAACATGACCGCAGATGGAACTTGGCGCAGGGGCGAAAATAGTCCGTCCGCAGTTTCCCACTTCATTCGACTGTAGGGAATTTCTGTGTTGCTCGCCGAATCGGAACCTTCATCTGGCTTATTGAGAAAGGAACCATCAGGAAAATTCCCAATACCATTGTCGAAGTCACCACTCCAGCCCTGAGCGCGAAGATCAGTAATTCGGGAGGGAATATCCGGACCGGAGGTATAATTGAATGCTTTCGTCGAGACTTTCGTAACATCGCCAAAATTCAGTTGTTGGGTCGTTCCGCTGACCGAATACGACAAACCTGCAACATAGCTTCCGGCAGTGCCACCCTGCCAAAGAAACGAACGGCTGTCTGTCCCACGCATACTGTGGGCAAATCGTTTGCTGATATCGTCGTAATCCTCATGTCTCTCAAAATCAGAAAACGGCGCTGCGAGGCCAGTTTCCGCCATCAGTGCCAACCGAGCATCACCATGACTGAGTTCTACACTGCGAAGAATGTCCCCTCCGATTGGCATATAACTCGGATTGGTTGCTCGTGCATACCACCAAGCCTGGGGGAGCCCAGGAAAATCAGAATCCTCCTCCTTCGGATCAACAGTCGGCAAAACCATAGCCGCGAAAGCCGGAAAATCCAGTTGGTAGGTTTGGACGACCTGCCCCGCGACTCGAATATCGATTATCACTGATCCAGACAAGACAGAGAACGTTGTGCTCGACCCCACTGGAATATTGGTGCTGTAGAATGGCGTGGCATTGGAATTTCCCAGCCACTGAACGACTCTTGCCAGCGGCCACAAGGAGCCATCATAGCCCCCGGGCGAGGAACCAGTGGCAGAACGTGCAAAGGGAGCATAGTCAATACTGGTGGTCGTTCCTCCCGGAAAGCCGCCAATATTGGGTTCCCCGTCAACGAAAAAGCTCATAGTGGCATTACGAATTCGAAACGTCACATCTTTGGCCTGCCAAGGCATGAACCCATGCATCGGCGTGGTGGTCTTGAGTATCAGAGCGGCTTGGAGCTGCCTTGTGTTACTCCCACTTTCCACCATTTTGGGATTCTCAAGGTGCTGAACAAACCAGAGACCGCCACCCGTAATCGCTGGAAATCGTCCACCACCCCGGGTCGATCCAATCTGGATCGGCACCACGAAGCCTGCCCCAGCCTGCGCCGGAATGTCTCCAATAGCGTTAAACGCCCCCTCCATATCCGGGGTATAACTCTCAAACGCCGCCGCCTTCCCCTCATAGGTTTCGTTCAAGTTGGTGCAACGAATGTAGTCAAAAATCTCGGTCAGAATCTGGTCTCGATCTGTCCCGTATTTATCCAGAAATGTCGTACCACCAAAACCGGGAACCTGCGCTGCGGTCATCCTTTGCAGGTAGGAATAAAGCTGTTGGTTGCGGGGAAAATTATCGTAGTCCTGCACGGTACTAAGGGGAAATTCCCGCACGAAATAATACGCCTTCCCGCCAATAGTGGAGCAAAAGGCGATCAAATTATCGAAGGCCGTGCGTCGGGTTGCTAAGTTGCTGGACGAGACAGGCCAAATTGAAACACGCGGTTGACCAAACAGATTCAATTCGGGAGCCCGGCTACTGGAGGTCAGAAAGAATTTGAGGCTCTCCACCTGAGCGGCACCGGCGGCATTGCGACTCCCAGAGGGAGTGCTCTTGAAAAGCAATTCGTCATTGGTCACGTAGAGCCGATCCTCCTTGTTGGTCAGCAAGGAGGTCCGGGCTACGGTGATACTTTTGGCACCATCTTCGGATCCTCCCCAGCGGTAGCGCGGGGTCAGGTCATAAAAACCGGAATTCCCTAAGGCTCCCAAATCGCCTAGAATCGGTCGAAGCGACACCATGGCCGGGTGACCCGGATATCGTTGATACTCGTTCTGTGCGGGCTGATTCCACGCCAACCGGCCCTCACCCGAAGAGGTGACTCCTGAAGAAGAACCCCTCGGCGTGTCCCAAGCCGAGGCCGCCGTGGTAGGCGATGCTGTATTGAGATTCACTTTGGAAGTCTCGTCATCAGTCCAAAAGGCAATCCGACCGATAAGCGGGTTGGTATCACGGTCGATCCTTGCATCCCCAAGCTGGCAAAGGGTGCCATCTTCCAAGACATAGATCCATCGCACCGGCATGGGGCCGGAGTTGGCGCTGGCTCCGCTGGCCACAGGGGCTGCGGCTCCAATCGAAAACCCATTCGCGATTCCGGTGGCACCGGGATTGGCGGCAGCAGCACCCGGATCCATAATTGGATAGCGGGACGTTCCAGCATCCCTCACCGGCTCATTAAGATCAGTGAATTCCGTGGGCCGCGAAAACCAAGTCGCAGGCACATCCGCTGCGAGATTGGCATTGTTGGTCATCATGGTTTCAGAGGAATAGAGCTTAAAAATGGATGCCGCGGCTGTGCCGGTTCCATAAACTCGGATCGCTCCGGGCTGACTGGCCCAGGTTGAACGCTGCGCCAATGGGGTGGCGGTGGTTTGGTTGGTCGTGGTTGCATCCCAGATCTGGGCCTGGACCAAATTCACGGCCATGTCGGAAAAGGAGCGAATCTGGGCGACCTGGCTATAAGCCACCGTTGATTGGAGGCTGCTAGAGCTGCGCTCCAACATAACGATGACCATGAGGGCGGAAAGCACCAACACCCCGAGGACAAGGATGAGCGCATAACCCCGGGTGCTGTGCCGGCCCCTAAGAGCTCGATTCTGAAGATGACAAAGCCTGGGTTTCACGGATTTTAAGGTTGATACGGCACGACGCGCGCCGTGATCGGGTCAATGGTCAGGGTGATAAAATTTTTGCTTGGTTCGGTGCTGAGCAAGTGAGGATAAATGGTAAGAAACCAATTACTGGAAGCCCCAAGAGAGGTCCGACCGGAGGGGCGAAGTCTGAACTCCTTGCTAACAAGGCTCTTTCCGCGAACGCTTGTATTGGTAGTCGGAAGCTGCATCACCGACGACCATGCCGGCATTGTGGCGACGCTCATTCCGACAGGAAGATAGACTGGCTTGGCCGCGGCCGTCCGGGTTCCATCCGGGTTTAAAAAATCTAAGTTGAGGGCATTATAATGCTCTTCTCCGCCGGAATCGGCCGTCTGGCAAAGGCTAATGACAACCGGGAGGTTGCGGGTACTGCTCAATTGCCGGGCCAGATCGAGACGATCTTGGATACGAGCCGCCGCCTGACTGATATGCATAGCACGCTGCGTGCTTGAGATCTGCGGAATGGTCATCACCCCGAGGACAACGATGATGGCGATCACGACCAACAGCTCGATGAGGCTGAAGGCTTCCGTTCGACCGCGGGCGAGCTTCCATGCCCCATTCGGCATCGGCTTGGTTCCCCATGTGGAATCGACACTCATAGCTTCGTATTTCCGGAAGACACTGCCACCTCGGTAGTGAAGACCTCGTAGTTTAATTTGGGAGTAAACTGGCCCAGGTGATTCTCCAATTCAACCCGATCATCGGCAAACTTGGCCGGGTCCTGAAACAGCGTGGTCGGAATGAGGGTCGGGGGAGTGGCCGTGTTTCCCAGAGAAGCCGCGCTTTTTTCGTCTATGGCAACCATCAACACCCGCATGACGGAAGGGAGTCGATGGGTGGTATCGGGAGTCGTCTGGTCCCGACTGTTCCAGAGGTAGGTGATCGGAGCCGTCCCGCTCGGAGGAAGAGGAAGTAAAACCAAGGCGATGACATTCTCGGCGACCACCCGGCAGTTTTTCATGCTCCCCACGTCGCCACTAAACCATTCCGTGGTTTTGAAGCTGGTATTTGCGGTCGGAATACCACTGGAATCTATCGTCCGCGCATATACGCTCATTTCCTCCCGGGGTTGGAGAAACTGGAAAAGCCGGAACCGATACCGGCTTGGGGTCAAGGTCGCCAGAATCGCGGGGCGGTCCGGCGAGTCACCGTAGGCAATAAAGTACCCCACCGCAGACAGGAGGGCGGATGCGTTCTGCAGGTCGGCGGTTGTCGCCAGCCCCAGGGGCGCCTGGAAAAAGACACCATGACTCAGCGCGGTGCCGGTCTTGGCGATCCCGAGATCGGTCTGGCTTCCCGAAATATAGTGAAGATCGGACCTGAGCTCAAACCCGGTGGGAGAAGTCGGGTTATTATACCCGAGCTGGGAAAGCAAAGTCGCTTTGCTAAGCGTTCGGGTCACCATGTCGAAAGCGGCCCGGGCCGCTTCGAAGGACTGCAATTTGCCGATCGTCCGCGTATAGGTGTTCGAAGTCAGGCTGGCGAGCGAACTAAGCAGGATCAAGAGCATCGAGAGAATCGCAATGGCCACAAGAATCTCAAGGAGCGAAAATGCCTTGCGGGGCCCGTTCGAAACAAGCCGACCGGCCCAGCCAGAACACGTCGCCCTTTCCAACGAAAGCTGAGAATCAGGCAAATCGACTTCCATCATGCGCTACTGAAGGCTGTTATTGAAAATCAAAAAGCAAAACGTCCGTTCGCTGGTCCCCTTCTCGATCGTGATCTGTAATCGACGAAGGCTGGGGCTGACGGAATCCGCCAAGACCACACTCGCTTCATAGATTCCGTTCGTAGCGGTGGCCTCTTCCAACGAGCCACCAAACCACCGCGGACTAAGCGGAACCACCCCGAAGTTGGTGCGGGCCACCTCGTTTTTCAAATTGTTAGCCAAATGGGTGGCGTTCGCCAGATCAAGCGACTCGCGCGAGGATTGCAAAGCCACCGGAACCAATCCTAAAAGAGCCATAAAAGCGAAGGAAAATATCCCGATGGAAATCACGACCTCAATCAGGCTGAAAGCCCGGCGATGGCCGCCGTCCCGTGTATGAAGATTTTTCATACCTCGACCTCCTCAGGCTGGAAGCGCGGCTCGACCGCGGATGGGCGAGCGACCGAGGCCCGAGTCATGGTCCGAATCTCGATCCCGTCGAGGACCCCGGACGGCTGAGACTGGCCGGAAATAAAATTTTGCAGAGTATTCGTCACCCTCAGTTTCATCCGATTTTTTCCGGGCTGGAGACCCTTCCGTAGTGGGAGTTGCCAGGGGGACCAAAGCAAGAACCCCTGCGAGTGATCGTTGACAATCACTTCCACCATGCCGGCGGGTGGCCGGTTGAAAACCAAGAACACGTCTTGAGTCGAATCCTCAGGATCCCAATGAAAGGTCCGCTCGAAATCCATACTCCCGCTGAAATGCGGATACCCACAGTGGCTCCAGTCATCTCCCTTGATCTCGGAGGATGGGAGTTGCAACTCGCCGGTGTTGCCCACTTGAAATTGGCCTCTCAATACCGGCTCCAACCAGAGTCCATCCTTGGCGTCGCTGGCGGTGACTTCCAAGCGAATCCGATTGGTTCCCGATTGAAGATATCCCGACACCTGATGTTGGCTTCCCCCAAAGGCATCGGCCCGGGACTGCCAATCATTGAGGCGCACATCATTGAAAAAGCAGGTCCAACTGCCTTCGACCATACCTTCCTCGAAGCAAAGTGAGAGATCCCCACCAGGCCCCTTCCACGAGAAGGTCGCCTCGTAGACCAGGTGGGATTGAGCCGAGAGGGCCTGCGAGTTGGGAACCGGACCAAAAACAGTGGGCGAAGTCGGGACCGGAGCCAGACGAAGAACATCATAGCCCGAGCCCGGGAGTCGCGACTCTCCATTGCAGGTCCATTCCATTATCCTGAAGGTGTTCTCTTCTGGCGGCCGGATGATCCAATCGCCGGCCAGCTTTAGGCTTTGATGAGCGGGAGCAGGCGGGACCACCCCATCAACCCAGCGACTCTCATAGCCATCCAGAACGGCCTTGTGACCGGCGATGGCAAATCTCCGCCTGGCCGGAGAAAGATTCACACAAAACCAATGCCCTTGAGCATTGCAAGCGGCTCTAACCTCTCCCTCCGGACAATCCAGCGGACCGTCCAGAGCCATCGCATCCGTCGGCGAGAGCGGCCGGATCCGTTGGGCATCCAACCATGCCGTCACCTCCGGAGAAGCCAATTCTCGCCAAACCACGATATTTTTATAGGAAGCACATCCCACCCCGACTGTGCCCGCCTCCACTTGGGCATCCGGGAGTTCGAAATCATCCACCCAGTGAAAACTCAGCCCTTTCTCCAAAAGACTCTGCACCAGATCAATGGCCTTCTGAAAAATACCCCGAGCCTCCTCGCGCCCTTCCTCTGACAGTCCGAACAAGTGGCTCATTGGTCGCACAATCAGCAAGTCCGCAAAGGGCCTTGGTCCGAGGGATTTTGCTGTCTCCGCGACATGCGCACTCCATTCGCCGAGGAAGGGAGACAACGTACTGGGCGAAAGGAAGGTCGGTGGAGCATCATAGCGACGCAGGCCGGCCAGACTGTAAAAACAGCCGTGCGGAACCACGAAATTGATTCCGGAGACCATCAGCCAATCTGCCACACGCTTCACGGTCTGCATGTCCAGCGAGTAGTTGGAACAACCAAAGACTTCACAAAGCGCATGAGAAGATCCCGATTGGGCCGCTGCAGAAACCGCCAACGAGGGGGTAAAACTCAATACCGGATGGAAGCGATCCCCCACCGCCGGAATGATGATGTCACAGCCGGGAATGGAAAACTCCCGAAGGTGGCGCAAAATACTGCCGGCACAATGGCATTCATCCCACCAATCCTCCTCCGGGCTGATGTGGCCGATTAGTCCCAGGTTGTTTTTCGAACACCAAGTCCGGATCGGGACGATCCAGTTTTTGTGAAACTGATCGGATGTGCTTTGCCGATACCTTCTGAGAACGTCTTCATCCTCCCGCTCGGGGAGCAACGACAGGAGAGCCCGGGGATCGTCCTGATAATCCTGCCAGGCGTCCGCGATCATCCGACTCCAGGGCAAATCATTTCGAAACTTCGGCTCGTCCGTAAAAACTCCGAGAATATCAGAACCAAAATCTTCACTGAAGTGCTCCCGGTATCGCTCGTGGGTTTCCTCCAGAAAGGCGGCGGTGGCATCGGGATTGCTCAGATCCACGTAGTTCCCGAAGGGTTCCAGAAAATCCCCCCCCGTGGTCGTGCTGAAAACGACAAGATCCCAGTCTCCAGGAGGAAGTTCATCTTCGAAAACCTGTTCCGGCAAATAGTCGCTTGAGCGTGGACACCCATAGAGGAGCGCGTGCTCGGGCGAATAGTAATATCGACTGTCCCAAGTGGCGGAGGAAATCCAGGTGGTATTCCGCATCCCCACCGAGGAAGTCACCACTTGGGCCTCACGCCATCGCGCAACGTTACTATTTCCAGAAGGGACCAGAAAGGCCTCCAGAATCGGGGCCGTTCCCAAAGGCTGGGTCACCACCCCGCCTCCTTTCAGCGCAAAACGGGCCGTCGATAGATGCTTCTCGGCAAACTCGAAATTCCGCTGGACGACCCGCCCCCCAGCGGCTCCGCTGGGATAGGGAAACTCGTCATAGAGCCAGATCTTCAGACCGACGCGCTTGGCGGCCTCCAGACAACATCTGATGGCGGCAAACCATGATTTGGACAAATACGGGGTACGCAATCCCGGACGAGGATGCAGAATGATGGCGTCGAAACCCGCCTGAGCACACTCGTTGACCATCGCGGTCAGTCGGTCCACATCCAACCGGTCATTGAGCACAAAAAACGGCGCAATATGAGCACCGGGTGGCAAGTTCGGAGCGCGGGGCTTCATCTCGGCAAAAGGCCTAGGTTTCCCCGGGGGATTACTGGCTTGGTTTGGGAGAGTTTTCCGCCTCGGATAGGGCTCAATGCAAAGCACTTCATATTGAATCCAACGAAGGAGAAGTAAGGCTGCATAACCCGATCCATAGATAAATTTATACTTAACAAAGTACTTTTGTCAAATAAATAGCCGTGCCGCGATGGGGGGACCTCCGAATAGGAAGCTCCTTCCAAAGACCAAGAAACAAGGACAACCCTAAAGCCCGTCCTTCTCGACCAGATCTTTGGGAAGCAACAAGGCGTCCGGCGAGACGGCCAAATAGTTGGGGATATTCTCAAAAGAGAGAAACGTTGGGGCGAAGGCCTTGGAGTTGAAAGACCAGACCTGCCCGTCGGTGCCGGCTTCCACCGGAATCGGCTTGGCGGGTTGATTTTGATCGATGACCTGCATGACAGTTCCATCAGGATCCAGCACTTCCATACTATATTCCAGGTGGCCGGACTCGACCGTAAATCGAATCTCCGTGGTTCCTTTGGGCACATAAAAATAGCGCCTCCCAAAATTTCCACTATGATTCATGGGTTCCCCCGGTTCGAGACAGAGAACGGCAGAAACTCCCTCCGGGAGCGTCAGGGTCCAATGCGGATTTTCTCCAGTATATTCCATAAAGTAGACCCCAGGTCCCGGCACCTCGAAGCGAATGTCATATTCGCCCGGCTCGACCGTTTGGTCGGCGACCGCTCCCCCAGCAGAATCTTGGAGAATGATGTCTGCCACTTTATTGGGACTGGCGTTTCTGACATGGAAGGCGATGGGTTCACCCTCTCGGCTCAAGATCGCGTAGCGTTGCGATGCGAGGAAGTTCTGCCTGGCCTCAGGAATCGGCGTTCCTTGGAATGACACGGGAACGAGGAGATCCGCCTCGGTCGCCCGAGCCAGGCCGGAAACTGAAACCAGAGCAAGCAAGCCAATGACAATGATTTTTCGGGACAAAGGGTGCGTTGAGCGCTGTGTGGAGGTTCGTATTTTCATGATTGAGGTTGAATATGGGCCTGACCTGTTTCGACCCGGTTCCGATGCTTGAGGATAGAGGGATATTCGTATTTTTCCAAGCGTCCGGTTTTCGCAAGGGATTCGGAAAGAATACAAAGCCCCCGGTGAAGCATGGCGCAGGGTTTGAGTTGTCCAGGGCCTCCGAATGGCGCTTCGCCTGCGCAGGCGGGATCCAGAAAATGTTCCAAGGTCAATTCTCCCGCGAGGAGAAATTCTTCATCCCCGGTACGCTCATACCCGATGGCCATAATGAGGCCGATCATATTGCGGGCCGTGGGAATTTCCGCGTCTTCAACGGCAGCCCAGACTTCATTTTTCAAAGCTTTCAGCAACTCCTCCAACCACCTTGCGGTTTCGGAATCCCCGGTGATCCGCTGATAGCGATCCATGGCTTCCACCATGGAGGCATATCCAAATCCACAATCGATCATTTGACGTTCCAATGACCGCCCGGCTCGGCCGGCGGAGAGGTTCACCGCCCCGTTGAACACCTGCCGGTCGTATCTGCGGATGAAGAGCGCGAGGGCATCCGCCTCTTCCCGAAATTGCTCAAAGCCGGCCTCCACCAGACTGGCCAGGGAGAGCAAGGCCCATCCAATTTCGCGGTCGAATTTCCAGTTCGCCGAAGCTCCGGAATGGTTGATGGTGAGAATTTTTTCTCCCAGAGCCACCGCCACTTCTCGGGCCTCATCGTCTCCGGTCAGACAGTAATATTCCAGGAGACCCTGGGTCCAAAAGTGACTCGTGATGGCTCCCTTGGTATTGTGGAAATGGGAGTGAAATGGCGACGCCCTATGATGTCCCGGGTCGTCCGAATAGACCACAAAGTCCACCTCGACATTGTGGCGGGCCACCCACCGCAACATCGTGAAATGATCCATTTTACCCGTCCGCATCAGCTCGACGGAAAGACAATGAATGATGTCGTATTCGTTATTGGTCCAGACCGGCTCAACCCCATAGGTAACGGACGAAGGAAAAAGGGCTCCATTGCTGGTCCCGGCGGCAAAGCGTTTAGGAGGTAATCCCGCTTCCGCCACCGGAAAGTATTCGTGACTTCCCGCGCCATAGATGCGCGTGTAGTGCCAATCTGGGGTATCCCCAAGGTCCCACTTCCCAGATGGAGTTTCCAATTGGCAAAAACTGTCGAGCAGACGGTTGATCCGGACATCCTCTCCAGGAACTGCCCGCAAAGCGCGACCAGCTTCAAAACATTGCCGCTCTTCTAAGGTTTCGGGTGAGGGAAGGGCCTTTCCCGGCGCAAAACTTCCCGAGGCAAGATCAAGGAGAGCGTTCGGGGCCGCATCGGAACCCGAGGCAAAAGACAGGAGAACATTTTGCTCCTTGCGGCGCCCCTGCGGCCAGACCAACGAGCTCCCTTCCGGCACCAGACAATAACTCAAATGCTCGCCCTCCGAGACCAGGGCATTAGGTCGGGTTTCGGCAAAATCCAATGCGGTCATGAGCACCGCCGCACTGCGGCCCTGAAGCACAATCCACGGCGGAACATCGCCGACCGCGGGCTGACAATAGGCAGGATAATCGCTGTCATCCTTGAGCATGGCCCGATCCAATATTCTTGGAGAGGCCCCAGCCTCATCGGCAATAATCGTGACCGGGTCGGAATTTTCCACCCTGCGGGGCAGATATTCTGCCGTGTGGAAAGGCTGTAAAAACACCCGCTTCTCATCGGCGCCGAGCTTCCAAAGTCCGGCCAATTCAGCCTTGGAAACCACGAACTCGGGAACCCCAGGAACGCAGTGCCTCAACATCCAGTCCACGCGAATGGCCGGACGGTTCTGCCAGATCTCCACCGTCAATCGATATTCAAGAGCAGGTCGTCCGTCCGGGAAGGAAAGTTGACCCTCCAGTTCGGCCCGGCTTCGCAAGGGCCCGTTCCGAGTCAGGCGCAAACTGCGGCCCGACCCAGCGTCCTCCCGAACCGGCAACCCATCCACCACCAACTCCGGGGAGAGACTCCCGGAACCTCCCTCCCAGGCAATCTGGACCGGGGTTCGAGCGGCGTCACCGGAAAGAGTCACCTCCACCGCCGCATTCTTCAAAGTCAGAACCTGCGCATCCCCGGAACCCAACGATTCTTCCTCGCCACCGTGAACCAGTTCCACCTCAACCCGCTGCTCAGCCGGGGCGAAAAATGACAGCTCCAGCCACTTCGTCCCGCCCGCTGTTTCCGGCAGGAGGGTATGGACCTGGGCAGGATGATGAGTCCCGTCGGGACAAATGATTCTTGCCGACTGAGCCCCGTCCTCTCCGGCGGAAAGCGGAAACGGACACCCCGTCACCACCGGATTTCCCCGCCCGGCCAGATCATTCAAAATCAAAGAAGTTCTCATGGCCTTATTTCCGAGATGACGATTGCAACAGGGGGTGGCAGGCCCCGTCGGCCCGCTCCCGCCATTTCCGTTTTGAAAAATTCGGTCCGTCCGTGGCCAGACCCTGGCTGCTGTAGGCCGCGAGAATAATTTCCACGGCGGCACGACCATCCGAGAGTTTCACTGGAGGTTCGCTCCGCGTCTCGACCGCTTTGAGAAAAGCCGCGGCCTGCTTTTGGTAGGCATCGAAAAACCCGGGAAATATTTTGCAAACCGAGCGAGGCAACTGAAGAGGAAGGCGCTTCCCCGGGCCATCGGGCCGGAAGGTGTCCCGACCACTATCCATGGTCAGGGTGACATTGTTGAAAGTCCGACTGTAGGGGTTGATGACAAAATCCAGCCGACCCTTTTCACCCAAAATCCGCCCCCGGAAAAGACCCTGGCGGCCGACCCGGTAGTTGGCACTCACCGAAATGGTTCCGATGGCATGATTTTCAAATTGGAGCAGGCAATGCGTGTGGTCCTCCGTCACTCTTTTCGGATTCAGGCGCAGAGTCCGAGCCGAAACATCCCGCACCTCGCCCATGAAAAAACGGGCCAGGTCGGTCAGGTGACATCCCAACTCCATAAAAAATCCACCCGATCGATAATCCTCCCAGCACCGCCCCTTAGCTCCAGCAATCAAGAACGTCATTTCAAGGTCGAGATGAAAGGCGTCCCCAATTTTCGGCAGGGTGGAGACAACCTTGCGAATGACCGGATGAAACCGCAGTTGGTGGCCGACCATGACAACCCGCCGACTTCGCCGGGCCACTTTCTCGACCGCATCCAACTCAGGCACAGTCAGGGCGAGCGGTTTTTCGCAAAACACGTCCTTCCCGGCCCGCAAAGCGGCCATCACCTGCTCCGCATGCACCGCCTGCGAACTGGCAATGCAGAGGGCATCGAGGCCTGGATCCGTCACCATCTCCTCGAAGGATGCATAAAACCGTCCCCGGAACTCCTCGGCTAACACTTGAGCGCGACTGGCGGTCCGATTCTGGAAAGCCACCACTTCACAGTTGGGCTCCCGGGAAAAGGCTTCCGCATGGATCCTCCCCATCGCGCCACAGCCGACAATACCAATGCGTGTTTTTGCTTTCATCTCTATTGGCCTGAAATCCCTCGGGGAGTCACCGCAACCGCCTGGTCCGCCGATCGCCGCATGGCCAAAGCCACTTCCAGCGCCTGGACCCCGTCGGCCAAGGTCACCTCAGGAGTGCCGCCGCTCTGCAAAGTCCGGAAAACCGATTTCGCCTGATCTCGCAGAGCCTGGTTTTCCTTGGTCTGAGGATTTTGCCAGGTCTCCACTTTGAAAATTTTCGGCACCTTCTCCGGGCGCAGGAAGGCGACCTCAGTGACGCGGGCATCATCAAAAAAGAGACTCCCCTCTTCGCCCTCGACCCCGCGTTGCCAAAGGTATCTCGGACTGGCCCAACTGATGTCCAGATGCGCAATCATACCGTCATCCATCGTTCCCACAGCGGCCAGGGTATCCTGAAATTTTCCCGGAACCAAGGATCGGGTGGAAGCCACCGCAAAGACCTTCTGAAAATTGCCCCCGATCCAGCGCATGAAATCAATTTCATGAATCCCCAACTCGACAACCGTTCCTCCTCCACGTTGATCGTCCAATCGCCAGGCCGGCGAAAGCTTCGGATTTAGCCAACCCTGTCTTGAGGCCCAGATTTTGACCGGTCGCCCAATGGTTCCCCGTTCGACCAACTGCTTCATCTTCTTCCCAAAAGCCGCAAAGCGACCGCTCTGACCCATAAAAAAGGGCACCTTCGTCCTCGCGACAACTTTTTGGTAGGCCAGATACTCAGGGCGAGTCAGCGCCACCGGCTTTTCACAAAAAATGGCTTTTCCGGCTGCAGCGGCTTGCAAGATCACTTCTTTACGGGCGAAGGGCGGCGTACACACCCAGACGATGTCACAATCTTTGATCAATGCATCCAACGAGGACACCGCCTGGCCATCAAACTTCGCCGCCAACTTCGCAGCAGCCGCTTCATTGGGATCAAAAATCGACAGCCTCCCAACCTCCCGAAGCCGGGACAAGGTGATGGCATGTTCCCAAGCGATCGAGCCGGCTCCAACAATTCCAACGTGATATCTCATAGGTCTAGGTATTTTGATCTCAGAAATGTAAAGTAACGTAAACTTTTACCAACGAGATGACATTTCAGCGCACTTTCTATTCTTCGCAGGGAATTTCAATCAAAAATTACACAAACCGCTTTGCATTTGAGGGACGATGATGATCGTCATTGGCCCGCCAAAGCTGAACATCGCCTGAGCCCTAATGATGCGGTTGCAGAGTTGCCTACCTCCTAAGAAGGACATAGGCTGCGTCTATGAGTACGGTGGATTGAATCTATTTGCGCTTAGGCATTAACGCCCGCAGGCGCATCAAGCTCATCCCAGGTCTCACCAGACCCTGACGCAGGGGCCGAGGCCGGCGCGGCAGAGGACCAACCTCTCCGCCAACAAGGAGTCAATCGGACCTGACTGGGAACCTCGCTTCCGCTCTTGGCTTGCTCTTGCAAAAGGGCGATTCCCGTCACCCCGACTTCCTCCATAGGAAGTTCCACCATGGCCAATCCGGACGTGGCTTCGGGAGAATTTTTCCAATCACAGGCCAGCAGACTCGCGTGTCTGGGGAGATCCAATTCGTATTGCCGTAGGAGAGAAAGCACGGTTGTGCCTGTCGCGGGCTCTGAGGCCACAAAGGCCGTGGGACGATCCGGCAAGGTCAGAAGGGCATTGAGTTCATTCGCCGCTTCCCAGCCCGGCTTCGTCAGGCCGGGACGCTCACCGGTCTGAATAAGAAGCGGATCCGGATCCAAATCCAAGGTCTGGACGGCGCTACGAAATCCATCCCTCAATTCCCGTTGATAGGCAAACCTCATGGTGGCGCCGAGGTAGCCAATGCGACGGTGACCCAAGGCCGCCAACTCGCGGGCCGCCATTTCTCCCGCCATCCGATAATTCACATCCACCGAGCACACCGGCTTCCGGCTGTGATGATCCCCGAGCACGACAAAGGGCTTTCCAAGATCTTCAAAAAAAGTTCGAACCGCCTCATCAACAAAGCCCATGACCAGCCAGCCATCAATGGAACCTTGTCGCACCATGCGCATGAGGCGCTGCATCCCCTCGGCGCCTTCACAATGGAAGAAAACCAAATTTCCACCATGTCGAGCGATCTCGCGATCCGCCCCGGTCAACATCAGCAAATAGGGTTGATCCAGACAGCGATCCGAACCGCTGATGACCACGAATCCCACCTGTTCTGACACCGTGCTCGCGCCACCCTTCCGAGCGCGTCCGAGCGCCAGACGCCTGGCCGCCGGGTTGGGAGCATAGCCGAGCTGCTGCGCGGTGGCATGGACCCGCTTCTGAGTCGAAGCGGCCACCCGGGAACTCCCATTCAAGGCCGAAGACACCGTGGCCACCGAGAGCCGACAGGCCAGAGCCAGATCCGCCAAAGTCACATCGCGAACGTCAGGCACCACGAAATTTTCCCGATCTGGTGCAGATGATTCCATTGAGGTGATTGAGCAATTTTTCCCTGACCTCAAAACAGAGAGCCGGGATATTTTGAGGATCAGCTTTTCGAACGACGCCGGCGAGCCAGCACAACGGTCAGGCCCATCGCTCCCAGAAGGAGGGAGCTTGGTTCAGGGACTTGGCTGAAGGCGATGTTGCTCAACCCGACGTTGACATTGGGTGAGGCATCCAAGCCGGCGACACCGAAAAGCACACTGACACGTTTGACAGAGGCCCGTTGTAGGGAGCAGTTTTTGGAGCATCCGTAAATACCTTAAACGTCAGAACAGTGGCCGACGCCTGCGGCATTGAGGCGGCAAACGCAGCCCCGCAGCGCAGAATCCAAGAGTTTTGAGTTTCCAATTTTTCATGTTCATGAGTTCGGGGAGTTGAGGTCCTGATTATTTATCAAGCCAATATTGAGAAGCGCTTTGTAATTAGGCAAAATTGGGAAAGTTGTCAATGGGAAATTTCCAGGGCCAATTCACGAAGGAGAGGAAAAGGAAGGGCGAGAGGCTGAGAGGGAACGGATGGCGTTGCGATGGTGATTGGCGTTCATAGCATTGAAAAAATCGGTGGTAGTTTTGTGGTGAGGCTTCTTCTGTTTTGAGATCCAGTGCAGGCAGAGGCTGTTGCTGATGCGACGGAACATTCCCATGAAGAGCATGGAGGAGGGTTTGCGCACCCGGCTCAAATCATCAAGATGGCTGACGCCGAGGCGCTGATGGAGCCCGCTTTTAATACCCCAGGAAGCGCGGTTGAGTTTGAGCCATGTCAGGGCATCGAAGAGTTCGGGCGCTCGGCTGGTGAGGAGGAGAACGACCTGCTCGGGTTTGCGCTCTGAGGTGAAGCGATCAAGTTTGGCGGCTTGGGCGGCAAAGGGGAACCCGGTCTGCTCGGGGCTCACGGCAGCAGTGAGAATGTTTCTGATTTCTACCCGTCCCTTGTTGATTTGATAGCTTGCGGCTTGGTTGGAGCCGGAGGTTCGATGGGTGCAAGGCCCGGTGGTTTTTGGATTGCTTGCCGTGCAGGGTGGCCGGTCTTCAGGAAAAAAAATGAGCGGGTGGCGTATCAAGGAATGCTTGGAGGGTGTTGTGGAGGGTGGGTTGGTTTTTTTTGACGGTGAAAAGGTAGTCACGTCCTTGAGATAATGATGCGCGTCGAGAAACCTGCCAGCCGTGAGCTTTTCCTCCTCGCCCACCAGCGGCTGCACCTCAACTTCGCAGAGGTCGAGGTGAGGATTCGGCGATGCGTTGGCAGTGCTTTTCATCGCCAAGAGGTAAAAAAAATCCCCTCTTCTGTTCACCATTATCTTCTATCTCACTCTTATTCAGCCGGTTTTACAACACTGGGCATTGGCCCCTCCCCAAGCTTAACTTTTCCGGAACAAACCCAAACCTCCCCCGCCCAGAGGTCTGCGAATCCGCAGGGTCTCGGATCCGAAAACCCCGCATTTCGTAGAGGCCTCCCGCCGCCAGGCGAGGCAGCTTCAGGACCCACTCGGACTAAAATCGGTATTCCTCGGGCGTCGCAGGCCACTCCATGGTGCCTTCCATCCGCTGCCAGCGCAACACGCGGCGCTCGTCCGGTAGCGTGAGGGTGGTCGCGAGCGTCCACATATCCACGGGTTGCTCGGGGTGGAGTTGAACGTTCTGTTTGTTGAGCCCATCGGGATAGGGAGTGGTAAAGAGACGGATCACTTCGTCGAGCCGGACATTCGGCCCCCACGAGGCAACGGCATCGCGAAGTTTGCTATGGAGTCGATCACAAACCGTCCAGAACTCCTCGTCGGGTGAATCTGCGGGATCGCGTCCGGAGGTTTGGACGGCGAGGTGCCGCATCGCGGCCTGGTGCCTCGCCTGCGGAGACCCGGGGTCGCGGCAGGTCATGCCGCTCACGATACTGCGCCCAAGGGGGTCAGGCTCGAAAACTTCAAAGAAATTGAAGCTACACTTTTCGATCGAAGCAGAGCGCTTTTGGGCGTCGAAGAGCATGAGGTTGGCGCGTCCCCAGAACGGAGTGTAGCGGCGCAGGAAATCGACCGCTCCCGGCACGTTATCACAGTAGTGGAAGAGCATCTCGCACGGTGCGAGCGGGAAGATTTCTCCGGGTTCGTCATCGAAGTGCAGCCCGCTGCCGACCCCCTCGAATCCTATCGGACCATATGGCATCCCGGTGAGCGGTGGGCGGGCTTTCCAGTAGGTGCTCGGATCGTCGAGATTCTTGACGATAATGGCACCATGGTCGGAGTCCGGGATAAAAATCGCACGACATTTCTCCGAGGCAAACCGGGGCGGCACAGCCTCGCGGGCGCGAAAGGCAACAAAGGCACCCAAGCTGCGTCGCAGGGCGAGCGCGGCTTCGTCGATGCCGGTCATCTCGCGGAGATGGCGGTCGGTCGCGCGGATGAATGCGACCCATGGTGGCGACTCCGGGAACTTCACCGCATCCGGCACGCGCTCCATGCGTTCGCGATGAAGGCGCAGCGTTCCTTCGATGAGAGCTTCGCGATCCATCCCCGGGGCATCGCCAAGGACGCGCTCGAGCGGCGCTTCCAATTCAAAATGCGGGTCGGCCCTGATCCGGTCGGCCTCGCGGGCCGCCGTCTCGAAGGGATCGGGAAAAGGCTTCAATAGCATGGCATTGTCGGCTGGTGATTTCGGATTACCTTCGGGGTGAAGATTGACCACTTGTTTCACGGCGTGGCCGTGGCTCCGACCGGCAGAATAATCCCGTAAGCGGAGAGGTTGTAGGCGGGCGGGCCATTCAGGAAGACCAGGAGCTTGCCGCTGCCGCCCGCATGGCCGGTGAGGGACCAGAGCTTGCCGTGCTGAGGCTGACGGAGAGAATGCTGAATGTTCGCACTGGAAAGTTCATGCGTTGGGGAGTAGAGCAAAAAACAGCAGAATCAGGTGTCCTGTCACTGAAATTAAATATTTTTTACTTCACGAGTAAGAAATTGTAAAGCTGACAAGTTCCTCGGCTTTACTGCGTAGATCCACGCGTCGTCGAAACCTTACGCTCAACCAGCCTACCCCATCGAGCAACTGCTTCCATTGACCGTGAAGTCGGCAAAACGTCCGCTCTTCATGAGCTTTGTCGAACGTCTTGGCGTTGATACAGTTTCTTGGTTTCTCCCCTGTTCCAATCTCCTACTGAATTTCGCTGCCATGACTTTAAAATCCAGTTCCGTTAAATGAAAACGTGCTTTATTCCGTGGTATTATGCAAAAAGAGTCCGATCTAGACTTGAAATTGTGCTACGCATGGAAGAGGCTCCGATTTCCATAGCTCTCCTGTATTCTTCCCTCAATTTCCTACTCTCATGATCTTTACTGTCCCCTCTTTATCCCGGCCAGCACCATGCAAAGCGCTTTGCTTTTTTGTTGTAATTTTTTCCGTGGCCGCTGTGAGTCATGCCGCTGACTTGCGCCTGAACGGTCTTTTCGCCGACCACATGGTTCTCCAGCGGGACAAGCCGGTTCCGGTCTGGGGTTGGGCCGAGCCGGGCGAGAAAATTTCCGTGTCCTTTGCGGGCCAGACCAAGTCAACCGAGACGGACGCCAATGGACGCTGGCGGGTCACCCTGGATCCGCTGGCCGTGTCCGCCAGTCCGGTCGACTTGAAGATCACGGGAAAATCGACCTCCTTGGAGGTCCATGACGTCCTCGTGGGTGATGTCTGGCTTTGCGCCGGTGATTTCGGAGTTTTCTATGAGATGTTCAAAGTGGTCGCCGCCGAGGAAGAGATCGCTGCGGCCGCCCACCCCACGTTACGTCTTTTCAAAATCCCCAAAAAGAGCAGCAATGCGCCCCTGGAGAAAACCGACGGCGAGTGGAGGGTCTGCGCCCCTGAAACGGTCACGGATTTCTCGGCTCTGGCCTATTTCTTCGGGCGGGCTCTGCAACGGGACCTCGGCGTTCCCATCGGCTTGATTGACGCGTCTTACCCCTACTCCTATGTGCGCGGATGGACCCCGGCCGAAGGTTTCTTGATCAGCCCGGAACTCGCCACCCCCCGGGAGAAAATGGAGAGCTGGGATCCGACGACCGCGGCCGGAAAAGCCGCTTTCGCCGCCACCCTCAAACTGGTCGAGGACTGGTTGCCCTTGGCGGAAGCAGCCTTTCGCGAAAACAAACCCATCCCTCCCCAGCCTCGCCTGCCCGCAGCCATCCCGGCAGATGACAGCAACTACCGCTCGAATGGCGAGCTCTCGCTCAACTACAATGCCATGATTCATCCCCTGCTGGGATTTTCTCTGCGTGGAATGATCTGGTCCCAGGGAGAAAATGGGTGCCAGGAAGTGGAAAAGCATCGTTTCTACCTCCAAGGCCTCTGGCAAAGCTGGCGGCAGGCCTGGGGGCAGGGGGACTTTCCGATTTACACCGAATTGCTCCCTCGGGTGGGCAAGCCTGACGAAGCACCAGGAGTGGTCGGCCATTTCGGACAGTTGCGCGAGCAGCAGATACTGGCCGTGGACCTCGTGTCCAATACGGCCGCGATCGCCACCTATGATGTCAGCGACTATGTAGCGGATGAGCGAAACCGGCAGGATGCCGGCGAGCGTCTGGCCAGGCTTGCCCTGGCCGGGGAGTACCAGAAAACCCTGGAGAGCAATGGGCCCCGCTATCAAAAACACGAAATCAAAGGCGACACCATCGCGGTGACTTTTGATCATGCGGCTGCCGGCTTGATGGCGGGAAACAAGGAGGGGCTTGCTCCCGTCCAAGAGCGAAAGGACGGAAAAATCGTCGGTTTTATCGTGGCGGGAGAGGACCAAAAGTGGCATCCCGCCGAGGCGCGAGCGGAAGGCAACACGGTCATCGTTCGCAGTGACAAGGTCCCCTCCCCGGTGGCGGTCCGCTACGCCTTCGCTGACGACCCGGGAAAGGCCAACCTCTACAATCACGAGGGGCTACCCGCCCTTCCCTTTCGCACCGACGGATCGAGTCCACCGCAGGCCCTTCTCCGTCCTCTCAACCTTCCTGTGCTCGCATCCCTCTCTATTAATACCTTATGAAAAGCCACTCCCATCTCCTTCGCCCCGGCATCCGAGGGATGTTCGCTTTTCCTTCGCTCCAGCGAAGGGGGCTCATCGCGCTGGCCGCCTTCTCTTTAGGTGTCTTCTCTGCCTCGGCCGAACTCAAGTTGGCCAGTGTCTTCGGTGACAATATGGTCCTCCAGCGAGATGCGTCCTTGCCGGTCTGGGGGACCGCAGAGCCAGGTGAGAAAATCCACATTGGTTTTGGGGGCCAAGAAGCCACCGCCACCGCCGATTCCGACGGCCACTGGAAGGCGACCCTCAAACCGCTCACCGCTTCCGCCGAAGGCCGCAGCATGACCGTGACGTCACAACCCGGCAACGGGCAACAGGAAGTCACCAATATTTTGGTTGGCGATGTCTGGCTCTGTGGCGGTCAATCGAATATGGGATTGTATCTCAACGAGTCCTTCGACGCCGAAGCCGCCATCGCCGCCGCCAATCGACCCGAGATCCGTCTCTTGGCCGTCCCGCCTGTCCGGGCGGCCGTTCCCGCCGAGGCTCTGGCCGGAGGAAATTGGCAAATTTGTGGGCCGGAAACTGCGGCTGGCTTTGCCGCGGTTGCCTATCATTTTGGCCGGATACTCCATGAAAAAGTGGGCGTCCCGATCGGGCTAATCGAATTTGATCGAGGAGCCACCGGCATCGAAGGATGGGTTCCGCTCGCCGGCCTAGCTGCCATGCCTGAAAAACTGACCCAAGAACTGTACCAAAGCGCCGCCAGTTGGGACCCAAACCACGAAATCGGCAAGCAGGCTTTCGTCAGTTCCTTAGAGGAAATTCGCAAATGGGTTCCAGCCGCGCAGGCCGCTCTGACCGCCGGAACCGCCTTCCCGCCCGAGCCCTTGGTGCCCGCGCCTTCCCCCACGGTGCCCGGACCAAGCGAACTCTATAACGGGACCGTCAATCCCCTCGTCCCCTTTGCCATCAAGGGGGCCATTTGGTATCAGGGGGAATCCAATCCGGGTGAAGGCCCGGACTACGAATTAAAAATGACGGCGATGGTCCGCGGATGGCGAGAGGTCTGGGGGCAGGGCGATTTCCCC
>Ga0105055_10003642_pt1 | contig 23155 bp, 5 predicted proteins | sample BON03_FD_78090 | JGI IMG/M metagenome (GOLD analysis project Ga0105055, IMG submission 78090) | Freshwater microbial communities from Lake Bonney liftoff mats and glacier meltwater in Antarctica - BON-03 | ecosystem: Environmental > Aquatic > Freshwater > Ice > Glacier meltwater | place: Lake...
GGAGATACTCATTTGGGAGGAGAGGATTTTGATAACAGACTTGTAGATCACTTCCTTCAAGAGTTCAAGCGTAAATACAAGGGAGACAAGGACATCAACACGAACGAAAGGTCCAAGAGACGCCTTCGTACTGCGTGCGAACGTGCTAAGAGAACTCTCTCTTCCACCACTATTGCTCAAATTGAAATTGATGGGCTCTTTGATGGTGTAGATTTTTCATCCAAGATCACCCGTGCTCGATTTGAGGACTTAAACATGGACTACTTCAAGGCGTGCATGGAGCCTGTTGAGAAGGTACTCCGTGACGCAAAGATGTCTAAGGGAAGTGTTCACGAGATTGTACTTGTTGGAGGATCTACTCGTATTCCAAAGGTTCAATCTTTGTTGAAGGAATTCTTCAACGGAAAGGAACCTTGTCGTTCCATCAATCCTGATGAGGCCGTAGCTTTTGGAGCCACTGTTCAAGCTGCTATTTTGACCACTGGATCAGATTCAGCAAAGCTCAATGATCTTCTTCTTTTGGATGTTACCGCACTTTCTCTTGGTCTTGAAACCGCAGGAGGTGTCATGACTACGTTGATTTCAAGAAATACCACTATTCCTTGCAAGAAGACACAGACTTTCTCCACCTATGCTGACAACCAACCTGGAGTTCTTATCCAAGTGTTTGAGGGTGAACGCTCCATGACCAAGGATAACAACCTTCTTGGCAAATTTCATTTAGATGGAATTCCACCAATGCCTCGCGGAGTTCCTCAAATTGAAGTCACATATGATTTAGATGCAAATGGAATTTTGAATGTTTCTGCTATTGAGAAATCTACTGGAAAGGAGAACAAGATTACTATTACCAACGACAAGGGTCGATTGTCCAAGGAACAAGTAGAAGAAATGATTCGGGAAGCTGAAAAATACAAAGCAGAAGATGAAGCTCAAAAAGGAAAGATTGAAGCAAAGAATGGACTCGAAAATTATTCCTTTTCACTTCGAAACTCCATGGATGAAGAGAAGCTCAAGGATAAAATCTCTGCTGAAGACAAGAAGACTGTCGAAGACAAGATTACCGAAATCATGGAATGGCTTGAATCTCATCCAAGTGAAGAAAAAGAATCGTATGAAGAGAGACAAAAGGAGCTCGAAGGAATTGCTAACCCAATTTTGATGGCTGCGTACCAAGCAGCTGGTGGAGCACCTGGAGGTATGCCAGGTGGAATGCCTGGAGGATTCCCTGGAGGAGCACCACCAGGAGGAGCTCCGGATGCTGGTCCAACTGTTGAAGAGGTAGATTAGATTTTTTAAACTAAATTTTCAAATAAAATACTACTATTAGTGGTGCCATTGAATTTTTTAAGGGGCGGAGTAAAAAACATTTGAATTCACGATTAGATATCCTACCGAGATGTAAACTAAAAACGAGGCTGACCTAGTGCTCAGCGAAGGATAGATTGACACTGAAACGGTGGTTCTGCCGGACCGAATAGTTTCAGCACTCAGGCGTGTAATTGGGAGAAATGACCTAGGCAAACCTTCGTTCGAACTCTCAACTATAATTTTAACTTTTGGGAGCCACGAGCTAAGAATGATAAACCATTCTTCACTCGTGACCCAATCAACATTCTAAGCTATAGTTTATGATGCCACTTCCTCCTGGTTTTGTAGGAAATGGTTTTATTAAATCGTATCAATGTTCGAATCCAAGTATATGATACGTGACATTGTAATGAAACTCTAGGGAATGGTTCTCATCAAAGTGCTTTTGGAAAAATTCAAGCATTCCTTCTTTATATTATCTCGATAGCTATATACCAGACTCGGTGTATGCCAACGAGAATAAAAAAACGGAATCGGAAGCTTCCCTACAATCTTCCTTACAATGAATGCGACAACGATGTCTAATGGTATTGAAAAGAGCCTCTCGGATAAACGTCAATACAAACAAGTAGTTTTGAAAAACCAGCTTCAAGTACTTCTTGTCAATGATGAAACTGCTGAGAAAGCAGCTGCTGCGATGGATGTGCAGGTAGGACATTTCAGTGATCCAGCTGATATACCTGGGTTAGCCCATTTCCTAGAGCACATGCTCTTTCTTGGTACCACTAAATATCCTGATGAAAACAGTTACAGTATTTATTTGAATGAGAATGGAGGAAAATCAAATGCATACACCAGCATGGAAAACACAAATTATTACTTTGATGTCTCTCATTCAGGATTATCCGGGGCACTTGACAGATTTGCTCAATTTTTTATATGCCCATTGTTTTCTGCTGGAGCAACTGGTCGTGAATTAGCTGCAGTTGATAGTGAGCACAGCAAAAATATCCAGGATGATTCTTGGAGAGCATTTCAGCTTGAGAAATCCACTAGCTCTCAAAGTCACCCGTATTCCAAATTTGCCACTGGTGATAGTAGAACCCTGCGAGATATTCCATTGCAAAATGGTATAGATGTGCGTCAGCGTCTTCTCGAATTTCACAAAACTTATTATTCGTCAAACCAGATGAAGTTAGTTATAGTGGGACGCCAATCAGTGGATCAATTGGAATTGATGGCTCGAGAATACTTTTCAGAGATTCCTAATTACAGAATTGATTCACCTTCATATGGATTTGGATCTGATCTTCCTCTCACTGAACTTGGACGTCATATTCAATATATACCTGTTAAGGAACTCCGTATTGTTGAATTAACCTGGCCAACTCCATGTATGCTTGCCCAGTATTGGAAAGGACCTGATAGATATATATCTAATTTACTCGGGCATGAAGGCCCTGGCTCAGTATTGGCATTGCTGAAGGAACTCGGATGGGCGAATGAACTAAGTGCTGGGCTGACTTTAGATAATTCGACCTTTGGATTCTTCAAAGTTCATGTTGATTGTACTGCTGTTGGTATTACCAAAGTATACGAAATATGTGCTGTTATTTTTCAGTATATCCAACTATTGTCGCTGAATGATTATGCAGGAATCAATCAGGTGTTGTTCGATGAAGTTGCAACACAGAGCTCCAACTCATTTCGTTTTCAATCATCAAGAGATCCTTTTTATGAAGTCTCTTCGATTGCAATCAACATGCAAAAGTATCCTGTTCAGCATGTGTTGTCCCACTCGTTGCTCCGGGAATTCGATCGACAAGCAATAGTGGATTTTCTTGAATTATTGAAACCATCAAATCTTCAATTGATGACCACTTCGAAAATTGCGGAACACAGGGTACTTCAGGAGGAAAAGTGGTACGGTACTAGATATGTTTGCAATTCCATTCCTTCCATCGATACATGGAATTCTCCTCTTCCCAACCCAAAGTTGCATCTTCCTACTCCTAATGAGTTTCTACCCACCAAATTTGATATTCTTAAGTTTTCTAGCCCAAAATCAATGTGCTGTACTTGTGATAAAGTTGTGGTTCTAGGTGGACGAAAGCAGGACACGTATAGGCAAAGACTTGCATCTTCTAATCATCGGCTCAATACAGAAGAATGGGGTGACCTCGACACCTGGCGCCCTCCATGTATTATTGCATCTAGTGCATCAGTAGGTGGGACATTATGGTTCAAGCAAGACACCACTTTCAAACTGCCGAAAGTATCGCTTACCATTTTGGTAAATTTGCCTGTGTCGCAGGAAAGCCCAAAAAACTCGGTGGTGAATTATTTATTTGTGGCGATGGCAGAAAGCGTTCTAACAAAAGTAGCATATGCTGCAGGAGTTGCAGGCCTTTTATATTCTATTGATTCCAATTCTACTGGTATATCTATTAGTTTAGGCGGTTTCTCTGAAAAGCTGCCTCTCTTGCTAGACCATATTTCCCGAGTATTGGCACATCCAGAAGAATTCTCTCAACATGAGTTTCAAAGGTTGAAGGAGAAATGTATTGGTAATTACAAGAACTTTGAAAAAGAACAACCTTATCAGCAGGTTTTGTACAACGTGTCGCTTTTACTGAAAACCTCTCTGTGGCATGTTGCAGAAAAACTGGAGGCTGTTGAAAGTATCACATTAGAGGATATCACGAGTCTTAATTTGTTTTCCAATGCCTATCTGGAATCCTTGGTCACTGGAAATATAACAGCTGAAAATGCTATTGCGCTGGTTTCCACTTTAAGCACCACACTTGGAATTACCTCAAACTATACGGAAGTATTTCCAAGAAGAATTGTTCAAATGACTGGAGATGAGTATTTTTATGCTGCTGGGGATCCAGGGAATTCGAATTCGGCTATTGAAGTTGTATATCAAGTCGGACCAGATACAGCTAAAACAATGGCGCTCTTGAAACTCCTCGTACAAGTGGCACAGGAACCTTGCTTCAATATTCTACGCACCGAGCAACAACTTGGATACATAGTTAGTTGCGGGATCCGATTGGACGAGGGAATATGTGCACTTCGTATTCTGGTTCAATCTAGTGTTGCAGATCCGTTCATCTTGAGCGATCGTATTGATTCCTTTGTAGAATCATTGCGTGATATTGTCTTGAAGCTTTCAACGAGTGCTTTGAACCAGCATGTAGATGCGCTTCTTGGTACATTGATGAAACCAGATAACTCGTTGCTCGAAGAGGCTAGACGATGGATCGTCGAAATAAACTCTCGCTTCTACAATTTCTCGCGAATGCATCAAGTTGCCAGTGAAATTGTGGCTATTTCCCACTTAGATTTAGTTTCCTTTTTTGAAAAGCATGTTGGAGGTCCTTCACGTCGAAAGCTAGTGGTGGGACTATTTGGATCCAGCCACGTGGCTGCTCTTGAATACGGTAATGATTCGAGCGCCGCCAGAATCAACAAATTCCGAGCGTCTCATCCACTTTATCCAGTTCAATACCTTCAATACTCTAATAAGTTATAATTGAATCAATTTATAATCGCATGACTTTCTTCAAGATGGGCTTTCAACTTAACCATGTTTGAAAAGCTAGTTTCACAACATTTTATCGGTGCTACTTTCGCGGCGGTTGCCAGATCGAGATCGACTGTTTTGCCGATACTATTCCAGGGATGGATGAAGAAGTCTGGATGTGTAAAACTATTCCAGTGCTGCTTTTTCTTCATATACTCGCCTTGGAAATCATTGGATATTATATGTAAATGAAGTGGTTGGAGCGAAGGAATTGCGTGGTATCCCATGCGAATAACATTTGTCCCTCCAAGATGGTTCTGGATATCTGCCCCTAACTGGTGAAATGCATTCAATGCACCCTGGTGGCTTGAATCAAGTTGAGAAATGCCATTAACATTATAAAGCGGATTGGATTTTGTTGGGATCACAAGCAGGTGTATTTTCGATTTGGGATATTTATCATAAATCACCACCATGCTATCATTTCTCCAAAACACCGATGTTTCAAGTTCAGCCTGTAAAGTAGGTTCACTGTATCGCTTCAGAATGTCAACAGAAAACCCTCCTGATTGAATTGAATCCTTGGGGGGTGGCTGGTACATGGGAAATTCATAGATTTTCTTGTTGTAAAAGGCGTCGAACAAATGGATGTAACAATCTCGCAATAGGCTTTCAGCTCGATGTGTGTCAGCGATACAGTCAGGCAATCTAGGGTTTGTATTGGGTCCTAATACCGTAAATATAAATGGCACATTATTGTTCAAAAGCGCAACTTGCCCCAGTTGCGCAACGGTTCCATCGTCTTTGAAAATGTTTTTGCCTTGAAACTCGTTATGGAGGTCCACATTGAATACATTTTCACCAGGTCGTGACAAATACTTTCCGCATCCAACACCCACACCAAATGCCCCTTCCATCTTTTCAACAATAGAGTCGTTTTCTTCCAATAGAACCAATTCAGCCAAACGATGGTTTAGTTGCCACTCCTTCATCACAGATGTAGCAATCAAAGAGGAATTTGAAATACCAAAATCATGCTGAGAAATCGGAGCAAAGACGAAACGACGTTTTTTCATTTCAGACAATGCCGTAATGATCATTGCTACTGCGTTATTCGTTGGAATATCGGCATCAATTTGAATATGGCGATCAGTTGACTCTTGGGTATCCAGCATATTTTTGAACCTATTCAAAATAGGAACTATTCTTTCAGGATCAGTCGGGAAATCCTTTCCTTCGTGATTTATTCGGTGCTTGCATCTGTGAAGGCACGTAGAGACATCGGCAGTGAACTGCACTAGTAAAGACGGATAGTGGGTACACGTCCAGTTGTTTCTTTGCTCCTGATTAATATTGGTTCGATCTATGATAATGATCTTAACTCGAGGGTCGAGTAAACACGTCTCGAAGCTGCAAGCCACTTTCTCTTTTGAACCAAGGACATCCTGACTCAGGCGAATGACAGAGGTCGGGTCGAGTTTGAAAAGTGCTTCTGCCGTTTGAGTTTTACCAGCTCCAGGAAATCCCATCATCAATACAACTATTTTTTGAAAATCTAAATCCGGAATTCTTAACGGCGGTGTATAAAATTCTTCACGAAACACGATGAGGTTGAGAGGATCCTCCAAGAAAAAAACCTCCGGTAGATAAAACTGCAAATTCAGGAGCTGAGCAAACTTAAGATCGCTGTCACTATGATCACGCTTTCGACCAGCAGCATCGCCTACAAAGAAACTAGGAGGGTCTACCGATCCGTTTTTAAGCAAATCCCACATGCCTCTACCTGGTTTGCGGTGCTTATCCTTTCCAGTGGCCACAAAAATTTCAAAAGGAATATCTGGAATAAAAGTAGCGAATTTCTCGAGTCGATCTTTTTTTGCTTGGGTTTTTCTTTCCAAGACATCTGGGTCTTTAAACTTGTAGAGGCCCTCGTTGGAAAATAGTACAATTCGAAAATCCTGTTGAACAAGACTTTTAAAAGCTGCAATAAGACGAGGTTTAAACATAATAGAATCAGAAGGACTTCCGTGAAATCCTTTCTTTTCAAAAACACAATTATCAAAGTCAAAAGCTGCTACTCTGGGGGACAGTGATGGCTCGAGGTACGTTCGTGTTAAGACGGTGGCATCAATCCAACTCCATCCATCATCTGCAGGCCTTTTATAACGCAAATTCCCACATTGTTTGCAGACTTTTTCTTTCGGTGGATTTTTCTGATGGTCGCACTTGGAGCACCTCCACTTGAAGAAAGAATCCATTCGAGATTTAGCACAAAGTGGACCCATGGTAGACCCTAAAATGGCACTTGCCCGTGTTGATTTTGTCAGATTCCGTTCATTGCTGAACGACGGCTCTACAATCTACCAATGCGTCAATTACAGTCACAAATGTCCCATTGGTGTAGTGCGAAGTTTTGAATGTGTCGTCAATAATATGACAAATTAGACAGAAGAATGCGTCTAAGTGATATGATACAAAAGGTCTATTCCTGCAACTGATTTAAAAATGGATCCATTTCTTGTACGATTTTGATGACCCGCGTGCATCTAAAATAAAGATCGAATTCATAGATTTCATCGATGAAATATCAAACGACTCCATCATCAGAGACATCTGGCAACTATGCTTCAGAGACATAAGGTTATTCAAAATGTGATAAGTGTATTACTGTACCTACCTTTTTAAGGAACAAAGAGAGAAATCAGGATGTGTCCTAGCGAGCCGGCGTATATGGTAATGATAAACAAAACGTTCAATATAAAAATTGATAGTATTTGAATTCTCCACGAAATCAGTCGACTCGAATGCAATGAGGGGGGCGTTTCGCATATAAAGATAATTTTTTTGAACTCGTCTTTCATTCGTTCCATACATTCATTCACCCAAACTCATTCAGTTTGAGTCATGAGCAGATTACGCACCTTCGTGGTTCAATCCACTAGTGTGCTTCTTGATGTGGATCCGGATGCACTGAATGAATCTTTAACGGATGATATTCTAGACTCGTTCGCCACCGATGCGAAAGTATTGTGTATTCATCAAGACCTTTTGGTGTCGACAGAAGTGACAGTGTCGAGTAAAGCATATGCTGTGTTTATTTGCACTGTCGATTCCGTTGTGGAAAGCATGCCAGTCAATCAACAAATTCAAGTTCAAGTTGCCCCGGGATGCGAAGATCCAGCAGCAGCTCTCAACCAAATATACCTGAATTTGAATCTCAGTTGCAGTGCTGTTATCAAATCTATTCCGTCTCTATGTGGTGGGTCTGAAGAAGCAGCTACTTTAGGAAAAGCCATCCCTTCTGTAGGCAAAAAAGTGCATGAGTTGGAATATGCATTAAGAGGCATTCTAAATCGATTAGAAATCCCTGAAGTTCGTTTAGCTATTGACCCGACAATAGTAACTGCTAGCGAAAACATGTTAGAATCGACTCAATCTCTTGATGAACTTGGTCTTGGGGAAGATGTTCGAGACACACAGATGCTTAATCGTCTTCAACAAGGGGTAGGTCGATGGACGAAAGAGATTCAGAAAGTGACCAAGATAGAGCATGAAACTGCTCCCAGTGTTGGTCAGGAAGTAGCCTTTTGGGTGAATATGGAGCAAGCATTGGCTCAGATTCAACGTCAAGTTGACAGTAATGCTGTGAAACTTACTCTTGATGTGTTGAAACAGAGTCGAAGGGCATTACCAACGATTCTGTTTGAAAATGACACAGGATTGGCAAGTGCTATTAAACGAGTTAAAAGTTGCATGATTTTATTTCAGGATATTCCGATTGGGCAACTTCTTGCAGCTGGAAATATCGAACAACTGCGGGAATCGCTTGTCAACGTCTTCAATCACCTTAAAAAATTGAAGTCTGCTGATGAGTATCCGTTGCTTCATGCATTTCGATTAATAGAATCGCTATCGCGTGACACCAGTTCTCAATTGCTTTCCATCCTAGACTCCCATCGTTTAGTTCTTGAGACGTATGAAAAATTCGACATCGCGACTTGTGACTGCCAAAGTCTGTTCAGTGATTGGGAAGAACATGTCAGATTGTTCAAAGAACTGTTACGAGAACTTGCTAAGAAACGAGGAGGGGCTCGTCTACCCCAGAAAATGTTGCTTGAGCACACACCCTTGCAAGAACGTTTGTCTGAGTTTCGAGAATTCAGAAAGTCTCACGAGCGTTTCAGATCAGTGATTGAAGTTGTTATAGGCCCAGAAGAAAATGACGAAACACTTAATGAAGTGAATAGCGCCTATAAACTGGTATCAAATGTGGATATTCTGGACGTTACTACAACTGCTGCGTGGGATGAAGTTAAAAAACAGTACGAACGACGCATTGATAGGATAGAACGACGGATCATAGAGAGACTTACAGACAAACTGGGAGCTGCAGATACCGCTGATGAAATGTTTCGAGTATTCTCTCGTTTTAATCCACTGTTCTTTCGTCATCGTATTCGGGGAGCTATTCAGCAATTTCAAGCAAGCTTAATCAAGAGAGTTGAAACTGATATTGAGGAGCTACAAAAAACGTTCAAGAAGAGTTATGGACAGTCGCAAGCGAGTCTGATGAGTAGAGAGTTAGACGTGCCTCCTGTAGCAGGTGCAATTATTTGGGCTAGGCAGATTGAACTACAATTGGACACCTATTTAGATCGTGTGGCAACGGTACTCGGATCCAACTGGGAACAACATCTTGAAGGTCGTCGGTTGAAAGAAACTGGTATGGCATTCAAGAAGAAACTCAACACTCAAGCTATTTTTGAACATTGGATCAAAAGTATTCAAGCGGTTCCTAGCTTTGAAGTTACTGGAAGACTTCTAGATGTCAATGAACATCGAAAGTTGGTTGTGAACTTCGATTCTCAGATAGTGGAGCTGTTTAAAGAAGTACGAAATTTGCAATGGCTAGGATTTCGAATACCTTACACTTTGAAAGTCATTGCTGATGAAGCTCGAGAAAAGTATCCATATGCCATGACATTATCTTCTACCATTCAAACGTTTATTAATACAATGGAACAAATGGATAGCCAACTTCAAGTGGTTCTTTCTGGTAATGTTCGTCAGGTACAAAAGTTGATACAATCCACGTTCCAAAAGTCACCCAACTGGGACTCGGACGGGCTTGGTGATTTTTGTAATGATCTATGCCAAAGGGTTTACGATTTGCAGGCAAAGGTGATGGATGCATCTGATAAAAATGATCAGATTAAAGAGTTACTCGCCAAGATGAAATCTTGTGAGACAACTCAACTGGAATTCAATTTGGATGCCATCCAAAAAATCCTCGATGAAATGAATCTTGCATCATATTCCTCTCTGTCCGTCTTCACTTCGAATTTGGAGAAGACGATTGAACACATTTTGAAGAAACGTCTTGATGAAGGACTTGAAAAGTGGCTTGAAGATTTTCAGATCGGAGAATTTCAAACGACGCATGAAATTATCTTGCAAAAGCACAAGCTTGATTTGGAACCCCCATTGGAGGAGGCCAGATGTTTGTTCTTTGCAAGTATTCACAAGTTTATCGAATCCATTTCGAATTTATCTCGTTTGCAGAGCAGCCGATATGACAAACAAGAGACCGTTTCAACGTATGGCACTGCAGTGGTGAAGAATAACGCTGCGTTGTCACAATTATACGGCAGAGTTGAATCCAGATTGTTAGAGGTTCGAAAATATGTCAACACATGGTTGCAATATCAAGTGCTCTGGGATATGGATGCTAGTGTAGTTGATGGTAAGATAAGTACGTTAGACGTATGGTATCGTTTACTGCAGGATCTGCAAGGCGCTCGAGCGACTTTTGAATCCTCTCAACATTCGAAACAATTTGGATCTGTAAAGGTGGATTATCAGCAAGTGCAAGCACAAATTAGTTTGCGTTACGACGCATGGCAAAAAGAGATGCTGCTGAAATTTGCGAATGTTTTACAGGGCGAGATGCGTGAGTTTTACGATCAAATCGTTAAAATGCGTCAAGATTTGGAATCCATCGACTCGATTTCCAATCCTGTCAAGTATGTGGTGGTGGTTTACAATATTCGAGACCGAAGAGAGGATATGCATTCTCGTATTTCTTTATTTGGTCAATGTGAACGTGTGGCCCAACGTCAGCGGTTTGTATTCCCTTCCAACTGGATTTGGAACGCGAATGTTCAAGGCGAGTGGGATGCATTTGAACAAATCTATTCTCGTCGCTACAAACTTCTTGAAGATGACTTACCATCTATGCAAGCAAAGATTACTCAAGAGCACCGAAGTGTTGAGAGTAAAATCGTTGAATTCTGTGGTGAATGGACTGAATCAAAACCCGTTAGTGGTATGTATATCCCTGATGAAGCATTAACCACCATTGGAGTATTTGAAACCAAGTGTCTCATGTTAGAAAAGGAATGGGAGTCCGTAGAACAAGCCACGAGTACATTTTCTGGTAAGAGCTCAACATCCAGCTTGGAAACTGTAAAGGTTGAAATCAAAGGTATGAAGGAAGTATGGTCATCTTTGAGAAATGTGTCGACCTCATTGCATGATCTAAAAGAGACGCCTTGGACTGCTGTGGTTCCTCGCAAACTGCGCGCTAGTCTTGAAGCCCTGCTCGAACAATTGCGAAATCTTCCTGGACGAGTACGTCAATACGAAGCATTTGAACAAATTCAAGTTATGATTCGAGATTACAAAAATGGAATGAATTACATTGTGGAACTGCGATCTGAATCGTTGAAAGATCGGCATTGGCGCCAAGTGGTTAAACTTTTGCAATTGCAGAACATTCCAGAACTCACTTTGGGAGATTTGTGGAATGCTGATTTGAAAAAGCATGGCAAGGAAATCGGAGATGTTTGCAAGACAGCCCAAGGGGAAATGGCGTTGGAAGAGTTCATGCGACAAATTCGGGAATACTGGACTGGATTGGAGTTAGACTTGGTCAGTGTTCAGCGATGCAAACTTATTAGAGGATGGGATGACTTGTTTTCCCAGCTTGACGAACATTTAGTGAGTCTTTCGTCAATGAAGCTATCGCCTTTTTTTAAAGTATTCGAAGACGAATCCGTTGCATGGGAAGAAAAACTTGGGAAAATTAAGAGCTTGTTGGATATTTGGATCGATGTTCAACGGCGATGGGTTTATTTGGGTGGCATTCTTCTTGGAAGTGCTGATATTAAGCAGCAACTACCGAACGAATATTCCAAGTTTGTTTCCATCGATAGTGACTTTTGTTCTTTGATGCAAAAAGTGGCCCACAAACCGGGCGTCCTTGAAGTGTTGTCATTCGTGAATGAGCAAAACATGTCAAGACTGGCAGAGAATTTAGAAAAGGTTCAACGAGCACTTGGAGACTATTTGGAGAGACAGCGCCAAGGTTTTTCTCGGTTCTACTTTGTTGGTGATGAAGATTTGTTGGAGATTATTGGCAATAGCAAGGACCCAGTGAAAATTCAAAGACACATGAGTAAAATGTTTGCTGGTATCGCATCATTGACATTGGACCCGGAAGAAACGATTTCCTCGATGGTATCTCGGGAAGGTGAATTAGTGCCGTTTGTCTCCAAAGTACAGCTTGAGCCCAAAGTCAGTGATTGGTTGTTGCAAGTAGAAAAAGAAATGAAGAAAAGCCTGGAATATTTGCTTGAATCATGCTCAAAGTCGTTTTACTCGTTGAGTCAAGATAAATTATTGGAATGGATTGAAAATACCCCTTCGCAAATTGTCATCTTGGCCGCGCAAGTTGCTTGGTCCTCTAAAGTGGCTGACGTATCGTTTATTGAGAAAACATTGATCTTCCTTGCAGCTTGCCGCAAGAAGACAAAGAAACTGACTCAGCTGATTACGGAACTGGTACATCAGCGAGACGTGTTGCGATCTGTCCGAGACGAGTTTGATTGGTTAAGCCAAATTCGTTACGAGCAAACAGAAAACAGTTTGGTTTTGAACATAGCCAATGCTAGGTTTGATTATGGTTTTGAATATCTTGGTGTGTCGGAACGTCTTGTTCAAACTCCTCTGACTGACCGCTGCTACCTTGCACTAACCCAGGCACTACATTTTCGACTTGGTGGGAATCCATTTGGACCAGCAGGGACTGGCAAAACCGAATCTGTCAAGGCATTAGGAGCTCAGCTTGGAAGGTTTGTTTTGGTTTTTAATTGTGATGAGCATTTTGATTTGCATGCAATGGGAAGGATATTCGTTGGGTTGTGTCAAGTGGGAGCATGGGGTTGCTTTGATGAATTCAATCGTTTGGAGGAACGCATTTTAAGTGCCGTATCTCAACAAATCTTGACTATTCAACGCGGACTTTTAGAGAAAGATTTTGATATTTCTCTGATCAATAAACCGGTCCATATGAACCCCAACGTGGGGATATTTGTGACGATGAATCCTGGTTATGCAGGACGTTCCAACTTGCCTGACAATCTCAAGCAGCTGTTTCGAAGTATCGCCATGATTGAACCTGATCGTGAATTAATTGCACAAGTGATGCTGTATTCGCAAGGATTTAAAACTGCAGAATCATTGGCAAACCATGTGATCATGTTGTTTAAACTATGTCAAAGTCAATTGTCCAGTCAGCCTCATTATGACTTTGGTCTTCGTGCTGTGAAAAGTGTCTTGATGACTGCAGGTCTGCTTTTAAGGCGATCTGAAGAAAGTGATGAATGTTCGATTGTTGTCAAGAGTCTTTCAGACAACATTGTTCCCAAGCTGGTTGTCGCGGATGCAAAGCTATTTGGTCCGCTTTTGATAGATGTGTTCGGTTCCAGCTTTGAAACAACTAATCAAAGTGCAGAGGAACAAAAACTGGTAGAGTGTGTTCGAAAAGTATGCGAAACCCATAATTTAGTTTGCTCCGATGATTGGCTGGTGAAGATAATGCAATTAAACAGAGTTCAGGAGCTTCAACATGGAGTAATGATGGTTGGACCATGTGGATGCGGTAAATCATCATCGTGGAGAACACTGCTGCAAGCTAAAGAGATGGTAGACGGAATCAAAGGTGAATTTTATGTTATTGATCCAAAGGCACTTAGCAAGGAGGAGTTGTATGGAGTATTGGATCCCACCACAATGGAATGGACCAACGGTGTTTTTACTCATATTCTGCGTAAGATATTAAACAATGTTCGTGGCGAACAGAGTAAACGTCACTGGATCGTTTTCGATGGAGATGTTGATCCAGAATGGGCGGAGAATTTGAATTCAGTGCTGGATGACAACAAACTGTTGACTCTACCTAATGGAGAACGACTGAGTATTCCTGACAATGTGAGGATCATGTTCGAAGTCGAGACCCTGAGATTTGCTACACTTGCGACTGTTAGTCGTTGTGGTATGGTTTGGTACAGTCAATCCACGTTGAAAATGGGTGATATATTGTCTCATCACGGGTATTCTTCTAATAGTGAATTCGTGGAAGAAATGATTGAACAAAGTCTTGTGGGTTTCGCGCACACAATGAAGGTGAACCGCATGCAACTTGTCACAAGTTTTCTTGCCATATATCGCAAAACAGGCAACGTGATCTATTCACTTTTATGGGGTACTGGCGGATCGATGGACAACGAATCAAGATTGAAACTGGCTGAACTCATCACTAAACGCACAGTATTGCCATTGCCAGAGAATAACATCTGGGATTATGATTCAAATTATACCCTATGGAAAACTCACGTCCCGCAACTATCTATTGAGAGCCATAGGGTGGTGGACACCAATATGGTCATTAGTACCGTCGATACAATTCGGCATGCTGATGTATTAAGCGCGTATCTCGGAGAAAGATTGCCTGTTATTCTTTGTGGTCCTCCTGGATCGGGGAAAACGATGTCCTTGACCAGTGTTTTGAAATCAATGCCAAATACAGTCATCGCGAGTCTTAATTTCAGTTCTGCGACCAATGTCCAGCATGTATTGAAGACTTTGGAGCAACATTGTGTGTATCGAAAAAATATTTTAGCTCCCCCGCTAGATAAGTGGTTGGTCGTTTTTTGTGATGAAGTAAATCTCCCAGCAGCTGACAAATACGGGACGCAGAATGTGATTACCTTTATGCGTATGCTGATCGAGCATAAAGGTTTTTGGAGTAAGAATCAATGGATCACAGTGCAAAATGTGCAGTTTGTAAGTGCTTGTAATCCTCCTACCGACCCTGGTAGAGTGGTTCTGGGCTCTCGATTTCTTCGACATGCGCCTTTAATCTATGTTGATTATCCCACACGAGATTCGCTTTTTCAAATCTACGGAACGTTTAATCGCGCTATGTTGAAAGCTCATCCCAAAATTCGGGCTCATGGTGATGCTATGACAGAGGCAATGATTGAGTTCTATTTTGCAAACAAGAAGAAATTTCTAGCAGATGTTGCTCCTCATTATGTATACAGTCCTCGGGAATTGAGTCGATGGATGAGAGGAATATACGAAGCAATTGCTGATGATTTAAACCATCTTGTTAGACTTTTCGTACACGAAGGACTGCGCCTGTTCCACGATCGACTCATCACATCAGAGGAGAAAGAATGGTGCGTTGAAACGCTGGATAACATCGCAAGAAATCGATTCCCAGGAGCAGATTTTGCTGTGGCGTTGAAGAAGCCAGTGATATTCTCCAATTGGCTCACCAAAGATTATGCGAGTGTGGATATGCAGGAATTGAGGAGTCATGTGGAAGCTAGATTGAAGGTGTTTTATGAGGAAGAATTGAATGTTCCTTTGGTCGTATTCGATGATGTCCTGGAGCATGTTCTTCGTATCGACAGAGTGCTGCGACAACCGTTGGGACATTTGTTGCTTGTCGGCAAGAGTGGGGCCGGGAAGACTGTATTAACCCGCTTCGTGTCATGGATGAATGGTATTCGAGTGTTTCAAATTAAACTTTCTAGAAAGTATACTTTGGATCATTTCGATGACGACCTTCGATATGTGTTGAAAAGGTCTCAAGAGGAAAAAATATGTTTTATATTTGACGAGAGTAATATTCTGGATTCTGCATTCTTGGAACGAATGAATGCACTGCTTGCAAGTGGCGAAGTTCCTGGGTTGTTTGAAGGGGAGGAACTACCAGAAGCATTTACTTGGAACGTGCAACGCAATTTGCATGTTGTCTTTACAATGAATCCAAGTTCGAGTGATTTGAAGAACCGTGCTGCAACTTCACCTGCACTTTTCAATCGTTGTGTAGTCGATTGGTTTGGTGACTGGTCTCATCAGGCACTTCATCAAGTTGGATTTGAATTCACTCAAAAGTTGGACATGGATGACGATCATTCGTTTCTTGTGGAATCTCTTGTTATTATTCACGAGGAGATTGTTTTGACCAGAAATGAAAACTGTGGTCCGAGGGACTATTTGGATTTAATCACACATTTCGTGTCGCTTTTCCGTGAAACCAAAGCTAAGATTGAGGATCAGCAGCTTCATTTGAATATTGGTTTGGATAAATTGCGCGAAACCAGTAATCAAGTGGAAGAGTTGAATAAAAGCTTGTTGATCAAGGAAACGGAGTTGGAAGCAAAAAACATTCAAGCCAATGAAAAGCTGCAGCAGATGGTTACCGATCAAAACGAAGCGGAGAAGAAGAAAGCTGACGCGGAGAAATTATCTATCGATCTTGATTCAAGAAGCACATTAATTCAAGAGCAGAAAGATAAGGCTCAAGAAGAACTGGGTAGGGCCGAGCCTGCATTGTTGGATGCTCAGAAAGCAGTGAGTGACATTCGAAAAGCTCATTTAGATGAAATGCGATCCCTGTCCAATCCTCCACCTCTCATCAAGCTGACTTTGGAGGCCGTATGTATTATGCTTGGACTTGAATATGGATCCTGGACCGGCATCCGTAGAGCGCTTCAAAAACGAGAATTTATTCCTGATGTGGTTAATTTCAACTCCAGTGATCTAAGTGCTGCCCAGCGTCAACGGGTACAGGCGTTACTTGACAACAATCCTGATTTCGTGGAAGAAAAAGTGTTTAATGCTAATCGTGCTTGCGTGGCATTGTTCAAGTGGATTGTTTCTCAATTAGAGTATGCTGGAATTCTTTTGAAGATTCAACCACTACGTGATCAAATTTCAATCCTTAATAAGGATGCCGACGAGCTTGCAACCAATTTGAAGGCAGAACGAGAGAAAATAGTTGATTTAGAGGAGAAAATAGTTCAATACAAGAACGAATACGCTATTTTAATCACTGAATGCGAGTCTTTGAAATCAGAGATGGGTGCTGTTCAAACCAAAGTATCTCGATCTAAGAAGTTATTGAGTTCATTGGACATCGAAAAGGAACGATGGGAACAAAATAATTTGCGTGAACAAATGGTGTCATTGGTAGGAGACGTTCTAGTGTCTGCTGCCTTCATTACATATGCAGGCTTTTTTGACTACAGGGCTCGTCAAGAATTGTACGATACATGGAAAAAAATATACGAAAATCCGGATATTAATATTATCTCGTTTCTCTCCAAACCAAGTGAGCGATTGCAATGGCATCAACAGAAACTTCCCAACGATTCATTGTGCATTGAAAATGGAATCATCCTGAAGCGTTTTAACCGTTTTCCATTGGTGGTGGATCCTTCTGGACAGGGTGTTGCCTTTTTAATGAACCACATTCCGAATATGACAAAAACAAGCTTCTTGGACGGGAATTTCATGAAGACATTAGAAAGTGCATTGCGGTTTGGAAATAGTATCTTGGTTACAGATGTTGAAAACATAGATCCGATACTTAATCCTGTTTTGAATCGTGAAATCCATCGCACTGGTGGTCGTACGCTGGTCCGATTAGGTGACCAAGATATTGATTTTTCTCCTTCCTTCAACATGTTCATGACAACGAGAGATTCGTCATTTGCATTCTCGCCTGATATTTGTTCTCGGGTCACTTTTGTGAACTTTACTGCTACCCCTCATAGTTTACAAGCACAATGCCTAAGCAAGATTCTTAAGCACAACCGCCCTGATATATACGAACAAAATATGGATTTAATCAAATTGCAGGGTGAATATCAAGCGAGATTGCGAGAGTTGGAAGAGGAGCTTTTGGAGTCCATCAATTTCGAAGGTTCTATCTTAGAAAACGACGCAGTGATTAAGAATCTTGAGAAGATTAAACACGAAGCTTCGGAAATTGAGGAGAAATCAGCGAGTTCGGAAGAGGTACTGAAGAATGTGAAGGAAATCACTTGCGCCCATGATGAAAGCGCCCGTACTTGCTCAGAATCATTTTTCATAATGAAGAATCTGTCCGAGTTGCATTTTACGTACGAGTTTAGCCTTGAGTATTTTTTCTCGGTTCTGGATAAGAACTTGGATAAAACGGATTGTTTCCCATCTGTTTTGTACAAGGCTACCCATATGTCGCTATTGGAGCACGACAAACCTATTTACCGTAAGCTATTGGAGTTGACAGATGATGACGAACCTGAGGAAGAGCATTCGTTATTCACGACCATTGACAATGTGACCACCCTTATTTTGTCCGCAAATGATGTATCCAGTAGAATATATCAGCTGAATTCTCATGTCCGATCCATTGCGATGGGATCTCCAGAAGGTTTCTTGGAAGCTGATAAACTTATTGACTTGTGTAGTCGAAGTGGCGGTTGGGTTATGCTCAAGAATATCCATTTAACTAGTAAAGACTGGTTGTTGTCCTTGGAGAAGAAGATATACAATATGAACTGTGATTCTTCTTTTCGATTGATATTGACTTGTGAAGTTAGTCCTATTATTCCAAAAACATTGCTTCGAAACAGTTTCAAGTATTTCTTGGAGCCTCCGAATGGAATGTCTGAAGCACTCTCTCGGGCTCTTGATTCTATGCCGGAAGAGCGCATGAACCATCAACCAGTTGAAAGATGCCGTCTCTATTTCTTGTTGGCTTGGTTTCATGCTGTTGTTATCGAGCGTCTGCGATACGTGCCCATTGGATGGAGTAAATCATATGAATTTGGTGATGCTGATTTGCGTTGTGCAATGGATGTCATAGATGAATGGGTTGACGAGAAACTTTTGCATATCGCCCCAGAAGATATTCCTTGGAATACAATTAAATCGATTCTGAAGCAGACCACCTATGGAGGTCGTATTGACAATTCTTTCGATCAAAGAATTCTTTCAAGTTTACTGGATACTATTTTCGCTGGGCCAAAAACATTTGAAGCGAATTTTCAATTAGCAGAGGATGTGATTTTGTTCGATGGTACCAAGAAAACCGATTTTGTTCAATTCGTGAATCACCTGCCCCCTTCGAATCCGTCATGGCTTTTCCTCACTATTTCAGATAAGTTTTTAGAAGACAAAAAACTCAAAAGGTCCCAGCAACTTTTGTCTACGACGTTTTCTACGCAATCAGATATCGAATTCAACTATTTACAACAACTTGCAGTGGACGATTCTACTCTTGAAGGCCACCAATTATCTCGAGTTTTCGAGCAGGTATCGTCGTTCTTTCAAATGCGTCAAGATGTTGCAGAACTGAAACAGCGCCCCAGTGAAGAGTTTGAGAAGATTCAGAATTATTTATTGAAGAATCAAACAAACCCTGCATGGCGTCAGTTCATCAGCATTCCTGTATTGACTGTTTTTCTAGAGGAGCTTCAACGTAGACTTGAGATCAGGAATGTTCTCGGTCATTTGTTTTACCCGGCAGCGTTTCTCACTAATAAGAAACAGATTGCTGCTCGTAATCTTAATGTATCGATGGACTCTTTGTTCCTCACAGCCTTTAAGGAGTCGTCAAGTTCTTCTTTTGAAACACGAGTACTAATACAAGGACATCGAGATGAACCATATTCCGTAGATGTACATTTGGCTTGGACGCAATCGAAATTGACCAATACTTTACCGCTGTACTTTTCTTCAGATAGATCGGTGCTTCTTGAAGAAGTATACACAGACCTTGATCTGGTTGCTAACTACGGTGCTGCTATCATTGCCAATATATACTTTTAACAATTTACCATACTAATTAAATAAAAACATATGAGTTTTTAAGTTATCGCTTGTTTTGGGAAAGTACTTTTCGGCGTGTTCTCATGCCTGAGTTCAATGTTGTGTCTGTCCTTTTTAATATTGTTGGTTGATTCTCTTTTTCTTCCAAGTTTTCTCTTACGCGTTTCATCTGTTCTGCCTGGACAGCTTGGACTGTGGTAAGTTTGTCGAGGGATTCGAACAAGCTCACGAATTCCAGGGTGTCACTTTGTTTGATATTGTAAGCAAGTTTAAACGACCTGGCAAACTCCGCTTCATGGTTGTCGCTAGTATCTTCTGGAGATTCCGAATTCTTTTCATGATTGCTATCAGCCTCTTTTGAAGCTTCAAACGTTTCTTCACTAGGTGGTTCAAGAAAAAAAGCCTCCATTTCTTCCGCTTTCAATACATCTTGTCTCTGTTTTATCTCTTCTCTTGTTGAATTAAGAACCTTCAGCTGAGACACTATTTCCTCTAGTGGAACTCCTGCATTCAAAACCAATTCATATAGTCCAGCTACCTGATCACTGATCAAACCAAGTTCAGATTCTAGTGATGAGACAGTTTCTAGTCGTAAAGATGCCCCGTCAGAAGAAACCTGGAACAATAACGCTATCACTGCCACAAGAATGATTTTTGCCATTGGATATTTGATCATTCTTTCGAAAACTGCTTTCAGTGGTATTTCAATAGTTTCAGTGAATTCAGTTGTTGTAGCTGAATTTTAATGGATTCACATAAGGGTCATGAGGCTCTAACAAGCAATAAGAGCATGTTACATCTTTTTTAGCTGAATCAATCAGAATCAGAAATTCAGTTTAAATCGGAATGATACAACTGTAGAGAAATCCAAAAAGTTTGACAAATAACGCGTCTGCGAGTAAACCAAGGTATTTTTGGCCTCTGACAGTATATGAACTATCCTTTTTGGGTATCTTTTTCGTGTCGCGTGGGCGGCGTCAATTTGTCAAACGGTGCAAAACATTTGAGGATTAGCCCGTAAACGTGCATTTAACATAGAGTATGCTCGAGCTATAACCGCTTAGGTTTGGTAGTCCAAATCAGGGCACTATTGACCTTTGATTTATAACGATTTCATCGATGAGCCGTTTTAATTTCGCGGGTTTGTTCGTTGAGTGCATTCAAGTTCAGATAGCGATCTCCTTAGAAAGCTTATTACCCGAGAAAATAGCTGGGTATCAATCAGCACATATCATATGTATATCATATGAGTAGTTCAATGGCGTTGAGTGTACTGTTTTAGCTGTTGTTGACATAATAGTGATAAGCCCCACCTTGCTGTTCTCCATCAAGTTGATTCGCCGTTGCTCTTTCTCAACTCGACTTGGAAATTATTTTGAAAAAGATGTACCTTGTGATTAAAATTAGTATAATTAACTAATTTTAGACGTCCGTTGGATCAAGTTTGGCTGTCACTGAAGTACCTGCTGTTGCTGCGGATTTTCCTGACATGAAGACGGCCATTCCGACGCCCAAGGCAACAACAGCAACACCCCCAACTGCAATCCCGGCTATTGCCCCTGTGCTTAATTGTTCTTCGTTCAGAATTGTTGGGCTTGAAGTGGTTGGACTTGCTGAAGGACTAGGGGTTGGACTAGTAGTTGGGGAACAACTTTTACTAACAACGCTCAAATCGCATTCGTCCCATGAATCAGTTTTGACAGTATATAATTCGCAAGTGTTTTCATTGCTGTTCACAAAGCGTTGGAAGAATTCAAATCCTTTGCACGAGCAACCAATCATGGTAGAGTTTCCCACTAGGAAGTAACTCAGAGATGGGAGTTCCGCAGCAGTAAGGATATCAACATCATGCAACTCCTCGTTGTCATTGACATCCAATTCTTCCAACCCGCTCAAGTTTGCAGATACCATTCCATTCAAATTGGTTAGTTTGTTGGACGCTATCTCAAGTTTTATTAAATTTGAAAAGCTCAGGCCCACCATGGAATCCAAATTTTCAATTAGATTCTCCCTCAAGTACAAACGTTTCAACGAAGGAATACTTGATAGGCTGGCCGGGAATTCCGTCAGTTTATTGCCTTCCAGAATAAGACCTACCAAACCATCAAAATTTGCAGTTGCCATTCCATTTGAATTGGATAGCTTGTTGAACCCCAAATCGAGGTCCTCCAAATTTGAAAAATTCTGGCCCGCCATGGAATCCAAGTTTTCAATAAGATTGTCCCTCAAGAACAAACCTTTCAATTAAGGAATGCTTGCAAAAGGGGCCGGGAATTCTGTCAGCTCATTGGTACCGAGATAAATGCTTTCCAAACTTATGCTCGCTGCATATTCCACATTCGAAATTTGTGAAATATTGTTGGATCCCACGTCTATATACACCAATGATGGAAGACTCGAAAGAATCCTGGAATCGAATTCCAGGAAACGATTATTCTGGAGATGGATATTTCGCAACCCTGGAATTCCATTAAAAGGACCCTGGAATCCAGGAAGGAGGTTGTCTTCCAAAAACAAATGCTGAAGCTTAGGAGCTTGTGCACCAAATGTTTCCCACTTGAAGTTCTTCATTCCATTGGATTCTAAATTCAACTCGAACAGATTTGGTAAAGAGAAATTGTCAAGATCAAAGGATTCGATTCGATTGTTTTTCAATAACATGGTTTGTAGCCCAGCGTAGAGGGTTGGATCGTTTCCAAGAAATGAGAGACTCTCCAGCTCATTCCTTTGGAAATTGATGTATACCAGTCCCTTGACTGCTTTTGGACAAGGCCATTCGTCAAAATTCGGAACCGAATGCAGTCCCTGACCAGCGCAACTCAAAATAGCTCCGTGAATGTTAGCGCAAGTGCATGGGCGGGTCACTGTTGGGGCACCAGTAGGAGCATTTGTCTGGGCAAGCACTGCAGAAGCTTGAATGAACCACACAATCGATTTCATTGATTGCTTTTTGAACAACAAAAATCGATATTTTGGCGTAAAATGAAATACACACCTTTTTGTTCGGCTATCGGAAACAATAGAACGGTGATGTTTTTAAAAGTGTGCATGACGGGAAATCGCGTCAAACACACCTCGAATGAATTTGATTTTTGATATGTAACCACGAATACCATTAAATAAGTCGTGAAGTACCGCAAATTCATCGCGATATAACGGTCTCCTGCACCCGCTTTCGATTTGTCGAAATCCGTAACGGGTCTTGTAACCAACTGTTTTCGGGTTAGGCCCCTAAATCGAGTATAAAAGAAAGATGAAAGATCTGATCATTCTGATGTAAAAAACCAGGGTCAGACGGTATTCCGGCAAGATTGATTCAACATATCTTCAGTACAGATCCCGAAAAGTATTCCAATTTGAATA
>Ga0105055_10003644_pt1 | contig 23146 bp, 12 predicted proteins | sample BON03_FD_78090 | JGI IMG/M metagenome (GOLD analysis project Ga0105055, IMG submission 78090) | Freshwater microbial communities from Lake Bonney liftoff mats and glacier meltwater in Antarctica - BON-03 | ecosystem: Environmental > Aquatic > Freshwater > Ice > Glacier meltwater | place: Lake...
ACCGCTACGAGCGCCTCACCGGGGTGTCGTTGCGCGACTGCCCGCATTGCGGACACGGACAGATGGTTTGCATCGAAACGCTCCTACCTGCAAAGCTCGCTCGCGCACCGCCGCCCACAGCACTATGAACGATCGCCGTCAATCGCTGCAAGGGCGTCTCGATCAGTTTCGTGATGCCTTGGCCGCTGCATTGTCCGATCGGTCAATCCAACCGCGTCCTGGCACATGCAAAGCTGAGGTGGCAGCATCCAAGCGCCACTATCTGCGATTACGGGTCTGCGCAGTCGTTGAGGAATGGTCTCGATTGACTGGTCCGCCAACTTCGGCGGCGCCCGTATCTGCCTTCGAGCGAACCCCTTGACCAACCAATCCCCATAGCGCGCCACCGCCTGAGCGGCGGTTTAGCGCAACGGGATCTTTTACCTACCGGGCGCGGAACTGCGTCACGTCAATCCTGGCTGTGCTCGCGCCGCGCCCGCCAGGCAAAAGACTCTCTGCATTATGGTCAGATGACCATAATCGCAAAAATTGGTTGTTCATAGGTAGCCAATTGGCCGGCGAGCGCGCCGCAGTGGTGATGAGCCTGCTGCAAAGTGCCAAGCTGGGCGGGCGCGACCCTTGGGCCTACCTCAAAGACGTGCTCACCCGGCTGCCGACGCAGCTCAACAGCCGCATCGAGGAGTTGCTGCCTCATCGGTGGCAACCTGCCGGCTGACGCGAGCACCAGCGCGACCATGCGCCAGGCGATGCTCGCCACCAGGGCGCAGGCCCTGAGCCAATGCCCGATTCGGGCCTGCACCCCGATGCAAATCGCCACCATCACTTTGATCATGTACGCGATGGTCGGACGATAGCCTCGTCAACTCAAGATGCCACGGCCAGACGCATACCCACGACCGGCCAATGTCGGAAAACACAGTGAACGCATCACTTCGGGCAATGGGTTTCGGAGCTGACGAAGTGGTTGGGCACGGATTCAGAGCCACGGCACGCACGATGATGGCGGAACGCCTTGGGATGAATGAATCCGTGATTGAAGCCCAGCTCGCACACGCGGTGCGAGACAGTCTGGGTCGCGCTTACAACCGCACGGCTTTCGAGATCCAAAGACGCGCACTTATGCAGAATTGGGCGGATTATCTGGACCAACTGCGTAAAGGTGCATCGGTCCTGAAGATAGCAAAGCGGATTTCTTGAATGCGGACTCCCCGCAAGTGACGACGAACTAACTCACTCGTAGTCAGAACTCCAAAAACGCATGGGTAAAAGGATCACCGGTTGTTCATTCTTGGCTGCCATGTAACCCCGCGATGATCATTCGGCCTCGAACCCTTGCGCGTCAAATCTGAGAGTCCTGCCGTTCTCTGTCACGATGCGCACGACATGCTCGGGTACACCATCCGGTATCTCGGCGTTGATTTCCAGGGTCACCTTGACGTTAGCGCCCACCAAGCCAGTCAAGTGCGCGATGACTTCAGCCGCGATCTGGCCAGCATCTCGCCCCACTCGCTCGGCATCCAGGTGGACAGTGCCGTAGTACCGCTTAGGCAACGGCTTTGGCGGCGTCGGATCAGATCCAGATCCAGGCCCAGGTCCAGGCCCAGGGCCTGGGCCTGGGCCTGGATCCGGTTGTGGACTGGGCCCTGGTCCCGACGGCGGCGTCTGCTGGTCAAATTGCGCACGCGCCACTTCCGGCTTGACTAGAAGCCCTCTGTCGTCCGGCGTCAGTAGCACCTGGGTGTTGCAACGCAGGCCGCGGTAGCGCTTTGCATCCTCGTCGTAGCTCTCCGCGTAGGCAAACCCGTCCTGTTCCCAAGTCAGCAGCGAGACACCCACGCGTGCAGCCTCGGCCAGCACCATTGGTCGCCGCAGGCGCGGCAGGTACAGATAGCTCGCAAAGTCCTGGGCGAGCTGAAGGACGGACACGTGGTCACCACGCCAGAGCGGAACCTTGTCCATCTCCATGCGCAAACGCGTTGCACCAAGGGCCGAGATCAGCAGTTCGTCGCTGCGCAACTTCTTGCTGGCACGCGGCGCCAGTGCGTCCTGGCCGGTCAGTCGAATGGCTTCCCAGCTCAACGGCGCCTGCGGCGATGCCTGCACCGGCACCAGAAGCCACTGGTAGGTCTCGGGCAGGCGTGCCGCGACGGCGCCATCGGCCGCTTTCAGTTGCGTCTCGGCCTGTGACACTTGGTTGGGCGTGAGGTTCAGCTCCTGCTTCTCGCTGACGATCGACTTCCACGCCAGGAATTTCCGGATGGCCTCGTCCAGATCCTGCAGCCGGCCCTCGTCGGCCGCCAAGAACACGATGGTGTTGCGCATCAAGCGCGGTGCGTTGCCGCGCGACTCCACGATTCCCTTGGCTGCCAGCTCTGCCGGGCTGCTGCCGGCCTTGGAGTAGGCCTGATCAGAGCCCAGCACCACCAGGCGCGCGTCCATCTCGTCCGGCACATCGGCTCCACTGGCTGGCATCACGTGCGTGCGCTCGAAGTCGCCTCGTTGCTCCATGTCCTTGCGCAAGCGTTGCTCCAGCTCGTGCACCACCTTCTCAGGCTCTCGCAGCAACTGGTTAGTCCGGTCGCCGGCCAGCTTGGTCACCGTCGGCTGGGTTGAATACCAGTAGCGGGTGCCATCCTGGTACAGGAAAGTGGCGGCGGCCGAGAGCCGGCGCAGGGCATCGCCAAACACTGCCACGCTCTCACCGGGCATCACGCAGCCTAACTTCACCCGCCGGTCTTCCAGGCCCATGTTGGCGGCACTGCTCAGCGCAGCTGAGCCCAAGTACACCGTGCGTGCCACCCGTCGGCAGGCCGAAAACTTGCCCAGGTTCGGCACCTCTCCGTCGATGCGCAGGGGCAAGGCGTTCGGGCCGTCCACGTCGCTCTCGATGATCGGCTTCCAGGTGTCCGACAAGTAGCGCGTCAACTCGTCCCTGACGCGCGTGTCGTCGATGGGAATTGTCGCCGGCAGGATCAGCGGGTTCTTGTCCCCCCGCTCCCACAGGCTATGGATCACCCCAGCCATCAGACGCAGCACGCCGCGCGTGCGCTGGAACTTCACCAACGAAGCCCAGTCCTTGTAGAGCCGGTCAAACACCTCCGGGTGAATCGGATACGCCGCGCGGATGCGCTTCTCGTAGTCGGAGTCGCGGCACTCGCTCGGAAACTCCTGGTGCTGGGCCTGGTACAAGTCTGCGAAAGCCCTGGCCACCACGTCGCGCTGCTTGAAATGCTCGGGGTCCAGCATCGGCTCGAACAAGCGGCGCCTAACGATTTCGAAGCCCTCTTCCGCCGTGGCCGGCGTCCACGACGACTCCAGTCGCGCCACCACATTGCGCAGACGTGCCAACGCCGCGCGGCCTCTCTCGCCCCCCACCTCTTCATCGTCGGCCTGCGCATGCGGAGATGTCGCCGTATCCGATGCTGGTAGCGACACCACCAGGAGGCATGACTTCGCCAGCTTGGCCGATTCGGTCAGCGCCTGCGCGAAGGAGAACTGCGTCTCGAATCCGCCCGCTGGCAGGTCGCTCTGGTCGTGCAATTGCCGGGCATAGGCAACCCACTCGTCCACCAGGATGATGCTGGGCCCGTACGTGTTGAACAGCTCGCGCAGCATGTCGCCGGGGTTGGTCGCCCGCTCGTCATCGGCAGCCACTCGCGCATAGGCCTCCTTGCCCCCCAACTGCCACGCCAGCTCGCCCCACAGCGTGCGCACCACGGTGCCATCGGACTTGCGCGACGGGTTGCCGGGCGAGATCTTGTTGCCGACCAACACCACGCGCTTGGCCTTGATCAGCTTGCTGACCCCTGCCTCCTTCATCAGTTCTTCAACGCCCAGCAACTCGCTGGCTGCGGCACCCGAGAACAGGTGGTACAGCGCCAACATCGAGTGCGTTTTGCCGCCACCGAAATTGGTCTGCAGCTGCACCACCGGGTCGCCGCCGCTGCCGTCGATGCGCCGCATTGCGCCCACCAGCAGGCGCTTCAGGCTCTCGGTCAGGTAGGTGCGGCGAAAAAACTCTCGCGGGTTTCGGTACTCGTCCGAACCCTCGTTCAGGTGAACCTGCCACAAGTCGGCAGCGAACTCGGCCTGCTGGTAGCGCCCGCTGGCAACGTCCTTATGCGGTGTGATCACTTCACGCCAGGGCTTCAGCACGGCGTTGGCCTGGCTCTCCAGCGGCAGGTTCGCCGTCTTGCGGCGCTCACCTCGGGCCTGTTCGTCGCCCACCAGCCGTCGCAGTTCCATCTTCAGGCGCCGGACCTCCTCGGCCTCCGCTGCCGACACGGCCGTGAGCAAGCGTTCCATCGAATCCAGCGCCCGGTCGGTGTCGTCGCTAGAGAATGGCTGTTGGTGTGCCCATTTGTTGCGCCAGTCACGGATCTCAGACACCAGGCTGCGCTGCGGGAACCCGAGCGTTTTCCGGAATACATCGTTCCACGTGTCCCACATCAGCTTCATCAGCGGCGACACGTCGTACTGCGCGATGGGTTTTTCCACCAGGTTCGGATCCTCGATGAACCCTTTCACGGCCTGTGGCGACAGGGCCCCCGTCTGCACAGCGCTCTTGATCTCGCGCTCGGCATAAGGCCCGAGGCCCGTCTTCAAAAAATCCAGCGCTTTGCCGACGCGCTCGTGATTGGTAATGGCCATGTGTTGTATTCCCTGAACTTCAAACCAGTAGATCGGCGTGAGACGACACCTCGATGATCGCCCGCCCCAGATTAACCTTGTGGACACCGTCTAAGAAAACGCGGCCCTCGAACTTCTTGCCGTCCACCTGCGTGCCAACGCTGCTGCCCAGGTCGTGCAACCACACTTCGCTGGGTCGGTTGGTAATGACCGCATGTCGTCGGCTGATGCTGGGCTCACTCAGAACCAGTTCGTTCGATGCCAAAGAGCCCAAGGCCACCAATGGCGCATCGGTCACATGCAAGCGCCCATCGGGCAGCCGCACCGAAACCTTGTTCTGCTTGCTTGACTCCTTCAGCAGGCCCGAGCGGTAATCTTGAAACAGCAGCTTGTCGCGCAACGCAGGTTGCCCGTCGGCAGACCAGCTCGATGGCTTCTCGCGTGCCACGGCCAGGTTGTAGGCCACGAAGGGGTTCACTACATCGGTGTCGTCGATCTTGGCCAGGGCTATGCTGGTGTAGCCGTCGTTCAGCAGCCTGCAGATGAAGCGGTTGTTGCGGAAGCAGTCGCTGGGCGTCTTCTGCTCCATCATCTTGCGCGCCAGGTCCTCGCCCGCCTCAAAACGGCCTGTGCGGTAGAAGCACTCCAGCAACAGGTTGTAGGCCTCGAAGTCGGCAGCGTTGCGGTCGAGGTGATCGCACAGCAGCGAGATGGCCATCGGCACGTTGCCCTCTTCCAGGTGCAACCAGCCCAGTTCCTTCTGCACATGCATCCGCGGGCTGACATCGAGCGCGCGGCTGAAGAACTGCTGGGCCTGCTCCGTGCGGCGGATCATCAGGTTGCAGCGACCCGCCGCCAGCAGCGCCGCCGTGCAGTCTGGGCTGAGGTGCAGGGCCTGGTCGGCCAGTTGCTGCGCCTGCTTCCACTGCCGCTTCGCCAGCTTTTGCTCTGCGCGCTCTGCCAACGCATGCGCCTGGATGCGCTGGCCGTCCAGCACATAAGGCACGTGCCTCGACCGGATGGCATGGCCAAACTCGGTCATGTTCTGAAAGCGCAACTCGGGCGTCGGGTGCGTGGCCCGCAGCAACACCTCCTGCACCCAGCGCGGCAGGCTTGGCAGAACGGTTTGATGCGCCACGCGGGCACGCAGCGCGTCCTCCGGCGTCAGAAGCTCAAAAGGGTTTTCGCCTGTGGCAGCTTCCACCAGCGTGATGCCCAGGGCATACACGTCCACCCGCGCATCCGTTCGCGACACGGGTTCGCCCAGCAGCATCTCTGGCGGCAGGTACAGGCGTGTGCCCGTGTTCAGATTGGCCACCCCGAAGTCACCGATCTTCAGGCTGCCGTCTTGCGCAAACAGGATGTTCGCCGGCTTGATGTCATGGTGGACGATGCCCTTGCCATTCACGAACGCCAGGGTGTCACACAACACCACGCCCCAACGGAACACGTCATCAATGGACACCGCACCGCCGCCGCCGACCAGGCGATCGTCGAGGCTGCCGCCAGGGCAATACTCCATGGCCAACACCAGCTGACCTTGGTTCATGAAGTGGTGGTGGAATGCGACCACGCCAGGATGGTTGAACTGCGCCAGGCTGCGCATCTCATGCACCAGAGCGCCATGTTCGCCGGGCGGCCGCCTGGACAGTACCTTCAGTGCGACCTGCCGGCCGGGGATGACTTCATCGTCGGCCAAGAACACATCACCGAACCCGCCGCTGCCCAGTCGGCCCACGACGCGGTACTTGTCATCCAGCAGATCGTTGACTGAAATCATCGCCCGGCGCTACAGCAGCTCAGTCTGCGTCGGATCAGGCTGGACAGGCGCGACCTGCTTCGCCAACTCCACGATCTGCGGCCAGCTCTGCACCAGCGCGTTGTAGCTGAGCGCCTCAGCGGCCCGCTTGCGGCGCTCGCAAAGGCTGTAGAGGCGATAGGCCAGCTCGCGTGCCGCCTCGGCCTTGACGCCAAGCTTGGCAACCAAGGCTGCGGCAGCACCTTCGCCGCCTGACTCCAGCGCGCGAACCAGCTGATGTACGGTCTCCCAGGCGGTCAGCCGCGTGTCCTGCGACGGGTCCCAGTCTGCGGGTAGTTCGTCCGGCTTGAGCAGCCGAACCTTGCCACGCGCCGACCGGATGATTCCCGCCTCGACCAACCCATCCATGCCCGTGTTTTTGGCCTGCGCCAGCACGTTGGCCTGACCGAATTCACCCTCCGCGAAGCCCATCTGATCGAACCACGTGATGGCAAATCGGCTGTCGGCGTCGAAGTCGCCTTCCTGCTCGGCTAGAGCCTCGTCCAGGGTCTGGTTGATGAGCGCCAAGGCCTCGCGTACCGTGAGAGGCTTGCCTTCCGCATCTAGTACTTTGGCGTACTTGGTGTAGACCGCCATACCAGGGCCAATGGCTGCTTGTGCCAAGTCTACTGGCGCGATATTGCCACGCTGGAGGTGGGCAAGGGCTGGTGGCAACTCGGCCTTAAGGGCGGTGACGAACTCGCGACGGGTCGCAGTAGGCGCATCTGAAGGACGCGGACGACAGACCAGGACGATGCTGGAGGCGAGAGCATTCGTGCCGATGCCGATAGAGCGCGAATCGCGTTCAGTCCGCATGGGCCACGTGCCACTGATCGCAAATCCAGCCTCGATGACTGCCGCCAAAAACGTGTCCCAGCCAGTGCTGGCAGTACCTGACTCGTCGTCACTCTCCGACTGTTTGAAAGCGTAGTAGATCGTGACCGGAAAAGCAGGGTGGGCCTGCCCAGCCAACCGATGCATAGCTCTCGTCATCCCTTCGAGGAAGAACGTCTCTGCCTTCTCCTTACTGCCATGGCGATACGGGGTGGCGACCAGCTCCTCGCTCTTGGGAACAGCAAGCGTGGCGAAAAGACTAGGAAATGTCGGTCTTAGCGAGCGGCGCAACCAGACGTAGAAGAAATCAGACAGGTCGGCGTAGCCGATGTTGTCGTAGTAAGGAGGGTCTGTGGAGACCACCTTATTGAGAGAGACGGACTGGCCGCCGGCATCATCTTGAGTGGCTGAGCCACCAGCATTGGAGATTGAATCCTCAAGAAAACGCACTCCGCCCTCAAGGGACACGCTGAAGTCGCCTGCTGCACGAGCAAGCTGATTGACCTCCGTGTAATCCCATACCATCGGAAGCGCCTGTCGCGCGAAAGTGCTCTTGGCTTGGTCGCGAGTTGGGCTCCATGCTACCAAGGTCGTGTTGTAGTCGGTAGCCTTGTCTACACCGAGGCCTAAGTAAACCGCGACAGCATCCGCATACGCGTTGGCTCCAGCTCCACCGGATTCAAGTGACTTGGCGTCGTCGGACAGGCCAGCGGCAAGAGCATCGTGCCTTGCCTGTTCCCGCGCTTCTTGCACCAAATCAGCAAAGGTCGTGAGCACTACGACTTGGCGAGAAGTGAACAGGTCTCCCCAAGTCGTGAGGCCGTAGGGTGTGCAATTGCCGCCAGTCATTCGCTTTGCAATCTCGCCCTCCGGCTTCCACGTCGGCTTGGCGGTCAGCGCAACCTTTTCCATCTCTGGAGTAGGCGCCAAATAAACCCGCCTGCGATCACCTTCGGCCACGATTGCCATCAAGCGCGCGCCCATACGCCCAGCTTTCCCCTCGGCCTTGATGTAATCGCCCGAGACCGGGGTCCCGGACATCAGGCAGGCGAAGTTCGCACGCGACAGCTTCGTACCCCTCTTCGTCGCTTCGACATCTTTCGGTTCGCCGGCCTTCACGGTGAATCGGTAAGTGCCGCCCTCGATCACAGGCTCAACGTAGATCTCCTTGCCGGCCTTGGTAGAGAGCATGAAGTTCGAGACAAGGGGCACGTCCACCTGCGTGAAGGCCGGGTTCGGGCTCTTGACTGTGCGGGCCCAGAGCCAAGCGATCACGGTGAGCTTCCGCCCCGCATACAGCTTTAGCTCAGGACGCGCCGCCATCAATTCGGGGGTGATCTCTACTTTTGGGTAAAGGTACCCAATACGTTCCTCCGCCACTTCGCGCATCCACTTACCGTAATAGCGAACGTCCTCAGCCAGTCCCTGTGCGCCACGCCATCCCTTATCAATCTGGGCCTTCTGTTTCTGGGCGTCGGGGTTGACAGGCGGTCGTCCTGCGAACTTGGGCGGAATTTCGATCATCGCCTTGTTGATCAGCACCGCAACGGGATTCAGGTCCGTGGCGTGGCTCTCAAGCCCCAGACGTTGCGCCTCCAGCGGCAACGCGCCGCCTCCTGCGAAAGGGTCATGAAACGCAGGTAACTTTTGGCGATCGAAGAGTTCCGTGGCCCGTGGATCCCCCGCGTTGTCGGCGCAAGCGCGCCGCCAGCTCTGCCAGATTTCGTCCCGCGCGGTTTGCAGCACCACCTCGTTGGTGGTGCTCTCCCATTTCACCAACTCACGCAGAATGGCGAACAAACGCTCGCGCTCCAGATCTGCCAGCACCCCCGCCAGCGTCGGCTCAGCTCCCGGCTCGGGAATCGTTGTGTCACCCGCGTGCAGGGCCTGCTCGTGCAGGCCCTTGCGCTCCAGCCACGTTGCATGACGTTTTTTCAGTTCGCGTTCGGCGGCGCGCTTTTTCGCTGGGTCGCGACCCAGCGTTTCGACATAAGTCGACGGATCGTCCGCCATCTGCGAAAAAATTACTGCGCGCGCTGCGGCCAACGGCCTGCGCGCCCACCACAGGTGCAGCGTACTGGGGTGGCCGTGGCGGATGGACTTCTCGCGGGCCGAGGCCGCGTTGATCGCCTCCAGCGGCAGCGCGACTTCAATGAGCTTTTTGCGGGTGATGACGGTCATGCGGGGGTCTTGTTCGGTTCGATCATTTTTTCGGCCTCTGTCCATGCGCGCTCTTTGAGGCTGTTGCCGGCACCGAACCAGGCACTGTCGAGGCGCTCAACCACGCCACTGGCGCGCACGTGGTCTGCGTAGTAGGTGACGGCGTTGACGGCCCCCCAAAGGGTGCCCTTGGCGGTCTGGATGTCTTGGCCGGGCGCGGAGCGGTACAACGACATCCTGTTGATGTGGTCGCGCTCTGCCTTTGCACCCAACGGTTGCGGCAACTTTCGGCCAAGCAACCGGTCGAAGAATTCCGAGACTTTGGCGTCGTCCATCTTGTGGGCGGCAGCCGCGCGGATTTGCTTCAGGAAGGTCGACCACGAGACATTGATCAGGCCCAGCTGCTGCTTTACATCTTGCATCTCGAAGCGCCGTGTGTGTGGCACCTTGATATGCTTGCGCCCCTGGCTCTTGACATCATCCAGCGCGAAGAACAGCGTGTTTTGGCAGACGACGCGAACACTGGTGAAAGCTGCCGTGGTGGCCAGCGTCTTGTCGCACGAAGTGGCCAGCAGCACGTAGAGCTTCATGGGGTCAGTATCGCCATTGCCGACGTGGTCGGTGACGCCCGTGCTGGCCAGGGCCCAGACTTTGCGCCCGCCGTTCAACGCGCCAGCGGTTTCCAGCGTGTAGCCGAAGTCGGAAACCAGGTCTCGGTAGAACTCCAGCACTTCCTTCGGCTGCACCAGCTGGTAGTCACCCGAGACAACAGAGAGTGCGTCACGCGTGTCGCTACGTGCCAGCACGAAGCGGTCAGGCATCGTGCGAATCTTTCCGTCCACTAGGTACAGGACGGGCAGCCGCTCCAGGTGCCACTCCAGACGGGCAGCCTTCAACCAAACCTCAATCGGCTGATTGGGGGGAAGCTCTTCGCCCAGGCCGTGCCACGGCGTTTCGCCGACGTAAGCCATGGCCGGCTTGCCCGTGGTGTGATCGAGGTCGTGACTCATTGAATGGTCTCCAAAGTGTTTTCTAGATCGGCAGCGACCTTCAGGCCGGTGACGCGCTGAATTTCCTGCCACAGGCGCTGCTGACGCCAGGCCAGAAAGGCGTCGTAGCCGTCGGCAATCAATGGTGATTCGGCGCCCACCGGCAAGCAGTGCGAGCCCAGAACCGTGTCGAACGGGAAGCCTGGGGTGGCCTGGATGACCGCCAGGTAGTCGGACGGCGCCCGTGCGCTGATGATCTGATTCGTGGTGCGGTCGATCAGGGTGCGATTGAGCACGCAGTCGCGCGCAACGGTCGACTGTATGCCCTTGGTGTCGCGCAGGTAGGCGGCCGGGAACACGTGATGGTCGTCGATGCCTTCCTGGTCGATCAGCTTTCCGGTGATGACAGCTTGCGTGTGGAAGTCTCGCGCACCAGTGCCCGAGCCCAGCACGAGGCAGATCGTGCCCCGGTAGACGGCACGCTGGCGCGGCGTGATGTCGCGCAGCGCCTTGGGGTCGAAGCGGAGTCCGCGAACTGTTTCGGGTTCGGCACCGCCCTCCAGCCAGACGCCCAGCTCGCCAACGTCCCGCGCAGCCTGGCTATTGGGCGAACTCTCGTAAGCCTGGCCGAAGACGCTGCACCAAAACCACCGCTTTAGGCGCTCGCGCTTCACGCCAGTCGCGGGCGTGCTGGGCATCGCCGTTTTGGCCAAAGCTGCGGCCAGGGGCAGGAGCATGGTCTGATAGGGCACCACTTGGGCTTGGTGACCTTGCAGTCATCCCTCAGGATCTGCAGGCCCAGGGCCAGGCCGTCGGTAACCTTGTCCCACCAGGCTGTGATGTCGGTCGCAGCAAGGTTCAGGATGTCTTTGCGCTTGCAGGATGGTGCCGTGCGGCTGGCCAGTGCGACCGACTGCAGCACGTAATACGGGTCAACCTCGAAATCCGCAATGACCGGATGCTTGGCCAGCGAGGCATCCCACAGGTCGCGAAGGCGGATGTTCTGCGGCCAGAACCGGGCGGTCAGCAGCTCGAACACACTGAGCTTGACACCCGTGCGGTTCAAGGTTTCGAAGATGGTGCACAAGGCGTCTGGTTCGGTCTCGGCTGACAGGGTCACGACCGGAAAGTGATAGTCGTCGATGGCCTTGATGCAGCCTTCGCTGATGGCCGTCAACGCGTCCAGCATCGCTGTGCGTTCTGCTGCGGGCATCGGGTTAGTCACGTTCAAGGCCCACTTGAGGAATCCACCGGCGCCTGTCTTCAGCTGCGACAGGGGAAGGATGAGGTCCTTGGCCTGGGCGTCAAACTTCTCATGTTCCTTGGACCACTTGGTGTTGGCGCGAACATGGAAGATGGCCTCCTCGAAATCAACACCCGCGATCAGTTTGCGAACGTCGAGGAAATATCGATGCTCGCCAACCCCGTAGAAGGCTTGGTACAGCGAGGTCAGCCGCTGCTGCCCGTCCAGCACCAGGAACGTGTGCTTGAAATCGCCCAGCGCTGGCGCACCCTCGAACTGGCGTACGGCAAAGACATGCTTGCTGTCTCGCACCCGCAGCAGGCTGCCGGCTGGATAGTTGGCCGCAATGGAGACCACCAGTTCCTGGGTGGCACCGGGCTCCCAGACGAAATCTCGTTGAAAGTCGGGCAGGACCATCGTGCGCGAGTGCACGTCGGCGAGCAACTCCTTCAGTGCCCTGGGGTTGGTGTCTTCGAACAGGCTCATGGGTCTTTCGGGTAATGGGGTTGCTGCCAGGGCGGGCTGTCAGGTCATAGCATTGTCGAGGTGGGACGGCAGCCATCCGACCACGGCGCTCTGTGTTTCGTCGTCCCAGAAGTAGTAAAGGCGGAAGCAGCGATTGCGCTCGCGCGAATCGCCGCGCTTAAGGTGCCAGTCAAGCACGCGCGGACGGCCGCCATGTTGAACGGTGTACTGCTCGCTATGGGTGCGCGTGGCCTCGCCGACCGGGCTATTGTCGAGCTTCAGCCGTTCGCACGCCGCGTCGAAAGCTGCCTTGGCCGCTGGGCTTGGCAGGCGCTTCATTGGCACGAAGTGATCGCGAAGCAGTAGCAGCACGTGGTAGGTGAAGCTCGGGTCTTCATAGAGCGATGCCTTCGCCCCACGGTATGCACGGCTCAGCAGGGTGACCGAACCCGCAAGGTGATCGCGTGCCCAAGTTTCAAGCTCGCGCAGGTCGTCTGGGATGGGGGTGGCAGCCCCGGCCGCCTTGAGTGCCGCCTCCAGTGCCGCGATGCGATCTCTGAGTGCATGCGCGCGCGACACCGCATCGTTGCGGGCGGCTTCAGCCTGGTCCAGTTCCTGTTGGCTGGCAAGCAGCAGACCGTCATACGTTTCGCGTTGTTTCTGGAGATCGCCCTCAAGCCGGGCCAGTTCCGTGTCGGCCAAGTCCAGCAGTTCCGAGTTGGTGGAGCCCGCTATTCGCGCGGCCTGCCGCTGCAGTTGCGACGCCATGCGGCGCACGGACTCGAAGCCCGGCAAGGCGTCATCGCGATCCGCCCGGGCCGCCGTGATGCCCAAGGTGTGCCAGATCAGCCATCGTTCATAAGCTTCGGCCCCGATGTCCTCCCAGTTGCGAATTCGCTCGGGCAGTGTCAGCGGGTGTGCATAGGGGTCGGACTTCCAGCGGTTGAATCCGGGCCGGTAGAGCCGCACGGCTTGTCGAAACACCGACAGCTCCCGCCCAAGTTGGTTCGACAGATGGAAGCTTGCATCGCCGCTGACGATGAAGAGGTGCGCCGCTCCGAGGGTGCGCTGACGGACCCGCAAGGAATCCACGGCTGTCTGGCGCGGGTCGTTGCTGCCATCAGGCAGCCCGAACACAATGACAGGGTTGCGCCGCAACGGGTCTTCCAGCAGATCGACCAAGGCCTCGATGCCCGGCTCGTCGTCGACAAAAATCGGTTCTGGCGAGAGCGGTCGATCGTCCAGGAAGGGCTTGGAGCCAAGCGCGACAGCGCGCACGAAGCCGGGGACCGAGCGCTCGAACGGGATGTCTTCGCCGCGGGTGGCGCAGATGAGCCGCGATCCGAACAGCACATCGCCATCGGGCGCTAAGCCGACGCCGATCTCCGTCACCCAGGTGCGCATGGGTACGTTCTTGTCGGCATCGTCCAGCCGCGCAGACCAATACCTCGGGTCGCGGATCGCGACCGCCGCGGTACGCTGCGCACCGATGTCTGCAAGTTCGAAAGACGTACGCTGCCACGCCTCGTTGGGCAGCTTGCGGCCAGAACGGTTGTTCATCCAGCGCAGGATGTGGTCGACCGTGGACGCGAACAGGTCTCCGTCGCGCGCGGGTTTCAGCCGCAGCTGAACTTGGCTGACCGGGCGGATCAGGGCGCGGTTCTCGCGCAGGCGGCTGGCGATGGGGGCCAGTTGCTCGCTCAACGTCGCAGGGCTCGTTTCGTTCTTGGTCATGGGGGGCGCACCTTGGTCAGGCCGGCACGCTGGCGCGCGCCAGCAGTTCGGCCATGCTGTAGTTGACACTGGTCGCGCCGAAGTCGGGCTCGGCGCGGAACGGCTGCCGCACATAGTGGACGGTATGTTCCTGCTCGTCGTGGAACTCCACGATCGCCAGGATGAAGGCGTCTGGCTTGTTCAACGAGTAGAGGATTTCGTTGCGCGTAACGGTGATGTTGTCGGCACCAGTGACCCGACCCTTGACCTCGATGAATCTCAGCAGGTCAGACGCGGCGTGCTTGCTCTCGATGTCGTAGCCGAGCTTCTCGAATTCACGGTCGACGGGCTCGTAGCCGAGACTGGCCTCAATCGCCATGACAGCCGCGCGCGCGCGCGCCGCCGACGCCGCCGTATCCACAGGCCCATGAGAAGTGGTGGAGGTTTCATCCTTCTTTGATGCGGGGCTCAGCTTTTCTAGCAAACCCTTTGGCAGAACCAAGAGGCCGCCCAGAACCACTGGCGGCAGAGCCGACATCTGCGCTTCCATGTCCAGTTGCGCCAAGCGCTTCTGCAGCCGGGCCTGGAGGTCATCGGCCCGCCTGCGCGCTTCCTGCGAATTGAGCTTGGCGTTGGCCTGGCCCGTGCTCTCTTGTCGCTGAAGCTGCTGCGCGCGGTGATCCCAATAGGCAATCTCTTTCGTCAAACGGTCCTTGACCGCAGCACGGGTCTTGCCGATCCAGCTAAGCCTTCTCGCGCGAACTTCCTGCAGGTGCGCGGGCACGACATGGGCAATCGCGTGGCCCATGGCCTTGGCCTCCAGGTCGCGGGTGATCCAGCCACACTCAGGCGCCCGGAGAAGTTCGCCAACGTCAAGCTCGCCGACCGCCAACGGCCGGTAGTCGAGATACGGGGCGTACTGCAGATGACTGGTTTTGCCCGCAGCATCGAGTTCGACGTAGAGCATCTGCTTTGAAATGGTCCGACGCTCTGAGCCCGGGCCGGCGGCCGTGCTGGCATCCTGGACCGCGTGCTCCAGGTAGAACAGGACCCGGGGCTGCGTGGAGTTATCGCGCTCATCCACGAGAACGGCGCCGCGACGGAGCAGGTCGCGATGGCGCTCTATGGTCAGGTCGAGCGTGGCGTCGAGCAGCGGATGACCAGGGCAGACGAAGGCTGCCAGGGCTTGGCCGGGCGGCGCCACCAGCGACTTGTCGAAGGCGATGCGCTCGTAGCGCGGTAGCACGGGTTCGCCGAGGCCGATAAGACGATCGCGGTTGCGAACCGGTGCGGGTACATGGGTGACCTCGTATCGCCTGGCCTCGCGCTGCCGCAGGGTCCCGCCCAGTTGCTTGAAGGCCTCCATGAAGAACGATTCGATGTAGTGCGGCTGCAAGCGCCGGGCGTCTGCACGCGCCATCTCGTCGCGAACCTTGGCCACGCTCGCCGCGTTCAGCGTGGTGTTCGCCAGCGCTCGGTTTTCGATCAGGGCTTGAAGCTGATCGTGGTTGACCGCACCGCTGATGGCCTGGGTGAGCCGGGCCTTTACGTCAGGACGCTCGCCATAGCGAATGGCCTCGATCAGCAGTTCTCGCAGCGGCTTGCCTTCGAAGACGAGCTTTCCAAGCACGTCGAATACCTGTCCACCCAGGGCCTTGCGCGCTTGCTCCAGTTTCTCCAGCAGGGTGAGATAGACCTCACCCTCGCGCGTCTTGTCCGCGACCAGATTCCAGAGGTGGCAGACCTCGGTCTGGCCGATTCGATGGATGCGCCCGAATCGTTGTTCCAGGCGGTTGGGATTCCAGGGCAGGTCGTAGTTGACCATCAGGTGGGCACGTTGAAGGTTGATGCCCTCGCCCGCCGCATCTGTGGCCACCAGCACCTTCGCTAACGGATCGTGCTTGAACGATTCCTGCGCCTTCAAGCGCTCTTGCCGACCCATGCCTCCATGAATGACCTGCACTGAATCAGGCCTCCCCAGCCGGTCGGTGATCTTCCGTTGCAAATAGGTCAGCGTATCCCTGTGCTCGGTAAAGAGAACGAGCTTTTGGCTCGGGCTTCCGACAGGTCGAACGTCCTTCTCAGACCTGTACTGAGCTCGGGGTTCTTCGGCCCGCAACGGGCCGCCATCCAACGTGAAGATCTTATCTAGCAGCGAAGCAAGCTCGTACCACTTCTTGTCGGTGCCGCTGCGCCGCACGCCATTGGCCAATGACTCCAGATGGGCCAACATGCCGATTTCGGTCTTCAGCTCGGCCATCGTTCTGGCCGCGGTGGCCTGGTCGAGCACCTCTTCCTCGACCGCTTCGACTTCGCTGTCCGGTGCGTCGTCCAAGTCGTCGAGATCGTCGGCGTCCAGCATCGGTCCTGCCTGGACCAGCAAGGTGCTACCTGAAGGCCCAAGACCGTGCTGCTGCAGCTCCATGTCGCGAAGCCGCTTCTCCAGCCGCTCTCGACGGCGCCGAAGCGACTGGTAGATGGCTTCGGGAGACGAGGCCAGCCGACGCTGAAGGATTGTCAGCGCGAAGCCCACAGTTCCCGCGCGCTTGTCGTTTTGAAGGGCCTCGGCCCGATTGAACTCCTCGCGTACGTAGTCTGTGACTTCGCGGTAGAGCTGTGCCTCGGCCGGGGATAGCTCGTACGGCACGGTGTGAGCGATCCGCTCCGGAAACAACGGCGTGCCGTCGAACTTGAGCAGGCTCTCTTTCACCATGCGGCGCATGAGGTCCGACACCTCGACCTGGTGAACGCCGTCGCGAAAACGGCCTTCGAACCGGTCGCTGTCCAGCAGTGCGAGGAAGAGTTGGAAATCCTCGTCCTTGCCGTTGTGCGGTGTCGCCGTCATCAACAACAGGTGACGCGTCATGCCGCCGAGCAGTTGGGCCAGCCGGTATCGCTTCGTGTACTTGATTTCGCCACCAAAAAAGGTCGCCGACAGCTTGTGCGCTTCATCGCAGACCACGAGATCCCAGCTGGCCTCGGGCGCCTGTAGCTTCTTCTGTACGTCTTCGTTGCGCGCCAGTTTGTCCAGGCGCGCGATCACCAGGGGTGTCTCGGTAAACCAGTTGCCGGTTCGCGCCGCCTCCAGCTTGTCGTTGGTTAGGATCTCGAAGGGCAACTGGAACCGGCGCCAGAGTTCGTCTTGCCACTGCTCGGCCAAGCTGCCGGGGCAGACGATGAGACATCGCTGCAGATCACCCCGGACGATCAACTCCTTGATGAGCAGCCCGGCCATGATCGTCTTGCCAGCACCCGGGTCATCGGCCAGCAGGAAACGCAGCGGCTGCCTCGGCAGCATGGCTTCGTACACTGCGGTGATCTGGTGGGGTAGCGGGTCAACCAGCGAGGTGTGAACAGCCAGGACCGGGTCGAAAAGGTGCGCCAGCCTGATGCGATGGGCCTCCGACACCAGTCGAAAGGTGCGCCCGTCGCTGTCGAAGCTCCAGGGGCGCCCGTGTTCAACCACGTCGAGCCGTGGCTCATCGTGCCGGTAGATGAGTTCGTTGCCCAGTCTGCCGGCGGCGCTCTTGTAGGTGAGTTCCAGCGCCTCGGAGCCAAACCACTGCGCACTGATGACCGTGACTAGCGCATCGGGGAGGATACCTTTGACGGACGCACCAACGGTAAGGTCTTCAAGTTTCATCGAGCGAGCGCTTTCGGTTGTCCTACAGGGGCCGGCGGAAGTCTTGCAAAGTGAGCACGAATCCTGATCTTCCGCAAATCAGCAGGCGGGCCGTTGGGAGCGCCCGCGCGCTGTGCCTTGCGCTCATCCACAGTGTGCAAGTCATCGGATCGCCGCACGGTGAGGATTCCAATCATCTGATGGACCACCTCTATTGGGTTGGCGACGCCGCCGGCCCGGAAGGCACTCCAGAGGGCATCGACTTTGCTGCGGAGTTCGCCGATGAGCATGTGTCGAGTCTGATCGAAAAGCAGGTCGAGTTGGCGATTCGCCATGCAAGTTTCGTCGGCACTCAGGCTTGACCGGGCTTCGGAAGCAGCGACTTGATCGCGGAAAGGTTGGAGATGACCAACTGCTTCTCGCCCTTTCTTGGCAAGCCGGTGAGCTCGAAGTTGAGCGTCCTGAGTGTGTAGAACAACATCGCCTGGCGGCATGTAACCGTGACGATTCCGTCGCTCATGCCATAGTCGATTTCGACGCCTTCGCGCTGCGTCGGTGAGAGCGAGTCGTCAGGCTTCAGGATGAGGTCAACGTATGTGTGCCACTCGCGGTCCTCTGATGGGTCAACTTCGGTCGGCGCAGGCGCGCCAGGCGACATGATCCGACCCAGGACAAAGTCCCGAAACCCCTTGCGAAGGTGACAGTAGGCCCTGACGTGCCATCGCACGCCGTCGTAGCCAAAAGCGTGTGGGCTGATGGAGCGTTCTTGGGGCTCTTCCCGCGCGATGGACTGGTATCGGATCCGAAGCTTTGCCCGCTCGGCGATCGCCTGGAGCAAGAACGCCAAGGTCTTCGATTCGACCGTTCGGTTGGGCAGGGGCACCGAAGCCATGGGTGGCTGAAACGCCAGAAACGCCTGGTCGCTTGTCAGGATCTGTCGCTTCAAGGCCAGTAGTTGGGACAGGTATTGCCGTGCTCCGCTGGACTCGTAGTGAGGGACGAACACCGACGTGGCGGCGTAGATGCGGGCACTGGTGTCGTACACCAGGTTTCCGGGTGCCAGTTCCGTGTAGCGCGCGATGTCGGCCGACGCCTGGGGGACCGATATTTTGAAAAAGTCGGTCACGTCACTGCGGTTGATTCGGCCACTCCAACGCAGGCGGAAGTCGATGAACTGGAGCCTGCGCTCCTGGCTCCACTTGACCGGGCTGGAGTCGGCGTCTTTGTCGCGAGGCAAGGCCTTGCTGGCAGATGCATCAGTTCGTCGGGCGGCGGTCGATGCACCCCCCCGCTTGGGCGGGGGGGTGGCAACCCGGGCAAGGCCGGGGGGTTGACGGCGGGTGGTTCGGCTTGGCATGTTGACAGTATAGTTTGTTGACGCGCATGAAAAATAGGCGAATATTTAATGTACTGACAGTTGCGTTGGTCCGCAAGACTGGTGGTAGCGAACCTTTGAGATCGCGGGCGGAACGGCCCCTAAGTACACAGGACGCGACTCTCGCGACACTCGCGCGCGGCCTCAAGTTAGTTTGATGTGTCAAAGTACCGAAGCATCCGAAGCGCCATGCGGACATGGCGCCATCCAACGTAGTGGCCATGGGCGGTCGCGTTCCGAAGCCGAAGGGTATGCCAGTACAAATCTGGCACTGCGCCAGTGGGACAACTCTTCAGATTTTCACCTAAGGAAGCAAAAGCCCAGACATCGTCTTCGCTGCTAGGCGAAGCGGGAAAAGCGCTCGGGTAGAAAACGAAGTCATCTGATCCCGAATTGAATCGCTGTTGATTGGTGCGGGTTTGATCTGAAATGTTGCCACGATCTTGGCGGCCATGCAGTCTGGTCTGAATTTGACTTTCAAACTGCAAGCATAGGGAAAGGACTTCTCCAGCCAGAGGAGCACAAACAAGATGATGCCGAAGCGCCCATACCTGTTTCCGAGGAAGGTCGGGTAGGGCAAGCAATGCCCTCGCCGCCCACGGAACAATGTGCAGGCTGTTCATCGACGGTGGACGCCAAAGCAAGTTCGCGGTCAATAGCTCTGCATGAAGAGTACGGAGGTGAGCTTGCTCAGGTCGCATGCTTCCCGACCCTATGCCCACCAAATCGCAAAGCAAATGCCGACCAGTGTGGCTGGCGAGTTGCTTGTTCGCGTGGGTCTGCAGCGCCAACTCAACGACTTCATCGTCACAAGTAGCAATGCGCTCCAGTTCGCTCCCTAGAGAAATTGCGTAGCTCAGGCAACCACCTGCCTCCCAGGCCGCACGATGGTGCAGGTACGCTGGCCAGATCGAACCCTCGTCCATTGTCGACGACTCTTCAGAGAGGACATGATGGGTTGGGCGACCGTTCACGAAGTCGCAGATCGGGTCCGACCTGATAATGCCACGACCGTCTACCAGCACTGCAGACAAACACACCGGAGTAGTCGACTTACGGTAGTACTCAAGGAGGTTGACGATCTCCTCCCAGTCATTCGGATCGACCGGCGCGGCTTCGATGAAGATAAGCAAGAACGATCGATCAAGCAGGCATGTCCTGATCTTCTCGCGCGCTTCGAATGGGCTGATCGTTGGATCCAACTCGAACTCGCGAAGCAGCGCCTGAGTAGGAGTACCGGCTTGACCACCAACCTCCAGTCGTCTGATGTCAAGACGCGACTCCCCACCGTTCGAGCCGTGTACCGCACGACATATCGACGGAATCACCAAGTCACCAATCGCCGCGCTCTCCGTTCGAACGACGCAAAGCCCTCCCTCCCGCAACCATGGCTTCGCTTCCGTCCAAGTACTAAAGGACCTTGATCCGCGGAACGTCCAGTGCGACGCATAACCGGCTAGCGAGATCTCAAGCTGCACTGTTTGGCCCAAGTGCTTTGATCAATCTAACCAGAGCGCCTGACCGTTCAAAGCTCACACGGCCAAGCGACTGCGCACTTTTGGTTGGTGAGCCGACATCTGCCCGCGCAGGAAGGATCCCCGCCTCAGCAAGCAGTTCGAGCGCCGACCAGTCACCAGGGTCGCTGAACGGCGCGCCGTTCGTTGACGGTCCATCCAAGATCGACCAGTACTCATGGAACTCCTTCTCCAGGTCGAACTTGTCTGACACCTCCTCAGTGATCTGAACGGCCATCTTGAGTAGCTCAACTTCGCGCGGCAAGAGGCTTCCGCTCCAAGTCGGGTCGCCAAGTTGTGCCGCATAGTCCGGCATCTGTGAATCGAACTGCGCCAAAGCTGTCTCAAGCTCCCGCTCCGATACTTCTGAACCCGACGACTGCAGCAGCAACCTGTTGAACGCGCCTACCAAGAATGGAACGAGACCCGTTGCCTCAGCAATCCTGGCAATTGAGTTTCCGGCTTTGAAATGGAGCGCACGAGCGTCCTCAAGCCACCAAGCCAATGTGCTTTCGGTCAGTTGGCCTAGCGTCACCACCTCGACCGGCACTTGGCCGCCGTCCAACGCATATAGCCTGGCCTTTCGCTGCAAGTCCAAGTCACCAATAAGCACCAGGGGTCGTGCGGCGTCTACCTCCAGAAAGACTTTCCAGAGGTCAACTGAGACGTTACCGAACACTTGCATTCCAGCCTCGATTTGGCCGGACGCCTCATCGGCCCTTGGGGCCAGTGAAAGCGCTGTGCGCTCGCAGCCCAATCGATCAGGTAAACCGCACTTCAAGTCGAGAAGCGCATCAGTCCAATGGCCACCGACGACGATCAATTTGCATTCGTTTCCATTATTTTGGTGGTACCAGTAGCGAATCGTGTCCAGCGCACTTTCCGACAGAACACACTGCGATACGCGTCGCTGCGATGCCCCCCCTCGAATTGCCTGTATCTGCTGGCGAACTTCCAGCGCTACCTCAGATTGCTGCGTCAGCACAGGTAAAAAGTGAGGGAATCGAAGTCGATACTCCCGTACGCCAAAGCGGGGGGCGTCTAAGACGGTCAGTAGTTCGCGATCGATGAAGTCTTGAAGGTTTCGCTCGATCTCAGACAAGGGCGACGTGTCGACCCTCTCCAGCCAGTCGGCGTTCGGGTCAATCTCCCGCAGCTTCGCCAGAACCTGTGCGGGACCTTCCGTAAGCGCCAAGCCTGGTTCTAGGTCCTTGAGCGCCAGAAGCGTCGCACCGAAGACAACGGCCCCGATCCGATTGCCTTGGAAGTTGTTGTTGACAACGGTCTTTATCTCGTCCAAGACCCCCTGTTCGCCCAATGTGGCGAGCACTTCTTCGTGTGAGACTGTCAACGTTTCGCGGTTTGCCGACCTGTTCGAACGTTTCAGCCGTCTAACAAGGCTCTCACCGAATCGAATCAAGACGGCAGGCTGGAATCCGCAACGCATCGCAACAAATGGGGCGTGATTGCCTAATGCTATGCCGATGCGGGCGAGCATGCCCTCCAAGAACTGGACGGCCTCTTCCTCGGCAAGGGGTCGCAGTACCAAGACATCGCCAGCGTTCGCCCAAACGCCGCCTCTGGTGTTGGTGACCCGGTACCCAGAGAAGATTGTTCGTATGCGGGGAAGTTGATTGCTGTCTACCTGAGCCGGCAACTCCTTCATCATGCGGAAACTCAGAGAACCTTCGCGGTCGAGGTTATATCGAGCAAGCTGCCCCTCAACGAAAGCGTCAGCTTCATCCAGTATCAACAAGACGCTGTGCCTGGGCTTCTCCTGCAAGAAGCGCTTCATGTACTCCGAGAAGCGTTCCGCAGGTGGCTGATCTCTCAACCCAAGCTTCTCTGGTAGCCCAAAGCGGTTGGCCATTTCATCGATGATGCAGTCCACGACCCATCGCTCTGACTCTCCACCCGCGATTGTGATGAAGAAGACGTTCAGCGTGTTGCCGGACGGCAGCGCGTAACCATCGAAAGTATTGGCGACATATTTCAGCAAGGCACTCTTGCCAAGCTTGCGACCGGAGAACACCCTGGTAAAGGACCACCCAAGTGCGACCCGCTCTGCGTCGTACCTTCGACCGATGTATGTCTCCAGCCGAACATGTTGACCGTCATGGCTTGAGAAGGGTGAGGCCCGCTCAAGGTCCAACTGTTCGAGGAGCACTTCGAGAAAAGGAATGAAGTCATGTCCATCCAGACGAGCGGTGGCCGCGCATAGCCTACAAAGATCCACGTCGTCAACAATTGCAGCGGCAACTCCTCGCTTTCGCAAACCAGAGCAGAGTTCGTCCCGGCGCGCCAGCGGGAGCCCAGGGGCCAAAAAGACGACTAGCGAGCCCGCTGCTTCGTTGCCCGCAGCTTTGCACCAGTCATCCAGAACGCTCCCACCTCGACTGGCCTGATGTGGTGATGGCGTAATGACGATCTGACTGAAGTCGGCCAATTGGGGAAGGAACGAAGGATTCAGCTTGGCGCGTTGGAAGTAGTTCCGGACTGTTTCGCAACTGATTGTCGTCTTCCGATCCTTGTGCTCGCGAAGCTCCGCAAGCTTGACCGGGAATCGTTTCTGGTTCTCACTGGACGATCGGCCGGCCTCGCCGCTAATTACTGCGTAAAGCAGTCTCGGCATTGCTTCCCGTCTACTCGGCTCTATGGTTCCGGTGGTCCACAGTTCGACCAAGTCGATCTGCTCCTTCGTGAACCCCTTGAGGTCATTCGCCAGCTTGGTTCTCGGCTCCGGCCAATTCTTGAGCGCGTCCTCCCGCCATCGCGTTCGGCGGCTCCCTAGTCGATCCCCGCCC
>Ga0105055_10003646_pt1 | contig 23138 bp, 30 predicted proteins | sample BON03_FD_78090 | JGI IMG/M metagenome (GOLD analysis project Ga0105055, IMG submission 78090) | Freshwater microbial communities from Lake Bonney liftoff mats and glacier meltwater in Antarctica - BON-03 | ecosystem: Environmental > Aquatic > Freshwater > Ice > Glacier meltwater | place: Lake...
AATAGCCCTCGGCTTGTCTTTTGGACTTCTCGGCTTATTCATGTTCAGAACGTATGCCAAAGCCTACCACTTCCGCCGCCGCTTCGCTTCGCGACCCTTCCGGTCACGCCGCCCTCCCCTCTCGTGCCGGTCTTAAAACCCGCCGACAAATCGTTGAAAACTGGCTCCCTCGCTATACTGGCGTCCCCCTAGAGGATTTTGGAGACCACATTCTCCTGACAAATTTCCAACGCTACGTGAAACTTTTTGCGCGCTGGAATCGCGTGCCAATCATGGGCAAGGACAAGCCGATGCCCAACGCCACCGCCGGCCGCATCACCATCATTAATTTTGGTATGGGCAGCGCCACGGCGGCCACGATCATGGATCTGCTCACGGCCATAAAACCCAAGGCGGTCCTCTTCCTCGGTAAATGCGGCGGTCTAAAACATCGCGCCGAACTCGGTGATCTCATTCTACCGATCGCCGCCATCCGCGGCGAAGGCACCAGCAATGATTACTTCCCGCCCGAAGTTCCGGCCCTGCCGTCGTTCGCGCTCCAAAAAGCCATTTCCACCACCATCCGCGAATTCGCCCGCGACTACTGGACCGGCACCGTCTACACCACCAATCGACGCGTTTGGGAGCACGACACTACGTTTAAGAAATACCTCAGCACCCTCCGTCCGATCGCTATCGATATGGAAACCGCCACGGTGTTTATGACCGGATTTTTCAACGAGATCACCACCGGTGCACTGCTACTGGTGAGCGATCAACCCATGATCCCGGAAGGCGTAAAAACGGCCGAGAGTGATGCGGAAGTTGATGAGTCCTTTGTGACCGAGCACCTCAAAATCGGCATCTCATCCCTCGAGCAATTGATCAACCGTGGGCAAACCATCAAGCATCTGAAATTCTAGCTCGGCTCGATCCCATGCGCTTCTCCCATCTTCGCCGATCGTGGTCCGATTTCCGTAATGCCCCGCCGGGACATCGCTTTCGCACGCACCACCGCTCCCGAGCCAATCGGGGGCCCAAACGAAGCCGAGTTTTTGCGCGTTTTCTTGCGATAACTGGAGCGGTTTTTTGCCTACTAATCGCCATTCCACTGATTATTCTGCCTGGCCCCGCGGTCCTTTTCTTCGCCCTCGCTGGTCTCCTTCTAGCGGGCGAATCCCGCTTCATGGCCGCTCTTTGCGATTACTTCGAACTACTGGGACGAAATTCGATCCGCCGCTGGCAAAGGCGTAAACAACCCCGCCTCGTCGAGCCGATTTAGTTGATCGTCTCTTTGGTGAGATCGAGCACTGGAGCCCGTTCGAGATCAAAATCCTCATCCATCACGGTCAGATCACCAATCGTGACTTGACCACGCTTTCCAAACGCGCCGGCCACCGTCGACACCACGGGAAATTCGGTCTCGCGCCCAATCATTGAGGCGGCCGCTACCACGATCTGGGGCAGCGCATCTTTCGCCCACACCCCGCGAGTGGGACAGGCAATTCGCGTCTGCCAAAGCGGGACCAGATCACCCTTGATCAGGGACGGGCGGTCGTATGCGTTGATGTTGACCACAAACAAATTCCCGTTGGCCAGTTCGATGATTCGATCAGCCCCTTTCTTCCGCAGTCCTTTCAACCACTGCCGCGGCTCCAACCCCAACGTCGGTTTAATTTCCCAATCGATATCCAACTTATCTCCGCCCAAAACCTGTAGCGCGGTGCCATAATCTTCCCACACGCTGCCCCACGAAAACCCGAGCACGATCGTGGGTGGATTTTCGTCCGTCGCGGGTATGTAGCCTTCTTTTTTCAAAGTCTTTAAAACCACCTGTAGAAACGCATCATTCGGCGGGATATTCTCTCCCCCAACTCCCCGACCAAACGTCTGATATCCCGCCGTCACCGCTTGGTAATAAATCGGGCTTGCCGCTGAGGGCACGGGACGCTCTCGCCCCTCATCCGTCATGTCAGTCACTGCGATGACTTGCAGATCTTCGTCGGCCATCAGGAGAGGTGAAACGAGAAACGTTCCGAGAACCACTCTTAGCATAACCTGGGGGATTCTGAGTCGCATAGGGGAAGCAAATTAAACATCAGCTGAACCGCAACTGTGACCTTCCGCTTGGAGCTCAGATCCGCTCTCAATCTCATGCTAACAATTGACTATACCCAGAATCTTTGACCCGCACCGCCCCCTTACCGGAAACTGAAAGGAGGCAGCGCATTACGATTCTCTGCCTCCTGCTCGTCTCCAGCCTAGCTGCCAACGAAGTGAAAACGCTCGATGTCGGCCGCAATCCTGAGCGCGTGACCCGGGGCCGGGGCGGCAAACCTTTGCGAAGCATCGTCCCGGGATATCGTTCTGCTGGAAGCGTCGAAACCGATCAAGCGGGCAACCTCTGCGCGACGGAAGGGTTCCCCGCGAAAATCTGGCAAATCCCGCCAGTCGGCCGCGCCCCGATTCTCCTCCATCAAGCCCCGTCCATGGCTGATCATTTTCTCGATCCACCTCACCCCGAGTTGATTGTCACCGACAGCAAAGCCGGCCGGTTAGTCCTTATTTCCCGCTGATCTGATGCGCGCTCCAATCTCCCTTCTCGCGATCCTTCTATTCGCCACCGCATCAATCCAAGCGACCGAGGCGCGCGGCACCTTTAACGTGAAAATGCGGCCGGCGAAGACCAACGGCGAAGTCGAATCACCCATTGGTCGAATGCAGCTTTCTAAAACCTTCACAGGCGATCTGGGGAGGGTATCGGATGGGCAAATGGTCGTGGGCGAACGGCGGTGCCAGGCTCCGCGGGATACGTCGCGATGGAAAAAGTGACGGTAACCCTCGCCGGGAAACCGGGGTCGTTTTACTTCCAGCCCAACGGCCTCATGCATCGGGGCGCACCGCCTTTGAGTGTCGAAGTCGTCCCTGACTCCGGGGCGGGCGAACTCACCGGGCTTTCGGGCCATATGACCATCGAGATGAAAGACGGAGCGCACCACTACGTATTTGACTATACGCTACCGCCGGGAGACTCAGATGCATTCCATCCTAGGGATGAATTTACTTTAGCGCAGCCAAATCGGCCCCGAAATTCAGGTGCGTGACCCGCCCTTGATGGACCAGTGCTGGCACGGATTTCACTCCCGCCGACTCAGCCTCGCCCAAGCGACCAGCGCTCTTCCCGAGGTGCACAATTTCCAGATCAACCGTGTGGCGATCGACGAGATTATTGACGGTCGTTTCGGCCTCGAGACAAACCGGACACCCGGCGTGATAGAAGATAGCTTTAGATTTCATTTTCATATTTTTCGTTGAGTTTGATTTTACGCACCGATCGAGAGCCGATCAACGACGCCGGCACTCTAACCTCGATTGCAAATCACCGCTAGAGGGCACAATTTGGGAAGGGGGTGACCAAAAGGTGCCTACTCGACTCGTCGCCCGAGTAGATGTATTATCAACCCATGCCCCGAAGTTCCTACCTGAATCTCGCCGAACGTAATGCCTACCGCAGTCTCGAAGATGTCATCGGTTGTAAATGGTCCACCGCCGTGCTCGGAGCGATTCAACGCGGCGTAAATCGTCCAGGGAAACTGGAACGCTTCATCCCCGGAATTTCGACCAAAGTCCTCAACGAGCGGCTGCGTAAATTACTCAACTATGGGTTGATCACCAAAGAAGATCATTCGGACCAAGTGCTCCACGTCGAATACCAGCTCACGCCGGTCGGCACCCGCCTGGCCAATATAATCGAACAACTGCACGCGCTCGGTGAAGCGCACGAGAAATCCGCTGACTAGGGTTCCACGTCGAACCAAAACGGCACAAACACTTCCTCGCCGTCGAGCACCATTTGCGCCCAGATTACAAACCGTCCAGGCTGAGGAATCGTCACTTGAAAATGAAGCACCGGCGCGGCCGGATCGGGCGCCTGTGCCAGATTGGTTTCCTGCGGATGGAGATGGGCAAAACCCGTTCGCTCCCGATCAAACGCCACCAAGTGAGCGAATGCGCCCATGACCTCCCCCATCGTCACGTCGCCGCCGCTGTGATGGCGAATGGTCAAAGTAAGATAAATCGGCTCTCTTGCTCGCATCGGCAGGGATTTCGCTGACAACTCGAAATGAAAATCTCCTGATTCCGCCGTCCAATTCTTCGGCAGGTTCGATTCGGAGACTTCGCCAGCGACGGCGATGTCCGCACTGGCGTAGAGCCCTCGCGCGGTCGCGGTCGGGGTAAAGTCGGCAAACACGCGATAGTCTCCTGCGAGCTTCGGGGTGAATGAAACCTTCCATTCACTGGGGTCTGCGCCCGCCTCGGGGTGCAGGTGTTGATAATCCTGCAGCGTTGGGTCAACGACCATCAAGTGCAGCTTGCGTGTGTGCGCCACCAGCAGATCGACCGGGGAAATTAATTTCCCCGATGAAGTCGTCAGGGTAAACGTAAAATCCGTCGGCGCTCCCGATTGTATTGAATTCGGCCTGACGGCCAATTCGACGGGAGATCGAGCCGTCGTAACGGGTAAAAACTGGGGAGCCGCCGGATCACAAAATTCGAGCACGTTATCTCCCTCTAAACGAAAATCGCCGTGGCTCAGATTGGTGCCCGTGGGCAGCCAACGAAAAAATACGAAGACCAAAATCGCTGCCGCGGTCAGCCCAAAGATTTGGAGTTTTTGGCCCGGATTTAGGGAGCCGGTATCAGTGACAACACTCATCGTAAAATTTTCCTCACGAACTGCTGGGTATCCCATTTGCTACCATCCGCGCGGTCGATAATCCGGCCATTTTTGTCGATCAGTAGCGTCGCCAACGTGTGCTTGATCAAAGGCCCATCGATTTCACCCACCAAAACGCCAAACTGCGTGATCAAATCCCTAATCGCCGATTCCGGTCCGGTTAAAAAGTGATAGTTACTCGTGTCGATTCCCCGCACCTCCGCATACTCTCGGAGCACTCCCGGAGTATCGTATTCGGGATCGAAAGTAATCGAGATCAGCGCCAGCTCGTCGCTTCGTCCGGCCTCAGCCACGGCCGTTTGCACCGCAATCATGTGAGCCACCGCGGCTGGGCACATCGTCGCAATCGGACAACGGGTGTAGATAAAATTGAGCAGGATCTTCTTCCCTCGAAAACGCGAGGCGTCCACCACGGCCCCGGTTTGGTCGTAGAGCGCAAAACTGGGGAGATTTTCGCCCACCGACCGGTAAGCTTTGCTGCCCCGAATATTAGTGTCCTCCCGCAAGGACGCCGCCGCCACCCCCACTCTCGAAGAATCGATATCATCAATCCGCCAAATGTGATCGAGGCGGTATTGCCCCATGTCGACTTCGATTAACCGGGCACTTATCCGGGCGCCTTCGACCGCGTTCGCTAAATCGCCCTCTCCCACCTCAAACTCCATCACCATCGCCGGCATGAAATCGGGAATCTCATCATGATCGACGAGCAAGGTTCCCCGCTCTTGATCAACGCGGATGATTTGTCCGGTCAGCGGTAATCCCAACAACTCGGTTCGGGTTGTTCCTGATTTTTCCTCCGCTTCTTTTCGCTGACAACCCAGACCGGCGCCGAACAGGAAAAACCCGAGCAGGCCTGCAGATAAACTAATGCGAGAGATTCTGAAAAACACGAACTTACGGATTCCTCGGCACCGGGAATTGTCAAATCGAATGCCGTAAGTAATGGTTTCGTTCTTACTGACTTAATTTCTTCTAATACGTCATGATCGCACGCTTAAAATCATCCCGCACCTCAGAATATCAGCCCGAAGTCGCCTGGTTCGCCGCCATCGGCGGAGTTTGGGTGTTCGTGTTAATTATGCTCGGCGCCTTCACCACGAGTATCGGCGCCGGCATGGCTTTCCTAGACTGGCCCTTATCCAACGGATCGCTCAACCCCGAAGGTTGGCTCTCCGATATCATGATGTTCGCTGAGCACTCGCATCGGCTCAGTGCCGGGCTCATGGCATTCATCACCATCGCAATCTGGCTCCTCGTCTGGGCCCGCGAAGATCGGGCGTGGGTCCGTAACCTCGCCTTATTCGCCGTCGTGCTCGTTTTCACCCAGGCCCTGATCGGTGGCCTCCGAGTGCTCTTCGATCATCTCCATATCGAATCTATCGAAACCAGCGTCGGCCGACTGTTTGCCATGGTTCACGCCGGCCTCGCCCAAATCTACGTCTGCACCCTCTTGGCGATCGCGATGGTTTTGTCGCGTCGCTGGATCAACTGGCAGGGTCCGGCCGTCTCCGGCAACATCGTGCGGTGGGGCCGCTGGTGTGTCGGACTGCTGCTGCTGCAACTCGCGGTCGCAGCCGTGATGCGGCACAGCTACGCGGGGCTGGCGATCCCGACCTTTCCGCTGAGCACCCCGGAGGGTGATTTGCTGCCTCCGCTCTGGAATTTCAAAGTGAGCATCCACTTTGCCCATCGTGCGATGGCGCTGGTGCTCACGGTCGCTCTGGGCGGATTTATCTACGCTATTTGGCGCGATTCCAGAGTGGGCGGCGGATTAAAATCAACTGCTGGCGTAATTGGAGGACTATTGGTTGTGCAAATCGCATTGGGTGCATCTGCTATCTGGATGACCCGCGATCCCTATATCACCACCGCCCACGTTCTCGTCGGAGCTTGCCTGCTCGCCGCGACATTCGGGGCGGCAGTTTGGTCAAATCGTAAACCGATTTCCCACGCGGCATGACCGATTCACCCTCAATCACCGCGGTCCCCGCCGACGCGCCCAAGGGGAAATTTTCCGACTATCTTGAGCTGACTAAACCCCGCTTGAGCATGTTGTCGGTGATCACGGCGCTCGTCGGCTACCTCGTGGTGCGGGCACCGTGGGACTGGACCCATTTCCTCACGACCATCGTCGGCACCTCGGCCTGTGCTGGTGGCGTTGCCGCCCTCAACCAATGGATGGAGCGCGATACCGACGCCCAAATGAATCGCACCTCGGATCGCCCAATCCCAGCCGGTAAGGTGCCGGACGGAGCTGCGTTTGTAATGGGCTGGGGACTTTGCATCGCCGGGCTGGCCATCTTGTTCGCCCTCGCCAGCACGTTGGCCGCGACCTTCGCCCTCGCGACCATTGTCACCTATCTCGCTTGGTATACCCCGGCAAAACGCTACTCGCGTTGGAGCACTGAAATCGGGGCGATCGCCGGCGCATTTCCTCCCCTTATTGGCTATGCCGCAGCTCATGGAGGGATGGAACCTCTTGGTTGGGTGCTGTTTGGAATTCTTTTGTTCTGGCAAATTCCTCACTTTATGGCCATTTCTTGGACCTACCGGGAGGACTACGGCAAGGTATCCTTCCCCATGCTTCCAGTCCGAGACAGCGAAGGCGGCAAGGTGGCCATGTGGTCCCTCGTCAACACCCTCGCGTTAATCGCGGTCAGTGCGCTCCCCACCCTGCTGGGCGAAGCCAGTTGGTTTTACTTCGGCGCCACGATGCTCTTTGGACTCTGGTTTCTCACCCGTGCGATCAGATTCATGCGGCCTGAAGGGAGAGACAAGGCGGCCCGTAAACTGTTTTTCGCGTCCATTGGATGGCTTCCACTCCAACTCGGCGCCTTGGTAATCGATCGACTATTTATCACATGAGCATACAAGATATCCCGGCGTTAAACGCCTGCCTGAATGGCCTCGCCACCATTTTGATGACCGCTGGTTTCATTTTCATCAAATCCGGCAACAAAAAATCCCATCGCAAGATGATGCTTTCTGCTGGCACCGTCTCAGCCGTTTTTCTCGTCGGCTATGTCAGCCATAAAATCCTCGTGAAAGGCGTGCACACTCCATTCGGTGGCGAGGGAGCGATTAGCACCTTTTATTACACGATGTTGATCTCTCACATCATTCTCGCTATCTCCATCGCTTATCTCGTGCCTCGCACTTTCTTGTTCGCGATCAAAGGTGATTTTGAGCGGCACAAAAAGTGGGCAAAGTGGACGTTCCCAATTTGGTATTACGTCAGCGTAACCGGCGTCTTAGTCTACTTCTTTCTGTATCAGTGGTGGCCACGTGCGGCCTAATCGCGGTAACGGTCCTTGTCGCGAAACACAAAAACCCGCCCTCCCTGACGGAGGACGGTAGCCGATTAAATATTCGACTTTAAAAAACCGAGTTACTTCACGATCAATACGCCCTTCATACCGGCCATGAAGTGAGCCGGAAAGCTGCAAAGGTAAACATACTCACCGGGCTCCGAAGGAACGGTGAAGGTAATCGAATCGGATTCACCCGGTCCGAGCAGCTTGGTGGCTGCGAGAACTTGATTCTTCATTTGAGCTGGGATGTATTCCGTTTGCGGCGAGGTCATGGCCGCCATAGCGAACGCACCCGAATTGGCCTCTTTCGTGAGCACCACGAGGTTGTGTCCCATCGCGGCTTTCGGCAGCGCGCCTTGGTTCACCAGCGTAATCGTGAGCTGCGAACCGGCAACTGCCTCAATTTTGGTGATGTCAAACTTCATCGTATCGTTCGCGATAACTTTGACGGTTTTGCCTGCGACAGGCTTATCGGCCATCGGCTTTTTGACTTCCGCGATGGTCGCGGAGTTCGGCTTGGCGGTTTCCTTAACCGTCTGGGAGGGAGCCGCGGCCGTTTCTTTTTTGCCGCAGGCCGTGAGCCCGAGCACAGAAATGGAGAGGATCAGAGTGGAGATCGTTGAGAATTTCATTGCAGTGTGAACCAATCCAGCATTCCCCCAATCGCCAGTGAAATCGGAAGCTCGCCTTGGCTATGCACTTTACTTCACAAGACGATTAGCCCGGTCATCTAATCAAGATCCATTCATATAATGACTTGAAATGGCCGGTCGCATGAGGAGGGTATCTGACTTCCTGTGCCCGCATCAACGGACACGGCCTATTTGATCCCATGAGTTCTTCAAATTCTTCCGCTCGGCCTTTCAGACGCTTCACCGCGGCGCTGCTTGTTGCCCTGCTGCCACTTTTCTGTGGCGGCTGGCTCAGTGGCCACCAATCCACCTTCGATACGAAAGGTCCCGTTGCAAAGGTGCAGTTGGATATTTTCTACGTCACGTTGTGGGTCACATTAGTGATCTTTGTGTTCGTTGCCGGATTTCTCACTTACGCGACCCTCAAGTTCAAGGCTCGCAACGAGGCGGACGAGCACGCAGAAACTCCCGCCCAAGGACACGGTAACCCTGTCGTAGAAATGGGGTTAATCGTCGCCTCCATCTTAGCACTGGTTATTATCGCTGTGCCAACCATGAAAGGTATCTGGTACACCTATGACGTGCCAGAGGATGCCGAAAATGCCTACGAGGTTAATGCCATCGGCTATCAGTGGTGGTTTAAATTTGAATACCCCTCCGAACTCGCGCCCATTGAAACGGGAGGTGAAGCTCCGCTAGTGGTCGCCAATGAGTTAGTTATTCCAGCAGGCCGTCCAGTTCGGGTTAATCTCCGAACAACTGACGTGATCCACTCCTTCTGGGTGCCCAAACTAGCCGGTAAGGTCGATATGATGCCCAACCGCGGCAATCGCCTCTGGCTTCAAGCCGACGAGCCCGGTTACTTCTGGGGCCAATGCGCGGAATACTGCGGCGAGTCTCATGCCGTGATGCGGTTCCGAGTCATCGCCCTCAACGAAGAGGATTTTGCGAATTGGGTTGTTAACCAGAGTAAACTCGCCCGGACGGTCACCGCCACCACGGAAGAAAAGCCTCAAGCAAAATTTGCCAGCTACTCTTTTCGTCGCAACCAACCGGGCTGGACCGAGGAATTTGACGCCGATCCGTTCGGAAAATGGCACGAGCAACAATTCGTCGACGAGTCGAAAGAAAGCCCAGCGTTGATTGCTGATGGTCGAAGACTGTTTTCGCAAAAACTCTGTATTACCTGCCACGCGGTGCGAGGCCATGGTGCCATGGGTGTCATGGGCCCCGACCTCACTCACATCGGAGCCCGCACCACCATTGCGGGCGGACTGTTGGAAAACAGTGAGGCCAATATGTATCGGTGGATAACCGAACCTGATCAGGTAAAACCCGGCAATCAGATGTATGAGGGGATTAACAACTCTCAAGCCACCGCCCATAAGGTCGGTGCGAATCCAGTCGTGATGAAAGGTTACGTCTCCCGTGATCCCGTCTCGCAAGAGATCCTGGAACACAATATCGAATTTACCGAAAGCGAAGCGCACGCCCTCGTCGCTTACCTTCACAGTTTAAAATAATCGGCTCTACACCTTGCCCGCCATGGATCAATCACTGACCAATTCCGAATTTGTCGGTCACGAGGAGCACGCTCCCGTGGCCAAACGTTCGCTTATCTTCACCCGCCCGGACCACAAAACCGGTATTGTGAGCTGGCTCACCACGGTCGATCACAAACGAATCGGCTTCCTTTACGGAGTCAGCGCTCTGTTCTTCTTCCTCGTAGGAGGGGTTGAAGCGCTTTTGATTCGGACGCAACTCGCGGTGCCAAACAACACGTTCCTGACTGCTCAGACCTACAATGAGATGTTCACGATGCACGCAACGACGATGATCTTCCTCGCCGTCATGCCGCTTTCGGCCGCGTTCTTCAATTATATCATGCCGCTGCAGATTGGCGCTCGAGATGTCGCTTTTCCCCGGCTTAACGGGTTTGCCTTCTGGGTGTTCCTCGCCGGCGCTATCATCCTTAATGTCGGCTTTTTCGTGAAGTCCGGGTTGCCGGATATCGGCTGGTTTGGCTACGCTCCGCTGACTTCGACCGCGTTCTCCAGTGAGTTTGCCGGAGATATGTCGACCGACCTCTGGATTATTGGCCTGCAGACGTTGGGGGTCTCGTCGATCGTCGGTTCGCTGAACTTCATTGTCACCATTATCAACATGCGCGCTCCCGGACTCACGATGATGCGCCTGCCGGTGTTCACGTGGATGACTCTGTTTACCGCCTTCCTCATCATTCTTTCGTTCCCTGCGATTACGATCGCATTGGTCGAGGTCATGATGGATCGCAACTTTGGCACCTTCTTCTTCGAAGTCTCCGGCGGGGGTCTCCCCATTCTGTGGCAGCACTTGTTCTGGGTCTTCGGTCATCCCGAAGTCTACATTCTGATCCTTCCTGCGATGGGAATTATTTCCGAGATCCTACCGACTTTTTCCCGCAAACCTCTCTTCGGATATCCTATCGTGGTCTTTTCTGGTGCGGTCATCGGCTTCCTCGGATTCGGCGTATGGTCTCATCACATGTTCACCACCGGGTTGGGCACCGTAGCCACGGCCGCCTTCTCCCTCGCAACCATGGCAATTGCTGTCCCCACCGGAGTTAAGATCTTCAACTGGATCGGCACCCTCTGGAATGGTCACCTGATGATGCGCACTCCGATGATGTTCGCCCTCGGGTTCGTCTGGATGTTCATGATGGGCGGGTTTTCCGGTATCATGCATGCTGCGGCACCTGCCGATGCTCAACAGCAAGACAGTTACTTCGTCGTAGCCCACTTCCATTACGTACTCATCGGCGGATCAATCTTCGCCCTGCTCGCCGGAATTCACTACTGGTTCCCTCTTATGTTCGGCCGCAAGGTCTCTGAATTTTGGGGCAAACTTTCCTTCTGGGTCATTTTTGTCGGATTCAACGTCACTTTCTTCCCGCTGCACTTTGTTGGTCTTAACGGCATGCCTCGTCGCACCTTCACCTATGACGACAACATGGGATGGAGCAGCATCAACATGATCGCCACCATCGGTGCCTTCGTCTTGGGCATCGGTATCGCGGTCTACTTCGTGGTCATGATTTACACCTACTATAAGGGTGAAAAAGTCACGCGTGATCCTTGGGACGCTCGCACCCTCGAATGGTCTCTGCCCACCCCTCCTCCCGTGCACAACTTTGACGTCACCCCTAAGGTCCACGCTCGCGACGCCTTCTGGGATATGAAGAACAACAAAGAGCAAACCGCCAAAGATGCCGTGGAAACGGCAGCGGCGGATGAGGCTCACGGCGGCGTGCACATGCCAAGTAACTCTTGGTTCCCGATCTTCACCGCCTGTGGCATGCTCATCGGAGCGCTTTGCTTCGCCAACCACTTCATCCCCGGTGCTATCGTCGGCCTGGCTATCACCTTCGCCGGTGCTTGGATGTGGTCTATGGAAGGTCCTGGCGGTTATCACATCCATCCTACCAAGGACGAGAACGACCTCGGCAAGTCCTGATCTGGAAACCTATTTACATTACCTGAAATGAGCTCACACGCCGCCACGGCTGGTCAAATCGACCACCACCACGACGCGACCACGACGACCGGGATCCCGAACAAGAAGCTCTTCATGTGGGCATTCTTGGCCTCGGATTGCATGTTCTTCGGCACGCTGATCGCGACTCACCTCGTTTACCGTCTACATCCCCCTGTAGGCACTCCTGACCCTCGGGATATCTTTGCGATCGAACTGACCTCCGGGTCGACGTTTGTCCTGCTCATGTCGTCACTCCTTATGGCGTTGGCGGTGAACTCCTGCCAAATGGGCAATGTCGTCACGACGCGAAAGATGCTGCTGGGGACCATCGTGTTCGGTCTGATCTTTCTCGGCGTGCAGGTCTATGAGTTCGTTCACTTTGTTCACGCCTATGGCCTTACCCTCTCCAGTAGTGTGTTCGGTTCGACCTTCTACACCCTGACGGGCACCCACGGCGTTCACGTCGCCATCGGTATCTTGTGGTTGGTGTTGATGTATATCCGTTCCTTTAAACCTGCCGACGAATCCGACGGTCAAGGGTGGATCATGCGAGGGGTTCTCCACTTCATCACGTTCGCCGCGATGGCGGTGCTCAGCTTATACACCCTCCTCGCACTGGTTCACGGTTACGAGGACGGCCATGGGCTCGCTTACTTCTTCAGCAACCACTTCATGGCTTTCTTCGGCTGTGTCGCACTGCTCGGAGGCCTCATCTGGTTCGCGAAACCTCGCGGCCCCGTCGACTTCGGAGAAGCTAATGCCATCGACGTCGAATCAATGGGCCTTTACTGGCATTTTGTTGATATCGTCTGGATCGTCATTTTCCCGGTCGTTTACCTTCTCGAATACGTTGTTTTGCCATGAGCGCCTCCGCCACTGTTTCCCCTGACAACTCCCACGTCCACGAGGGCAAGTTCCACGTCTTCGTCCAACTGGCGATGATCCTCGTGATCATCACCGGAATGGAACTCCTCGTGATTTACATGCCACTGGCCGACTGGCTCATCATCACGCTCCTGATGATCATGTCGGCATTTAAGTTCATCGCCGTGATCTGGGTCTTCATGCATCTCAAATGGGATAAGAGGTTTTGCACGGTTCTTTTCGTGATCGGGCTGATCTTAGGAGCAGGAACCCTCGGGGCGTTACTGCTCATTCACGGAGCAGAAGCCGCGCGCCCCGTCGGGCCAGCTTACGATGAGGCTGCATAAGCGCTAAAAAGCTCTTGAGACCCTTGACGAGGCGGCCAACTGGCCGCCTTTTTCGTGCGGTATCGTAACGAAGCTATACCGCAACAATCCGCTCAACTTTAGCTATGAATCTCATCGACTGGCGCCACTGGCACAACGAACCCTACCTCATCGGTGGTCTGGTGCTGCTGGCGTGGGGCTACGCCCTGCTCACCGGCCCACTACAGGGAAAACTGGACCCGCGAGCATCAACCCCTGCTTGGAAAGCGTGGAGTTACTATAGCTCCCTCGTAATCTTCTATTTGGCCGTGGGATCACCTTTCGATCAACTCGGTGAACGGTTCCTGTTCTCCGCCCACATGGCTCAGCACATGGTGCTCATCTACCCTTGCGCGATTCTCTTTCTCGTGGGACTCCCCCCTTGGCTGGTGGATAAATTCGCGGCGGTACCCGTCATTCGCCAAATCGGCTGGTTCTTTACCCACCCCGTAGTGGCTGGGATTATTTACGTCATGGTGCAAAGTGTTTGGCATCTGCCTGCGCTCTACGACTTGGCGCTCCAAGATCGATTGATGCACGTGTTGGAGCATGTAACGTTCTTCGGTTCCGCCGTCATGTTTTGGTGGCCTGTTCTCGCGAACTCTCGAGTCTGGCCTATGATTACCTATGGCAGCCAGATGATCTATCTCTTTGCTGTCGCGGTCGGTCTCACTCCCCTCTTTGTGGCCGTGACCTTCTCCTCCGAAGTACTTTATCCGACTTACGAATTCGCCCCACGAATAATCGACAACTTTGGCCCCATGGATGACCAACTTCTCGCCGGTGCCATCATGAAGCTGTCGAACGTGTTGATGACTTTTCTGGCCTTCTGTTTCGTTTTTCGGCGCTGGTATCGCCAGAGCGAAGATCGAAGTAAGACCTAGATTAAGCTGGGAGTGTCTCTGGCTGCGCCCTAGTTTGCGCTTATCCTATGACTTGGGAAATCGCCTTTGTGTTTCTTTTGCTGGTCCTGACTTTAGCCAGCTTCGTGTGGGAGAAATTCCCCCCCGATGTCACCGCATTGACTCTCTTTACGGTACTCATGCTGACCGGAATACTCCCATCGGAAGAGGCGCTCACGGTTTTCTCAAATCCTGCCCCGCTCACCATCGGTGCGATGTTCATTCTGAGTGCGGCGTTGGTTAAATGCGGCCTGATTGACCGCGTTTCAGGAATGGTCGAGCGCATGGTCGTGCTGCCCTACCCTTTGGTCATATTCGCGATGATCCTCGTCGTCGCGCCACTGTCCGCTTTCGTGAATAACACGCCGGTGGTGGTCGTGTTTCTTCCCGTAATTCTGGGGTTGGCGCGAAAAATGAAACTCGCTCCGTCTAAATTACTCATCCCCCTTTCTTACGCCGCGATCCTCGGCGGCACCTGCACCCTGTTAGGCACGAGCACCAACTTGATCGTCAACGGTATTGCGGTCGCCCAGGGGGAGCGGGCGTTTAGCATGTTCGAACTCGCTTGGTTGGGGCTGCCCACCACGATCCTTGGCGGAATCTACCTCGCCCTGGTAGGCAAAAAAATGCTCCCCGTGCGGGAAATGCTCAGTGATATCTTAAGCGAAGACGAACGTCGTGAATATATCACGGAAGCATTTGTACAGCCCAACTCTCCCATGCTGGGTAAAACCCTGTCCGAATCAGGCCTTAAAAAAGCCAGAGGAGTGCGCGTGCTTGAAATCGTGCGGGAAGGCATCGCGATTCGAATCAGACCCAAGAGCACCCGCCTAGAAGCAGGAGACCGTTTAATCCTTTCGTGTCGCCCCAGCGGAGTCGCTCATGCCCGCTCCGTCGAAGGAATCGATCTGCTCTCTGACCTTCATCTCGGTCTCGAACAAATCGCGGCGCACGAAGGCTCTCTGGTCGAAGCCATGGTCGCACCGCAATTCTCCATGATTGGTCAGACAGCCCGGGACGGAAATTTCCGGCAACGATTCCGCATGATCGTAGTCGCCCTGCATCGGAAGGGGCGAAATGTCCGCGAACGAATCGAAACCCTACCGATCGAACCCGGAGACGTCCTACTCATGATGGGAACCGACCAAGCGATCGACGCATTGCGCGGGAGTAACGAATTGGTGCTGTTCGATCGTGCCCGCACCCCCACCAAATCTCCCACTTCCCGTATCCTATTTGTGCTTGGGATTATTGCCGCCGTGGTGACCGCGGCTGCCCTCGGGCTTACCCCGATCGCCACCGCTGCGGTAACCGGCTGTGTGGTGCTCCTGCTCTCCGGCATATTATCTTCGAAAGAAGCCTACGGTTCCGTCGAGTGGAACCTGATTTTCCTGATCTTTGGCATGCTTGCCATGGGACTGGCCCTCCAACAATCGGGCGCCGCCGCTTGGCTAGCCACTAATTTGGTGACCGGCCTCAACAGTCTCGCGGGATCGGAGCATCGGACGATCATCGCCCTCGCGACGGTCTACTTCACCACGATGTTCTTCACTGAGATTCTCTCCAATAACGCGATTGCCGCCCTGATGGCTCCCATCGCAATTCAGGTCTCAAGCGAACTCGGGGTCGATTCACGCCCGTTTATTGTCGCAGTGATGTTTGCCGCCTCCGCCGCTTTTTCGACGCCCATCGGCTATCAAACCAACACTTACGTCTATGGGGTAGGCGGGTATCGCTTCACCGATTTCCTCAAAATAGGTCTCCCCATGAATGCGCTCTGCTTCGCGATGGCTATGGTCGTAATTCCCGTAATTTGGCCGTTCATCCCGTAGCCGCTAAATCGGCGAGAGAAAATCCCATTCCGCAAACATTGCCGCTTGGCCAGCTAGGTTTCCCTCGGGATCGAGCACCATCCAAACCGTCGCCTGTTCAATGTAGAATCGACGTCCCGTCCGTGAAATCCTCACGCCTTGATAATCGTCAATGAATCCGTGGCAAGCAACGCGATCGAACAACCGCAGCCGTTCTTCACGAATCAAGGGCTCGGCAGAATAGCGTGACGGCGTGATCATGAAATCCTGCCAAGACATCTCAAACAGCGCCTGTCCTGCTAGATTCGCATAATTGAATATCGGGTCCTTCTCCGTGCCGTGTGATAACACCACAAACGGAGCCTCATAGATTGACTTGGCCAAGTCTGAAGCGCCCGACCCCTCCAACGAGATCAGGGACTTATTCGTCCATCGGGTGAAACTCTCCCACAATAGTTCGATCTGCGCTGAGAGAAAGCCGTTTGAGGCGTTAGGTTCCGCTATCATGAACTTTGATGAGCAACAGATCTCCTCCTCCTTGGCAATGGGGGTTGGCTACGATTCATTGAACTCCATATTTCAAAACCAAAGTCCCGGCCCCCGATCGATAAAGATCAAGCGCCGGGACCGGCTTGAAATGAGGTCACAGCCCCCCGAGGGAGGCTCAGAGTTTTCTCTAAAATAATTTATCCGATGAGGTCGTCGATCGAATCGCTTTCGGTATTCACGTCGGCGAACAACCAGGTGGACAAATAGCGCTCGGAGCAGGATGGAATGATCGCCACAACCGTCTTACCGGCATTCTCTGGCCGGGCCGCCACTTGCAACGCCGCCCAAGTGATCGCACCAGAAGATATCCCGATCGGAATACCATCGAGCTGCGAAACCTCTTTCGAAATCGGCCCGGAATCCTCCTCTTTTACCGCAAAGACTTCATCGTAAATTTCCGTGTTGAGCACCCCTGGGATAAAACCAGCGCCAATGCCTTGAAGCTTATGCGGACCAGGATTTCCTCCCGACAAAATGGGTGACCCCGCGGGCTCAACGGCGATCATTTTGATGGCGGCATTTTTAGCCTTCAGCCCCTCACCTACTCCGGTGATCGTGCCTCCCGTGCCAATACCCGCTACAACGAAATCAACCTTTCCGTCGGTATCATTCCAAATTTCTTCCGCGGTCGTCTTGCGGTGAATTGCAGGATTAGATGGGTTGGAAAACTGCTGCAAAACCACGCCATTCGGAATTTTTGCGGCCAGTTCTTCAGCTTTGGCAATCGCGCCTTTCATCCCCTTCGCGCCTTCGGTCAACACGAGGCGAGCGCCGAGCGTCTTCAGTAATTTACGCCGCTCCATGCTCATCGTATCAGGCATCGTGAGCACGAGCTTCAATCCTCTCGCTGCCGCGACGAAGGCGAGAGAGATTCCGGTGTTGCCCGAAGTGGGCTCAATCAGAACCGAGTTCTCGTTAATCTTACCGCTGGCCAGGGCGTCGTTGATCATCGCAAAGCCGATGCGATCCTTGACGGAGGAAAGAGGATTAAAAAATTCAAGTTTCAACACGACGTTAGCGACCGCCCCATGCTTTTTAGCCGTCCGGTTAAGGCGGACCAATGGAGTATTGCCAATTGTTTCAGTGATATCGGAGTAGATTCGGGACATAAGATTAGAAGGATTACGGGTTAAACAGTCTTATCTTGGTAAAGATAGTCATCTTTCTTGTCTAACCAAAACCGCAGGATCTCCCTAAGACTGAATTCAATTAGTCAGACCACGACTGTGATCTTAAGTTAACTATAAATCAAATACTTACGAAATTTACCTTTCAATCCAACCAATCCTAATAGAACCATTCATCTCTGTTAATCATGCATTCAGGCTCCGGAGTTCCCTGTTTTGTAAAAGTCACGGAAGAGGCCTAAGATGAAATCATGGTCCGCCTGATAGCACTCGTTCTCGTCACTTGTGCCACGACTTGTAGCGCGGCATTCGCGCGGAATGGATCCTCGAATACCTCAGTATCGACTCCGGTAAACTGGAGCCGAAATAAAGCCCCCCGCAAAAAACGGGAATAGGTTCTTCGATATCGCGACCAACCCGATCGTCGATGGGGACCAGGAATTCGCAAATGGGGCCACATCCCAGATTGAAGAGATGACTTTCGGCACGGGCGCAGGTACATTTACAATCAACGGCGACGGCACCGGTCGCCTTAAGATTGGCAATGTCGACAACCAATCGACCAGCTTACAAACCTTCGACATCGAGCTCGAGTTTCGGCATAAGGAAACCGTGCTAGTCGGGGGATCCTAGTTTAATCAGGCGGTCACGACCAAGAACGGCAACCGTCAGCTCACATTTTCGGTGGATCTCAGATCCGACAGAGACCACCAATGTCGCTGATGCGAATCCCACCGTCGCCGCCGAACTCGCCCAGTTTTTGAACAACTATAAATAAGACCTTCCCGTCTTCACCCCGAGACCGACTCGACGTGGAGGAAGAGGCGATGGCACCGGGCGAACTGGAGGAGCGGGATGCGCGGGAGGAGCGGACGGCGCGGACGGCGGGAGAGGCGGCCGACCAAGAGGAAGTCCAGATAGACCGCGGAGACCGGGCGGCTAACACCCGGTCATTTGCACTCAACTAATCTATATTATGATCAAAATCTCCGGCACATTCTCTCGTCCTGGTGGGTTCCAATCCTTGTTTCGCGAGCGCATGAGGGGCCCCACCGCGGAGGCAATGAAATGCCTGCCCTCCCCAACCGAGTTGAGATCACAACCAACGGAAACTATCGCGAATTTCGAGTCGATTCGTCACCCGATCATTCGCACGGCCTCTTCCCTAATCCCGGGAATCCGCATGAAATAACTCCCCAGGCCGATTTCTTGGAAAATTCGACGGGACGTTTGTCCAATTCTACGAATACGCCAAAGGCTTGGGTGATCTCGATCGCGGCAACGGTCGATTCGGGGTGACCTCTGAATACCCGGAAGGAATCTACTACTATGTCATTACGGCGGACTTCCCGTTTATCCCTCGCTTTTGGCGGGCACACCCCGGTCCCGACTTCGGTAGGGGTCCCGGCGGGAATCCGGATAATGCCGGCGGTGATCCGCCCCAAGCCGGACGCAATCGAGTTCGCGGCCCAGCCCCCGCCGGTTTACCCGCAATCACCTAACTAAGAGACGAGTCATTCTTAATCTCATTGCATCTCAGTTCGGCAAAATCAATGGGGTTGAATCAAGCTCTCGACGACATTGAGCAATCGATGAGCTAGGCCGGAGCCGATCGGCAAACGCTGATCCAAACGATCGTCGGGATCAGAGAATTGCACTCCTCGCTCAAATTGAGCCGCAGATCGCCTCCACTCGGAAACAATGGCTGACCGCAAAACAAAACCGACTGATCGATCAAACGCTTCATCGTCAGGAGGGGGCAAATCTGCTGCTAAAAACTGAGATACGGACAACCCTGCACCTTTCCGCCTCCCAGTTCGCGGAAATCTATCAGGCAATTACCTACCGTCGCTCCTCAAACTCGGTCGCCCTCTCATGGGCCGAGGTCGCAGATTCCCTCGACCCATCTCAACAAGTTACTCTCGCAGATCTAATCGGACCACTGAGCCGGTTGAGTCTAGTCCAGATTCAATCGGAGTCCGTCGTAAGCCAACCAGACGCGATCCGGTAGCGTCTCCTCCGTCTTCGCGTGATCGGACAAATGGGTGAGATGGGTAAGATAAGTCGTTTCCGCATCGATTTCAGCCGCGACTGCCACCGCTTCGTCAATCGACATATGGGAGGGATGCGGCATCGACCGGAGTCCGTCCAAGACGACTACATTCGATCCTTTGGCCAACTCCACGGCTTCCTGCGGGACTCTTTTACAATCGGTGTAGTAGGTGAATTTCTTGCCGCTGCTTCCTTCTGTAAAAATCAGTCCCAAGGTATTCACTCCGCCATGAGGGAGCAGCGTTGACTCAATAGTGCCCTCCGGAAGCTCCAATTTGGCGGGCATCTGTTCCAACTTAAACGCCGCATAACCGCGCACTACCGGGCGATCCATAATCGCATACGGATACATCGATAAGACCCTGCCGATACCTTCGTCCGTTGAATAAACTTGAAGTGCCTCACCGCCCAGCAAATCGCAGAACCGCCGCAAATCATCCATGCCCGCGATGTGGTCAGCATGTCCGTGGGTGAGAATGAACAAATCTATCCACTTCACTTTTTCTGCCACACAGCGAAGTCGAAACTCAGAAGACGCATCGACCTGGATATGTAATCCATCCATCACCACGTGGATAGATGCCCGGGTGCGACGATTTCGTGCATCGTCCGACGTGCAAACCGCACAATCGCAAGCGATCATCGGAACGCCTTGAGAGGTGCCCGTGCCTAAAAAAACGACTTCCATAACTTACCGCACATCGAAGTCTGCTCAACGAGGTCTGAAAAGCGTAATCCTTCCCTATTCTTGTAACGATCGATTCCATCCCCATCGCCCCTCCCCCGCCTATGATCGCTTCGGCCGCACCAAATCAGCTACGACTACCTCGCGCGACGTTCGCTCCTCCCGCTCAAGCCCGTCGACGCGATCATCGGATTTGATCACTTTGATCTGCGTATTACCCATCATTGCGCCGAGCTCCGACCACTCGCCAAAGCAGCACCTAAAACCATCTTTGCCGGCAGCGATGGAGCGAGTTCAACCGGTCTTGCCCGGTCCGAGGCAAACGCCTTCGCCATTTTACTGCCGCGCGAGTATCCCATGATTCCGCCTGCCGCGATTCTACTCGAATCGGCGTCAGCCAATACCGACGAAAACGTGCGCCATCTCGTCGAACTCGCTCGCCGCACAAACTCGTCCCTCGATCACGTTCGCTTCGTGGCGACTCCCTTTCGCCAACATCGAGTCGAACCCACCTGGCAAACGCCGGGGCCGCCCCGAAGTCGCGGTTTTGGCCCGCCGGCTTCCACCCTCGCGACCGACACCGCTCTTTTCAGGATCAAAAACGAGGAATTAATCGCACCGCTTCCCGGCGAAATCGAACGACTCCGATCCTACGCCAAACGCGAACGGATCGCGCCAGCACACCTTCCGTCCCCGGTAATCGAAGCCCGCAAAGTGCTCACCACTTAAAACCACCTTCGCGGACAAAAAAAGACCCCGTCCTGCAAAAGCAGGACGAGGTCGATGAATAATTGAGTCAGGTTACAGACGGGTGGCTTAGTAGCCGCCCATTCCGCCCATTCCACCACCGTGGTCATGACCACCCCCGGAAGAATCACCCTTTTCGGGGATCTCGGTGATCATACATTCGGTCGTGAGGAGCAAACCAGAGATCGAAGCCGCGTTTTGCAGCGCAGTGCGGGTCACCTTGGTAGGATCCACTACGCCAGCCTTCACGAGGTCCTCATACTTGTCGGTCGACACATTGTAACCCATCGAGCCTTTGCTCTTGAGCACCGTCTGAACCACCACGCCACCGTCAACTCCGGCATTGAAGCAGAGCTGCTTGAGCGGCGCTTCGATAGCACGACGAACGATGGATGCACCGATCTTCTCGTCACCTTCGAGCTCGACCTTGTCCATGGCGAGTGCGGTGCGGAGCAAAGCGACACCACCACCAGGAACGATGCCTTCTTCAACCGCCGCGCGGGTGGCGTGGAGAGCATCTTCAACGCGAGCCTTCTTTTCCTTCATCTCCGCCTCAGTCGCAGCACCAACATTGATGACGGCAACGCCGCCAGCCAACTTGGCAAGACGCTCTTGGAGCTTCTCACGATCGTAGTCGGAAGTGGTTTCGTCGATCTGGCGACGGATTAGTTTTACGCGGCCTTGGATGTCGGAAGACTTTCCGCCACCTTCGACAATCGTTGTGTTCTCTTTGTCGACGACGATGCGTTTGGCCGAACCGAGCTCGGACAATTGCACGTTCTCAAGTTTGATACCGAGATCTTCGCTGATGCAGGTCGCACCGGTGAGAACCGCGATGTCTTCCAACATGGCCTTGCGGCGATCACCGAAGCCAGGAGCCTTCACCGCGCAAACGTTCAGTGTGCCACGGATCTTATTGACCACGAGGGCAGCCAAGGCCTCACCCTCGATATCCTCAGCGATGAGGAGCAAAGGCTTGCTGGTCTTGGAGACCGACTGGAGCAAAGGCAGAAGATCTTGCAGGGAAGAAATCTTCTTCTCGTGGATCAGCACGTAGGCGTCTTCGAGGACGGCCTCTTGCGCTTCAGCATTGGTCGTGAAGTAAGATGAGAGGTAACCCTTGTCGAACTGCATACCCTCGACGACGTCGAGCGAAGTTTGGATCGACTTGGCCTCTTCGACGGTGATCGTGCCGTCTTTGCCAACCTTGTCCATCGCATCGGCGATGATGTCACCGATCTCGGTGTCCCAGTTGGCGGAAACGGTCGCAACCTGACGAATCTCTTCCCGGTCATTGACCTTCTTGGAGATTTTGTGGAGCTGCGCGACAGCGGCCTCAACGGCCTTGTCGATACCACGCTTGAGGAAGATTGGGTTCGAACCCGCGGCGACGTTCTTCAGGCCTTCGCGGTAGATGGCTTCGGCAAGCACGGTCGCAGTAGTGGTACCGTCACCGGCATTGTCAGAAGTCTTGGAAGCGACTTCCTTCACCATCTGGGCACCCATGTTCTCGTAAGGATCAGGAAGTTCGACTTCTTTAGCCACCGTCACGCCGTCTTTGGTGACGGTCGGGGAGCCGAATTTTTTGTCGATGATGACGTTACGGCCTTTGGGACCGAGCGTCACTTTAACGGCGCGGGAGAGAATCTCGACACCACGCAGAATTTTGGAACGAGCTGCCTCGTCAAAAAGGAGTTGTTTAGCTGCCATATGATTTAAACTTTTGTATTTTAAATATTGATACTTTAGGAACTTACTCGACGACGCCGAGGATGTCATCCTCACGCACGAGCTTGTATTTTTGGCCATCGACTTTGACCTCGGAACCACCGTAGGGGCTCAACAGGACCATGTCGCCGA
>Ga0105055_10003647_pt1 | contig 23137 bp, 24 predicted proteins | sample BON03_FD_78090 | JGI IMG/M metagenome (GOLD analysis project Ga0105055, IMG submission 78090) | Freshwater microbial communities from Lake Bonney liftoff mats and glacier meltwater in Antarctica - BON-03 | ecosystem: Environmental > Aquatic > Freshwater > Ice > Glacier meltwater | place: Lake...
CTTCGCGTGATTGGGCTCCAATGTCTTGCGAATCTGCAATCGGTCTTCGCGAATCATTTGAAGAAAGAAGCCCGCCTGCTCGGCAAATTCCTGTGTATCAAACTCGGATCCTTTTAAGGCGATGCGCAAGGAATCGAAAAATTGCTCGGCGCCTTCATTGTCAGATTTCGCCGCGTCACGCCCGTGTTCAACCAGCACGCCTAAACTTCTGTCTGCTTGTAACCCCACTAGAATTTTGACGACGATTTGATCAGAACTTTTCAGGGAGTCGTAAAGTTCACGGATACCTGAGAAATAGAAGAACCCGACGAGGAACTTAAGCTCTCGGCTTAATCCGATAATCTCAGACAACCGTTTGTTAAGCGTGTGATCGGTTTCGTTGCTGATGAAATTTTTCATTTGATCGGGCCGGAGAGAAAGGGACTCGTGAGTCTTTTTAAAAGAGAAACCCAAAGTGACGCGACAAAGATATACGGCCGAGTTCAAACGAGAGGCCGATCAAAAGGGTCGGGCTTTGAAGTTTGTCGTGGAATGCCCCATGTCCGTGGCCGTTATGCTTTGTGAGTCGGCCCGTTCGCAGTGTTAATTGGCCAGTTTGATCCCGAGGGCATTGAGCAGGGAATGGGATCGGTCTTGTGGAGTGGCTCAATATTGGTCCACTAACGGGCATGCCTAAGAATGCCTCTGCTCGTGCGTTAAAGACCGAATTAGCCGAAGCCTTGCGGCAACGCATGGCCAGCGGTGATCTCGATGTGTCGGGTTTTGCCAAACGAATGAAGACCAGCCGGTCGGCGGTGCGTCGGTTGCTTGATACGGAGAATACGGCTATCACTATTCACCCCTTGGCCCGGGCGGCAGAGGTCGCGGGTTTAGAAATATCGTTCACGGTGCGGCAAAAATCTCCCGATGAATTAGAAGAACTTGGACAGGAGCTCGCCGAGACTAAATCTTCGGCTAAGGCCGCACGGTTGAAGAAGAATCTCGTCGAGGGGTTCTACGGCCAAGCTTGATCCATCATGCCTCGAATCAAGCGTAGTGGGTTACCCAAGGCGCTGTTCGACCACATCCTGTTGCGCATTCAGGAACGGGGAATCACTCCGGAAGATCTCAGACTCATGGCCGCTTGGATGGATGGCGAACCAATCGTTCCCCAGGGCGCGTGGTTCAAACGGTTTGATAAGGTTCATCCTCTGCGGGGAAGGGGAGCTGGTTAAAACAGTGCTGACGTCTAAGCAGACCGGAGTAGGTGAGGAAGTGGGATGATTGAAAGCGGTAAGCTTTAAGCGATAAGTCGTCAGCAATGAGCGGGAATTTCTAAACGATCAGCGTTGGCTGACTCAGAATTTTTTGGCCCTAGTTAGCTAGACGCAAAGGTGAGCAGGGCAGCGAAATTGCCTTCATCAGCCTTGCGGACTGCTGCGATATATTGGACGCGAATTTTACTTGGCGTCACGAGGTTGGCACCGGCTCCCCAAGTCAGTTCGACTCCGCCGCGTGATTGCACGAGCACATCGGCCATCAGTCGGGCATGCCGTCCGTTTCCATTGGGCCAGGGATGCACTCGCACGAGTTGGTGATGCAGACGGATTGCCATTTCGTGCAGCGGATAAGTATCGTATTGCAGCCATGTTCTGGCATCGGCGAATGCGTGATAGATTCCTTCAGTCAGGCGGTGGACTTCCCAACCAAGGTTTCGCTCGGTCTTACGATAGTGGCCCGCCCATTTCCAAACTCCTTTGAACATGCGACGATGCAGTTCGCGTGCGAATGTATCGGTGACCAGATCCTCCCGTTTTAATGTTCGTGGGCGCATCGCCCATATCCGAGCGGCCAAAATGCCGGACCGTTCCACTTCGTTTAATTCCGCCCTCGTGCTGAGGCTGGGGATGAGGGCAAGTGTCTCCTCATTGGTGAGGGGAGTGGCATCGTCCTGTGTTTGGAATAGGTCACTCACATCGTTACTTGAGATCGCCCACGGCCTGATCTTCCAAGGCCATGGAATGTTCGCTCGCGCGGAGGTGTTTTATCTTCGGATCGTGTTTTTCCGCGAGTTCCGCGTAGCTTTTCGCGACGGATTCCCGCGGCACGAGATAGTAGACTACTTCGCAATCCATCGCCTCGGCCGCTTTTTGCAGGGAGGTAAGACTGATCGAACCCTGTGCTTCGGTGTTTTCGATGCGTGCATAGGATTGCCGCTGAACGCCCATCTTTTTGGCGATGGCTTCCTGCCTGGCGCCAATGGCTTCCCGCACGGCTCGCAACCAACCCCTGGATGGCCGGATGGCCGAAGCACTTGTTTTTCTGAGAATAGGCAGACGTTCATCAAGCCCCTTGCGAACGATAGCATTGATAGCACTCATGCAGCTTTAAAGCTGCAGTTCGTAAATAAAAGCAATCAAAAAGCTGCCAAATATAGTTATAAGCAGTAATTAAACTGCTTTGATGATGAGAGTCATCGTGCAGTGCCTTAGGGGTGGTATTTGATTCCGGAGCATTCTGGCCCAAGGTATTTGTCGCGATTTGAGAGCGGAGATTGATGGTAGCGATTCGTTGCCTGTTCGGTCTCGACGACTGAAAAGCCTTCATTCGCCGCTGTTTAGCTCTCCGTCGAATGTCACTTATTAAGTGACATTCGCTTTTTGGGCATCGCACTGCGCTGAGCGTTTCGGCTCCGATTTTGCGCTTTTTGAGTCTCTTTGCGGCCAACCAGATTCCCCATCCGGAAGTTTTACTTGCCACAGCTGGGTCAGGCGAGAAGGTCGCTGCTCAGATGATGCTCACGTCGTCCTGACTGTTCTTCAATGAACCCGCTGTCGCCTCAAGATGATCGCGGTCAGGTTTTCGTCGGTCGCAGTCGCGCCCACCGAGTTATCATAAGTCCGTTTGCCCGCCGTTGTCGCCGCCGGTGCAGAGTATTTTTTTATTAATCAGCGACTACTGCATTCATGTCCGCAATAAGCTATAAACAACAGTGGTTTGGTAATCCCGTTCGCGATATCGTCGCGGGTGCGGTGGTGGCCCTCGCGCTGATTCCCGAGGCGATCGCATTTTCGATCATCGCTGGCGTGGATCCCAAAGTGGGCATCTATGCTTCCTTCTGTATCGCGGTCGTGATCGCCTTTGTTGGCGCGCGTCCCGGCATGATCTCTGCGGCCACGGGCGCGATGGCGTTGCTCATGGTCACGCTGGTAAAGGAGCATGGTCTGGAATACTTGCTCGCGGCCACGGTGCTGACGGGTGTTATCCAAATCATCGCGGGTATTTTTAAGCTGGGTGACTTTATGAAATTCGTGTCGCGCTCGGTCGTGACCGGATTTGTGAACGCTCTCGCGATCCTCATTTTTATGGCGCAGTTGCCTGAGTTTCACGGTCAGGGATTGATGATGTATGGCATGGTCGCGGCGGGGCTCGGGATCATTTATGGCCTGCCACGGATCACCAAGTCGGTGCCGTCTCCGTTGGTCTGCATCATCGTGCTGACGGGACTTTCGATGTTCATGGGCTGGGGGGCGGGCGACAATCCGCTACTGCGCACGGTCGGCTCGATGGGCACGCTGCCTTCGACGCTGCCGATGTTTCTGATTCCAGATATTCCTCTGAATTGGGAAACGCTGATGATCATCCTGCCTTATTCTCTGCCGTTGGCGGTGGTGGGTATTCTCGAATCGTTGATGACGGCGACGATCGTAGATGATTTCACCGATACGTCTTCGGACAAGAGCCGCGAATGCATCGGACAAGGTGTGGCCAATACGGTCTCTGGTTTCTTCGGTGGGATGGCGGGTTGCGCCATGATCGGGCAGTCGGTCATCAACGTGAAATCCGGTGGTCGCGGCCGCTTGTCTACTTTCTGCGCAGGTATTTTCCTGCTGATCCTTTGTGTGGCTCTCGGTCAGTGGGCCGCGCAGATCCCGATGGCCGCGCTCGTGGCGGTGATGTTCATGGTCTCGATTGGCACGTTTTCCTGGTCGTCTTTCAAAAATATCCGTCTCTATAACCGCAGTTCCAGCGTGGTGATGATCGTCACCGTTCTGACCACCGTGTTTACGCATAACTTGGCAGCGGGAGTGGGCGCGGGTGTGATCCTGAGCGCTCTCTTCTTCGTGTTTAAGATCTCCCAGTTGCTGCATATCGATTCGACCCTCGATGAGTCGGGCGAGGAGCGCACTTATCGGATTCGCGGCCAGTTGTTTTTCGTTTCGGCCGGTTCGTTTGGCGATGCGTTCGATTTCCGCGAGGTGCTCACGAAGGTGCGTATCGATGTCTCGCACGCTCATTTCTGGGACATCACCGCGATATCGGCATTGGACCGGGTGGTGCTCAAGTTTCGCCGCGAGGGCGCTGAGGTTGAGATTGTCGGACTGAACGAGGCGAGTAAGACTCTGGTGCTCCGGCTCGCCACGCACGATAAACCCGGCGCGATGGACGAAATGGAAGGACATTGAGTGTCTCGCTCGATTTTTTGATTTACCCCCAAAACTAACCCCGAATTTAACCCACTTATAATCATGCCCAACATTCTTGTCTGCACTGATGGCTCCGCCTACGCCCCGAGCATTTACGATCACGCCGCCTGGGCCGCTCAGAGACTCGACGCCTCCATTCATGTCCTTCATCTAGTCGATCCTCATCATGAGACGGCCTCCGGTGCCGACCTCAGTGGAGCTCTCGGAATCGAATCCCAATCGGCACTGATGGAAGAATTGGTTCAGCTCGAAGCGACCAAGGCCAAGCTGGCTCACACGAAAGGGCGCGCGATTCTTCAAGTCGCCCGCGACACTCTCGCTCAGGCGGGTATCGCCAAGGTAGTCGCAGACCAGAAACACGGCTCACTGTCTGATTCTCTCGAAACCTATGAGCCGGAGGCAGATCTCGTGGTCATTGGCAAACGAGGCGAGAATACCTCACTGGATTTTAAGCATCTCGGTTCGAACCTCGAACGTGTGGTGCGCACTTGTCATCACCCGGTGCTCGTCGCTTCCCGGATCTTCAAGCCTGTTCGGCGGGTGCTTCTTGCCTACGATGCGGGGCCCAGCGCGAACCGCGCGGTGGATTACGTCGCCTCGCAACCACTGCTCACCGGCGCGAGCATTCATCTGCTCAGTGCCGGCTCCGAAAGCACCCGACTCACTGAAGGAACGGCGGCCGCCAAGCAGAAACTCGTCGATGCGGGTTTCGAGGTTAAGAGCGAACTGCGGCCCGGGCATCCCATCGATGTGATCGGTGAGACGGTGAAAAAAGACGGAATCGATCTGCTCGTGATGGGGGCCTATGGCCACATGCATATCCGGCACCTGCTCATCGGCAGCACCACCGCTACACTTCTGCGCACCTGCGCGATACCCGCGCTACTGTTTCGTTGATAGGGTGGGGTTAATGGGGTAATTAGGGCGGGGGCTCCGCCCCCCCTTGTAAGTGGATACTCGAAGACGGGGTTCGGCGACCCCGCCCTTTTAGCTTGGAGATGTGCTATTGGGCAAAGGCGTTTCATCAACAGTTCATCCCGAACTGGGTGATGTTTATGGTGATCGAACTAGATGAGGCGATGCGGAAGCGTCGCGCGCCGAAGCAGTGGCTCCCAATGATTGAGCGGTGGGTGCGCGGGTTGCTGGAGTATTTCCGTGGATTTGAAAACGAGATTGGTCTGCTGGAAAACTGGAGAGCTGGGTGTTCTGCGAATGGTTCAAGCCAACGAATTGGGGCCGGATATGAACTTTCCATCGAACATACTCTATGCAGCGAATTTGAAGTCGGCGGCACGACTACTGGGCGAACCGAAATGGGCTCAAGAGGCGCAACGATGGGAAAGCACTATGCGTAAGGTCGCATGTCGCGATGGACGTTTCGTCGGCTACGCGGTATGCAATAAACAAGGGGGGGATGGTGGTGACGAATCACGCAGGCTTTTCCCAACGAATGTATTTGTCGGAAAGCTGATTCGACTGGAGCTGCTGATCCGACATGGTGAACTCACCGCTGCGAGACGTGAATTATTGAGAAGCTACTTGCCGATGGCGAAATCGACGGGGACGCTGTGGGCACTCTTTGAGAAGAGCGTGAGCTGTAATCATGGATTCACGGTCAACATCGCGGTATTGATCGATCAATTAGAGAAGGGGGAAATAAATTATGAACGACGCTAAACTGCACACTTACGCGACCGCATGGTCGCTCCGAGAATACCCAACAAAGAAAAATGAATGGAGGTGGGCAGAGAAGTTCGACGCGATTCGCGAGGGGGGATTCACTGGAATTATGTCGCCGCCCCGCGATGAAATAGCGAATCGGGGCGACTTGGTATATTGGGCGATTGGGAGTCTTGGGGTGGAGCACGATCCGGCGCCCTATTTCGCCGAAGTCAAGTCACTCGGAGCGACGCATGCGACGATTCAGCCCTGCGATGTTGATACGCCTTTGGCGGATGCGATTAATGTGATCGTTAATGTATTGAATGCCGCGAAAGAGGCGGGGATTCCCACGACGATTGAGTGCCACCGCAATACGTTTACGGAAACTCCGGAAAAAATGTGGGCACTTTATGATGGTTATCGCGAAAAGACGGGTGAGACGATGCCGTCGTGTTTCGATCATTCGCACTTCGCAGTGGTGCGACATTTTTCCGCGCCATATTGGGATAAGCTCAATGAGCGTCCGGATGTTCTCGTGGATTGCCCGCGCTTTCACATGCGCCCGTTTAGTGGGCATCACTGCCAGATACCCGCGACATTCGATGGCGAAAAACGCACGCCGGAATATGAAGACTGGAGTGCTTATGCAAAATCGCTGATCGCCTTTATGAAGGCCGAAGGCACGGCGACTGATATTCACATGGTGCCTGAGCTGGGTAATGCTGCCCCGGCCTATGGCCTGTCGTGTTTTCCCGATGTGTGGGAAGATGCGAAGGTGATTGGTGCGGATCTACGCCGCTGGTGGAACGAGTAGAAACCGGTCAGGATTTGGGCCGTGTGTTCTGCGCAGTTTTGCGCTAGGTTTCACGCATGACGGAAAAAGACTGGGATCGCCTCGCCGCCGTTTATACGCAGGAGGTCTGTGATATCTTTGGACGAGATCGGCGCAGGGTGATCGCAGGGTGGTTGGAGCAACGGAAGTTGTTGGATCGAGATCACACGGTGCTAGATGTGGGGTGTGGAATCGGGTCTTTTTTTAAAAAATATGGGTCCCGGTTTGGGGCAAAGATGGGCACGGACCACTCGCCAAAAATGTTGGAAATCGCGGCACGGATTTGTCGTCAACAAAAGGAGGTCGAGTGGCAACAGGCAGATGTTAAGGCCTTGCCAGATGACATGCAGGATCGGGGAGATCTGGTGGTATGTTCCAATGTGATCACGTTTGTCTCGTCCGATGATTGCCGACAAGCGATGGATCAAGTGGCGGGATGTGCCAGAATCGGCGGGCAGGTGATGCTGGTGCAACCGGCATTGGAAAGCCATGATCGGGTGGCTCGTTTGGAAAAGCGTCGCGCGCCGATGCGCCGTGGCGGATCGGCGGTGGTGCGGCGAGATGATCGACGGCAGCGATTTTTTCGGGAATCGGGTGCCGCTCAACTCGCGGAGCAATCTGGCTTAAAATCGGTGGAGGTGAGAAAAGTGTGGTATCCGTGGATCGATGAAGGCATCACCGTGCCGCCGCGAGGCGAGGAACTGCCGTGGGACTGGTTGGTGACGGGAAAGCGTTAATTTCTCAATCGAATCGAGTGCGCTTGACGGCTGCTGACAGGACGTTGCTGATGAGATGATTATGCAATGGATCAAGACCAGTATCGGACGACTGCGGGTGATTGGATTTTGGGAGGGAGGGTCCTTTCTCGTGCTGTTGCTGATCGCAATGCCGTTGAAATATGTCGCAGGATATCCTGAGCCAGTGAGTATCATCGGCATGGCACACGGGGTATTGTTTTTGCTCTATATCTGGGCGGCGATCCAGGCGGCGCTCGAACATGATTGGATCTGGAAGCGCACGTTGCTGGTGCTAATTGCGAGCTGCTTACCCGCAGGGCCATTCGTGGTGGATGCGCGTATCCTGAAGGAATACAAAACACGATGAGTGCGATGTATCCGCAAGTGATCGGCCATCGCGGGGCGTCGGGTTATCTCCCTGAGAATACGCTAGTGGCGGTTGAGCTAGCACATCGGCAGGGCGTGGATTGGATCGAGTGCGATGTCGTGCTCACTAAGGATGAGCAGGTGATCGTGCTTCATGATGTGGAGTTGGATTTGGTCACGGATGTGGCAGCAAAGTATCCTGATCGTGCTCGTGAGGATGGTCGCTACTATGCCATCGATTTCACGCTCGAGGAGATCCGGTGTTTACGCAGTCGGGTGAGGCTGAACCACGATTTGAGTGAAGTGCTTTACGAAGGACGATTCGTCACGGAGCCAGAACCGCAGCCTTTGATCACGTTGGAAGAGTTCATCTTGGCGATGCAGAAATTGAATCGCGACTCAGGGCGGGATGTTGGGCTCTGTGTAGAACTGAAAGGGCCGGTTTATCATTTGAAGGCTGGACGAGACTTACCGGGCAAAGTGGCCAAGATTCTCGATCAACACGGCTACAACTCCACGGCTGCCCGTTGCCTGGTGATGAGTTTCGAGCCACCGGTGTTGCGAATGATGCGGACTGAGTTGGATTGGCAGTCGCCGATGCTGCAGTTGATTGGGCCGCCGGAATGGGGCGAGAGCAGTTTCGATTACGCACGGTTACTGACGCCTTTAGGTCTGGAGGAAGTAGCGCAATACGCGACGTGGATTGGCACGCATTTGCCGCTAGTGATTACACTGGAGGCGAACCAACCCCCACGCTCGACGGGTTTGGTGGAGCGGGCACAGGACTGCGGCTTGCGGGTGGCTTCTTTTACGTTTCAACACGAAGGATTGCCGGCGGGTCACGATTTAGCGCACTTGCTGGATTATGCGATCGGCCCTTTGGGATTGGATATGCCGATTTGCGATTTCCCTGATGAAGGCGTGGCGGCGGTAGCTCGACATCGAGCAAAGAACGTCTGAAAACTCGACTCGCGAAGGGGCACAAAGGTGGTCATGTTGCGGTCATGTTGAAGATGTTACTTCGAATCGGACTGGTATTTTTGCTTTTTGGAAGCGTGGCGTCGGCTCAGGTGGAACAGGACACCACGTATGAAACCGAAATCGAGACCTGGCGTTCGGAACGCACAGCGCGACTCACGAGTGAAGGCGGTTGGTTGTCTTTGATTGGCCTGCATTTCTTGAAGGACGGCGACAATACAATCGGAAGCGCGGAGGATAACGATATCGTGCTCGCGGCGGGGCCGACACATCTCGGCACGGTCCATTTAGGGAAATATGCGCGGGCGAAAATACAGATCAATCCGGGGCAGGGTGTGAAGGTGGACGGAGTGGAAATGCTCTCGGCGGATTTGGCGGACGGCCGTAAAAATGCGCCGACATTGGTAACTGCTGGCACGATGAGTTTTTATGTGATCGAGCGCGGTGGTAAAAAGGCGCTGCGCGTGAAAGACAGAGAGTCTCCGCGTCGTCGTGACTTTGTGGGAATCGATCATTTCCCTATCGATCCCTCATGGCGGATCGAGGCGCAGTGGGTGGCGTTTGCCAAGGCGAAGAGTGTGCCGATGAAAAACATCCTCGGACAGGAATCGAGGGCGATGGTGTTAGGCAAAGTGGTGTTTGAACGCGAGGGTCAGACTTTTGAACTGTTGCCGCTGCAGGACTCACTGGGTTCTCCTCTGTTTCTGATCATCGCGGATGAGACGAGTGGCGAGGCGACTTATGGCGCGGCTCGTTTCGTTTACGCCGATGCTCCAAAAGATGGCGTGGTGATACTTGATTTCAACCAGGCGATCAATCCGCCCTGTGCTTTTACGCCGTTTGCGACGTGTCCTCTGCCACCGGCGGAAAACGTGCTGCCGATTGCAGTGCGGGCGGGTGAGAAGGATTATCAAGGATCGCACGACTGATTTGGGGAATACTCTCAGGACTTTAGACTCATATAATAACCATGAAACTACTCATCTCGATCTTTACCTGCATGCTCGCGCTTCCTTTGATGGCATCAGCATCACCGGCCGATAGCGCCGAAACGGCCGTAGCTCTGAAAACTGGGCAAGCCACCCCTCATGTCAGTTTGCTCACTCCCGATGGGGAATCGTTTGATCTGGGGGCAGCGGTGCGCGAACAGCCTACGGTGCTCATTTTCTATCGCGGTGGTTGGTGTCCGTATTGCAATCGCCACCTTGCGGCTTTGCAGGAAATTGAGGGAGATTTACTTGAGTTGGGGTTTCAGATTATCGCGGTGAGTCCTGATCAACCCGCTGCTCTGCAGCCGACGATTGAAAAGCATGAGCTTCATTACCGCCTGCTCTCTGATCGCGATATGAAAGCTTCCAGCGCTTACGGAGTGGCCTATGTCGTGCCGGAGGATATCCGCACGAAATACGAAGGCTTTGGGGTCGATCTGGCCTCCGTGCCGGGAAATCCAGAGGCCAAGTGGCTCCCCGTGCCCGCGATCTTTCTGATCGATGCAGAGGGTGTCGTGCGATTCGTGCACACCAATCCTGACTACAAAGTGCGTTTGGATCCGGCTGATATTCTCGAAGCGGCTGAAGATGTTGTTGGTTCAAGCGACTAATTCTAAAGCTCGTATTTTGCTGGCTCGGTGACTCCCGAGTCAGCTGTTAGGTCAGGCCTGGCATTTGGCATGAGGAAGTCGTGACACGGCTCCGGCGATTTCCTGGTGCACGCGGGAATCTTCTGCGGTGGCGGCGCGATTGAGGGGAGTCTTTTCGGCCGACGGTGAAGAAAGGGCGGTTGGGCGAGGATGGGATGCATGGTGTGCGGTTGGGTTGACCACTCCACTGCTTCGACCGGGGCATAAAAAAACCTCCGGTGTGGCACCGGAGGGGAAAGATTCGAGCTAAGTTACGATTCAATACCCTCGCGGCGCGCAAATAACGGCAATGGCGGAGACGGCGACCACGGAGACGTGGACGGAGGCAACTGGCATAAGCGTTTTACCGGAGAGGATCATGTAACAGGTTGGAAAAAGGAGAACTGGGCTGCGCGTGTCAAGGTTGGGTAGTGCTATCGTTTGTCATTGCGAGAAATACGCGAAGCGGATGACGCGGCAATCTATCTGCGTGGCTCGCCACGCTCGACTGCGTCGGACTCGCCGATGACAAACTAAACTATCCCATTTCCTTAGGTCGCGATGTCGCGATTTACAAACGTGCTGAGAGCAAATCCTGATGTTCACGATGTCGCGCGATGTAGGTTTCCACGTAGGAACACTGCGAGACGACGATGAGGTTTTCTTTCCGCGCCTCAGCGAGGGCGGCCGCAACCAATTTCGCCGCGACACCTTGCCCGCGAAATTCCACCGGCACGAAGGTGTGATCGTAGATGATACGATCACCGTCGCGTTGGTAGGTGAGAGTGGCGCGCGCCTCACCGTCACGAAATTCGTAGCGCTGTTCGTCGGGGTAATGCTGAACTGAAGGGGTGTTCATAGCCTGGTGTTATTTATCGAGCACGTTGTCGGGCAGATTGGGCACGAGCAAATTGGGCCGCGTCATCGGAGTCTTGATGGTCACGTGGCGACCGCTGTTGGAGGATTTCTCAAAGGCCGACATGACTTCGATCACGTGAGTGACGAGTTCGCCATGGCAGCGGTATTTCCGACGTCGCCGAAGAATTGAGTAGGCCATATCGGCCACCCCGGTGCCGCGGAGTCGTTGATCGGAATGGGTGAGGGGATGTTCGGTAAACTCGGTCTCGCCCTGGAGTTTCACCTTCACGGGGCCGACGAAAGTATTCGGATCAGGCACGAGCATGGTGCCTTTGCTGCCGTAGAGGGTGATGGGCGGTTGATCAGTGCCGCGGATTACATCGAAGCTCATGATTACAGTTACGATCGTGCCGTTGGCAAACTCGAGAGTGCCGCTGTAGTGCGTGGGCACTTCTACTTTCACGCGTTTGCCGTTCAGTGGTTTGCTGGTGATCGTGCGGTGTTTGAAGGAGGCGCGAACTGATCCGCTGACGCGCGTGACGGGGCCGAGTAGATTGACGAGCGCGGTGATGTAGTAGGGGCCCATATCAAACATCGGGCCGCCGCCTTGCTTGTAGTAAAACTCAGGCGAAGGATGCCACGATTCGTGGCCGGGGCACATCATGTAGGCCGTGCCTGCAACTGGCTTGCCGATGATGCCATCGTCCAGTAATTGACGCGAGGTTTGCACGCCGCCTCCGAGGAAGGTGTCGGGCGCGCCACCGACGAGCAGATTCTTGCGTTTAGCGAGTGCGATGACGCGCCGCGCTTCCTTGAGGTCGAGGCCAAAGGGCTTCTCAACATAGGCGTGCTTACCGGCGCGAAGAATGCGTTCGTTGACCGGTGCGTGGGCTTGGGGAATCGTGAGGTTGATGACGATTTCGACTTCCGAATCTGCGATTAGCTCATCGACGGTGCAGGCACGCACCCCGTATTCTTTAGCTTTTTCTTGAGCGCGTTTAAAGTCGAGGTCGGCGCAGGCGACGACTTCGAGGATATCGTAGCGTTTGCACCCAGCGAAGTAGGCTTTGCTGATGCTGCCGCAACCGATGAGACCAATTTTTACCTTACGGGGCATAATATGTGTGGGTGTTTTTTTTGGGGGGGAAGTGCTGGTGATCAAGCGGTGGGCATGGGCCCGAATTGATCACTAAAAGTGTGATAGCCTTGGTTGTCCGTGAGCATGCTGTCGAGTGTGTTGACGAGGGTTACTCGATTTATGACGCCGGAAAACACCGTCTTATCTCCAATTGAGCTAGTGATGATGAAGGCGGGTCGCTGGGTAAGTTGATGAGCATGAAACTCTGCCGTGCGGGCGACGACTCCTTGGCGCACGGGATCCGAGATGGCCGCGTCGTGAAGTTTATCAGCGTTGAGTAAACATTCCTGAGCGGCGAGTTGCGGGGCTTCGTAATCGACGTGGCGTTTAGACCTCGAACCAATCGGACGTGAGCAGCGGTGGCTCTGGCTGGAGGTTCTTACTGCGGGTGTAGAACCACGCGCTTTACTTCATGGAGACAGGGGGATCCTCGCGGTTCATCAACGCGATTTTTCACTCGAAATTCACGCGAGCGGCATAGCGCTTTTGCAACTCATCCCACACCATTTTGACGCAGGTGCACCACGACGACATGATGTCTAGGTAGTAGGTCATGTTGACTCTGGCGGTGTTCATTTAGTGGAGAACTGAGTGAGATAAGTTTGGGTCAACACGTGGATGGGAGTGACGGTTTCACAAATCTTGCATCTTTAGAGATCGCAATAAATATGAGGCGAGATGGATGTCGGTCTAACCACTCTTGCAACGGTGACGGGTCCGGAGGTCACGCCGGGTCTTACCCTGGCATGGTATGCGGTGGTTTGTTTTTCGGTGCTCGTTTCTCTCTATTTGTGGCGCCGGTTGGAGGATCGCACTTACCTTTTTTATTCAGGTTATCTCGGGATGGTCGGGATGATGAGTCTGACCAATCACGTCATGGAAGCGTGGTTCTTGGAGCGGTGGGGAGAGAACTTCGTTTTCCTAAATAACTTCATGCATCTGCCTTACGCGTTTTCCTATCTGTTGTTTGTGAAATGCTATTTTAGAGTAGAAACACAGGGAGTAGGGTGGAACCGGTTTCTGACGGGGATGCAGTGGGCTTATGGCGTGGCGTTTTTATGGTGGGGCGTGGCGTTTTTCCTCAACGAGACATTAGGAAGCGAGTGGGCAATTCTATCTTGTAACTTGGTGACTCTGATCAGCTCTCTGATTCTGGCTGGCATCGCGACCAACGATAATCGCGCCGGGGCCAAAGAATTTCTCTATGCGAGTTTGCCGCTAACGGTATGCGGGGTGGTTTTGGTGACACAGTTCTTGTCGGAGGCGGGGCCGATGGGGCCGGTCCTACTCGCATTTCGCACCGGCTTTATTCTGCACGTGATGGTGTTTCTCATCGCGTTGAGTGTGCGCTATCGTGATTTGCGTAATCAACTCGAAGGGCAGTCTCCATCCCCTTTGAGGTGATGATGATCCGATCAATCACGGCGGATTGATCGGCTTATTTGCCAAATTTATTTGATGCCAGCGTCGGTCTTCTTGGCCGCACCACTTGCTGTATTCGCCGCTCTTGGTTTCATAAAAAAACTCTGGCAGATCGATGATGATTTCGTTGGTTACGATGTAATCGCCGAAGATCGAGAACGGTTGCACATCCACGTGGATCTTGCCGAAGGATAATGCGTTTTTAGCTCCCGCTTTCGGGGTTTCCGAATGAGAGCCAGGAGAGAGTGCCAGAACCGGTGAAGGGTGAGATATGGGCGCTCTTGTGGTCCCCTTTCGTAGGAGTAAAGTTGTTGTCGCCGGCCTTGACGACCGAACCGAGGAGAGAAGCTAAGACCAATGAATGCGACGAGAAGGATTCCGAAGATGCGGCCGAGTGAGATGAGCAGGTTGTCATTCGCGGGGATGCAGTTAGATTGTATCAAGATTACCTAGATGCGTAAGCCTGTGATCAGCCCGTTTTGGCTCGATTCGACATTTCATTAGTTGTCATCGTAAGTTCATAGTTGGAAAACGGCCTCAATGTTTCCCTGTAGCATATCTAACACCCGAATACCAACTCCCCATGCGCAAACCAGATATTCTCCTCATCATGACTGACCAGCAGCGGGGCGACTGTCTGAGTATCGAGGATCATCCCGTATTGATGACGCCCACGATGGATACGATTGGTGGTAGCGGGGTGCGTTTTCGGAGCGCTTACAGCACCTGTCCGGTCTGTATCCCAGCGCGACGTTCTCTGATGTCGGGTCAATTTCCCCTCGACTCATGGCGTGGTGGGTTATCAAGACGGGCAGGAGTGGGATCCGTCGCAGAGCTTGCCCAACGTGCTGCGCGAGGCGGGTTATCACACCTATTTGGCGGGGCGCGATATGCATCAATATCCGGTGCGGAAGCGCTATGGCTACGATCACATGGTCGTGATGAATGATTACCGTCGTTGGTTGGAACGGCAGGTGGAGGTGGATACTTATCAATCCGGAGTTGGCATGATGGCGCCTACTACGCGACTGGCGTAATGAACAACGATTGGACGGCGCGACCGTGGCATCTTGATGAATCGCTCCATCACACGAATTGGACGGTGAACGAATCGCAGAAATTTCTGCAGACGCGCGATCCTTCGTGTCCGTATTTTCTGACTGTTTCGTTTTTGGCGCCGCATCCACCACTCGTGCCACCGGCGTGTTATCTGGATCGCTATTTGCACGAGGAGTTACCAGCCCCCGCCATCGGAGATTGGGCTGAGCCTCCCGAGCATGGAGCGAAGAGCGATGATCCCCAGAGTTTTCGCGTGAATTTGCAGGGGCTGGCGCTCAAGACAGCTCGCGCGGCCTATTTTGGGATGATCAACCACATCGACGATCAGATGAGGCGTTTGCTCAACCCGATCAATGGAGTGGATCGCGATAATACGATTATTATCTTTGTGAGCGATCACGGCGAGATGCTTGGCGATCATTATCGTTGGCGAAAAAACGCGCCCTACGAAGGTTCGGCGCGCATCCCGTTTATGATTAGTGCGCCCGAGAGATTTGGCCTGAAGAAGCGACTGGTCGTCGATAAACCGGTTTGCCTCGAGGACTTGATGCCGACTTTGCTCGATATGATTGGCGAGGAGCCGGTAGCGGGTGTCGATGGTCGCAGCGTTTGGCCGCTGATGCGCGGGGAGGATATCCCATGGCGCGATTTTCTCCACATTGAACATTCGGAACTCGAGGACACCGAGGGTATCGGCCACCACGCTCTGACCAACGGGCAGGAAAAGTTCATTTGGTTTACTAAATCGGGTCGGGAGCAGTTTTTCGACCTGTGCAAAGATCCGGATGAACTGAAGGATTTGATCGCTGTTCCCGAGAGTAAGGAGCGAGTGGCACTCTGGCGGCACCGACTGATCACTGAGCTGAAAGACCGCCCTGAAGGACTCACCGATGGAGCCAAATTGATCTCAAATCGACCTTATCCGACAGTTATGAAGGATAATGCTGGTCAGAAATCGTAGTCCAATTTCATAGTAAGGTTGGCATATCCCGCTGAAACTTTACGCACTCTAGTCACCTCCATGGGCACCGAATATACCGAATCCAGCATCAAAACCCTTTCTTCCACGGATCACATTCGGCTGCGACCGGGGATGTATATCGGTCGACTTGGAAACGGAGCTCAAGTGGAGGATGGCATCTATGTGCTGATCAAGGAGACGATCGACAACTCCATCGACGAATTCGCGATGGGGAATGGCAAGCGTATCGAGATCCACATCCACGAACGCACAGTCGCAGTGCGCGATTACGGTCGCGGCATCCCATTGGGAAAACTCGCCGAGTGTGTTTCCGTGATCAATACCGGTGCGAAATACGATAGTAATACGTTTCAAAAAGCCGTCGGCTTGAATGGCGTCGGCCAAAAAGCCGTCAACGCGCTCTCGCTCGAATACCGCGCTCAATCTGTGCGGGAGGGAAAGACCAAGGTCGTCGAATTCAGCCAAGGCAAGCTGGTCACAGATCACAAGGTGTCCAATTCCACCGAGCGCGATGGCACGATTATCGAGTTTACACCCGACGATTCGCTCTTCGGTGAAGACTTCCGCTTTCGGCTGGAATACATCGAGGACATGATGTGGAACTACGCGTTTCTCAACCGTGGCCTCACCCTCACGCTCAACAGTAAGTCCTTCAAATCGGCCCATGGCTTAAAGGACCTGCTGGAGAAAAAACTCACCGGCGACACGCTGTATCCCATCATCCATTTAGAGGGTGAAGATATCGAGGTCGCGATGACTCACGGAGCGCATTACGGCGAGGAATACTTCTCCTTCGTGAATGGCCAGCACACCACGATGGGCGGCACTCACCAGCTCGCGTTTCGCGAGGCAGTCGTGAAGACCATTCGCAATTTCTACAAGAAAGACTTCGAAGCAGCCGACATTCGTCAGTCGATCATTGCGGCGATTTCGGTGCGCATCCAAGAGCCCATATTTGAGTCGCAAACCAAGACCAAGCTAGGCTCGAGCGAAGTCGGCCCCGGTGGACCGACCATCAAGGAATTTATCGGTAAGTTTGTGCAGCAGGAGTTCGATGTTTACCTGCACAAAAATAAACCCACTGCCGATGCTATTCTGTCGCGGATTCAGGAGAGCGAGCGCGAACGCAAGGACCTCGCGGGTATTCGCAAGTTGGCGAAGGATCGCGCTAAGAAGGCCAATCTGCACAACCGCAAGCTACGCGATTGCCGCCAGCATCTCGGACAGAAAGGCAGCCGCAGTGAAGAGAGTTCGCTCTTTATCGTAGAGGGTGATTCCGCCGCCGGATCGTTGACCTCTTGCCGCGACGTGCAGACACAGGCCGTCTTTGCCCTCAAGGGAAAGCCGCTCAATACCTTCGGTCTGAAGAAAAAAGTTATCTACGAAAACGAGGAATTCCACCTCCTCCAGTCCGCGCTGAATATCGAGGACGGGCTCGACGGGTTGCGTTACAACAAAGTCGTGATCGCGACTGATGCCGATGTGGATGGGATGCACATCCGCCTGTTGCTGATCTCGTTTTTTGTGAAGTTCTTTCCTGATCTCATCACGCGTGGGCATCTGTCGATTCTGGAGACACCGCTGTTCCGGGTGCGCAACAAGAAGGTTACGTATTATTGTTACACCGATGAGGAACGACGGACCGCGATGACTAAGATCGGCAAGAGTGCGGAGGTCACACGATTCAAGGGGCTTGGCGAAATCTCAGCCGGGGAATTTAAGGATTTCATCGGTGACAAAATTAAACTCGAACCGGTCTCGCTCAGTAATCTGCACAACAGCGATGATCTGCTCTCCTTTTACATGGGTAAAAACACCCCCGCTCGCCAGAATTTCATCATCGATAATCTTTACGTCGAGAAAGACGTCATCGAAGCATAACCACTTTTCATCGCCTCAATGGCTAATCGTAAATCTTCCCCAAATTCTGATCAACCAGAGCTACCTCTCGATGCAGAGAAGGTGCCAGCTACGGAGCCTAATTCCGATGAGACCCAGGTCGCTCCCGAAACGGAGTCACTTGCGGTTGATCGCGATGGTATTGATACACCGCCGACGGAGAAAGAGAACACTGGCACCGCCCCTTTAGAGGGCCATTATCGTAAGTGGTTTCTCGAGTATGCGAGCTATGTGATTCTCGACCGTGCGGTGCCGCATATCGACGATGGTCTCAAACCAGTGCAACGTCGCGTGCTCCACACCTTGTGGGAAATGGACGATGGTCGCTTCCATAAGGTGGCCAATGTGGTGGGCGCGACGATGCGTTTTCATCCCCATGGTGATGCCTCGATTTGCGCAGCGTTAGTCGCGATCGCTCAACGCGGTTGGCTGATCGAACCACAGGGGAATTTTGGTAATCATTTGACGGGCGATGATGCGGCGGCCTCGCGTTACATTGAAGCGCGTCTCACGCCATTTGCTCGCGAGGTGCTGTTTAATCCGAAGACGACCCCATGGCAGCTTAGTTATGACGGTCGCGCCAAGGAGCCGGTTACATTACCGGCGAAATTCCCCATCACCGTATTGGAGGGCGCCGAAGGAATCGCGGTCGGCCTCGCGACGAAGATCCTCCCTCATAATTTCAACGACATTTGTCGCGCCTCGATCAATCACCTGCAGGGAAAGACGTTTCGGATTTTTCCGGATTTTCGCACCGGCGGTATTGCTGATTTTTCGGAATACAATGACGGCGAACGTGGAGGCAAGGTAAAGGTTCGCGCGAAGATCGAGATCCGCTCCAAGACGTTGTTAGCGATCACCGAATTACCCTTCGGCACCAATACGGTATCTCTGATCGAGTCGATTCTTGCGGCGAACACCAAGGGCAAGATCAAGGTTAAGAAAGTTGATGATAATACGGCCGATCGAGTGGAGATACTCGTGCATCTTCCGCCGGGGAGTAAGCCCGAAAAGATGATTCAGCAGCTCTATGTTTTCACGAATTGCCAGATGAGCATTTCGCCAGCGGCGTGTGTGATCGAGGGCGACAAACCGCACTTTATCGGGATACGTGAAATTCTGCGTCGTAGTGTTGATCGCACGTTGGCGTTGCTGAAGCTCGAGCTCGAAATCCGACTCGGGGAACTCGAACAGCAGTGGCATTGGGATTCGCTGGAGCGCATCTTTATCGAAGAGCGGATCTATCGTCGGATAGAAAAATCCCAGACTTGGGAAGACGTGCTCAAAGAAATCCACGAAGGGTTAAAACCGTTCATCAGGGATTTGAAACGAGAAGTGACCGACGACGATGTCGTGCGCCTGACGGAGATTCGCATCAAGCGGATTTCGGCCTACAATCGTTTTAAGGCGGAGGAGCAGATCAAAAAGATCGAGGAGGAGATCAAGGTCGTGAAACACAATCTCGCTAACCTAATCCCCTACGCGATTAAGTGGTTCGAGACGATCCAAGCCAAGTATGGGAAGGGCATCAAACGCCGCACCTCCTACGATGAGATCGAGCAGATCAATGCGGCGGATGTTGTGGCGACGAATCAGCGGCTTTATGTCGATCGCAGCGAAGGTTTCATTGGCCTAAACTGGCGCCAGCACGACTTCGTCAAGGAGTGCACGATCATGGACAGTGTGTTCTGCATCATGCGCGATGGGTCACTGAAGGTGACGAAGGTCGCCGACAAGGTGTTCATGGGTAAGGATATTATCCATATCAATATCTGGCCGCAGGATGGGGACCCCAATTTCTACACGATGATTTATCAGGATAAAGCGTCGGGCAAAGCCTTCGCTAAGCGTTTCCAGATCGGTGGACTTTCCCGCGATAAACTCTACCCGCTGGTGAAGAGCGAAGGATCAAAGATCGTGTATTTCAAAGTGAGCCCGAATGAGAAATCCATGCCGCAGAATGTGCACATCGGTCTCGATGGTCGCGGCGGGGCTCGCATCCGAGAGCTCGATTTCGATCTCAGCAAAGTCCCTGTCAGCACCCGCAGTGCCAAGGGCCTCACGGTGACGAAGTGGACTATCAAATCGGTGAAACTCATCGATTGAGATTGAGGTAGGAGACTCCATCGTAGCCAAGGTTCGACCCCATGTCCCCTCAAAACACAGCTTCCGACTCTCCGCTCTTTATTAGAGGAGGTCGTTTATTTGATCCTGACCTTGGGCTTATGCGACCTGTCGGTGCGATTTCGATCGTGGGGGACCGGATCGTTGAGGTGAGTGAGGCTGGTGGCGTTTTGAGCCCACCCACTGGGGCGACGGTTATCGAGGCGAAGGGTAAGTGGATCATCCCCGGTTTGATCGATGCCCATGTGCATCTCGTTCATGTCTTGCGTGATTTAGGTATCACTGGTGACGAAGTGTTTCCGCTTTTTTTGACGAATGGGATCACCACGTTGCGCGATGTTGGAGATGAGCTCACCGCGCAAAAACTTTTGCTAAATCACTCGGAAACTCATCCGGAAAGCAGTCCTCGTCTGTTTATGAGTAGCCCATTGATCGAGGGGGCTCATCCCTATCATCCTCATGTCAGTGAGTCGTTGACTGACGTAGATCAGGTGCCGGAATTTATTCGAGCGATGGACCGAGCAGGGGTTCAAACGATTAAACTCTACACCAGTGTGGGGCGACCTGTGGGCCGAGCGGTTATACGTGAAGCTCATCGGCGCGGGAAGTGGGTGACGGCTCACTTGCAATGGAGCTACCGAGCGCAGGATGCGATTGCCGATGGGGTCGATAGCCTCGAGCACACGGAAAGCCTGCTTGAATTTATTCTCCCACCGGGATCACCACGTTGGCCCGAGTTACATCAGAGACCCGGAATTCCTGCCGACGAATTGGCCGCGATGGAGCGGCAACTCTTGGAAATAAAGGCCGACTTGGATTTAGATCATCCGCGCGTGACTGCGTTGATTGAATCATTGGTTCGTCACGATGTCGCGGTTACGCCCACCTTGGTGGTTTATCGCAATTGGGTTCTTTTACGCGACTTGCCGGAAGTTCAGCAACATCCCGACCTGCAACTTTTGCCTGAGCGGATGCGGGAAGGTTGGTTGAAAATGGTGGCCTCGGCTCCGTTGCCAGCCGCGACTCGTGAGCTGCGTCGCCGACAATACGATAAACTAGGTGAACTCACCGCGCGTCTCTATCGCGCGGGAGTTACTTTGATGGTGGGCACAGACACGCCGGTTCCGCGGTGCCCACCGGGTTTGTCCATGCATCAGGAGTTTGAACTTCTGGTTGAGGCAGGGGTGCCTCCGGCTGCCGTGTTGACGGGGGCAACGCGTAACGCCGCGAAAGCACTCAACCAGTCAGATCAACTCGGCTCCATCGCAGCCGGTAAGCTTGCCGATTTAGTCATTCTCGATGCCGATCCGTTGAGCGATATTCGTAACACGCGGAAAATTCATCAAGTGATCCGCTCTGGTATGGTCGTTGATCGCGATTATTGACGGATCTTTTCTGACTAGGCAGATAGAATGTTTTCGACCTGTTCGATCTCGGCTGTGGTGAGCGGTGGGAGTTGCACGCCAGCGTGAATGTCATCGAGTTGGCTGACCTTGCTCGCGCCAATCAGCACGGTGGTGATTTCCGGGCGACGCAGGAGCCAGAGCACTGCGAATTGGGCGAGGGTGGCGCCGCGTGTGATGGCGAGTTCGTTCAGAGCTTTGACTTGCTTCATCACTGCCGGCGTCACGCTGTCGGACTGGAGGAATCCCGAGGGCTTGGCCGCACGTGAATCAGTGGGGATACCGTCGAGATAGCGGTTGGTCAGCAGCCCCTGCGCGAGCGGTGAAAACGGAATGCAGCCGGCGCCGACTTCAGTAAGAGCGGGGAGCAATTCCGGCTCTACCCAGCGGTTGAACATGTTGTAGACCGGTTGATGGATGAGCAGCGGCACGCCCATCTCACGTAACAGCTTGGCGGCCTCGAGCGTGCGTTCGGCATCATAGTTGGAAATACCCGCGTAGATGGCTTTGCCGCTTTGCACCGCGGACGCGAGTGCCCCCATAGTTTCCTCGAGCGGAGTTTCCAGATCGGGCCGGTGATGATAAAAAATATCCACGTAGTCCAACTGCATGCGCTGGAGGCTCTGCTCTAGAGAAGTGAGCACGTATTTGCGTGAACCCCAGTCTCCATAAGGCCCTTCCCACATGCCGTAGCCGGCCTTGGTCGAGATGACGAGTTCGTCGCGGTAGCCGGCAAAATCCTGTTTTAGAATCTTACCGAAGTTGGCTTCGGCAGATCCGGGAGGTGGACCGTAATTGTTGGCGAGGTCGAAATGAGTGATGCCGAGATCGAAGGAGTGGTGCAGCAAGGCACGTTGATTTTCAAGAGGATCCACCCCGCCGAAATTGTGCCAGAGTCCGAGCGAAATGAGAGGGAGCTTGAGGCCACTGCGCCCACAGCGGGCATAGGGCAGGCGTTGGTAACGATCAGGGGAAGGCTGGTAGGGCATCGCTCAAATCACAGGGGCTTGGGCAGAAAACTCAACTCGTTCCTGAGTCATTTTGCTATTCCTTCAGATTATTCATCCTGCGCCGATCTTCAGCGGTATGCACCGACTAGGCGAATAGGTCAGTCTTCGGGCAGAAGATAACCGACGGTTTGGGGATGATCTCGCATGAAATGGGACGTGAGAAATTCATAGAGCCCCGCAGCTTAATGCACGTCGGAGATGCGGGTCGAGGTGAGGACACGTTTAGCTCCCCGTCTCACTTGATCACAAACGACGTGGAGGATATCGGTCTCCGAGTCGCGAAACCCCATCGAGGATCTTTTTGTAGTGGAGCTGGGATTGAGCTGGCACGACGTCCAATCGCGTGAAGTCGCGTTCGCCGACTTTGGTTTCGTGATGGGTCTTGTCAGGTCGCGCGGTGCAGAAAGCGAAAATATTGACGTGGCACTCTTGCAGAAAGAAATCCACCCAATTCCGAACGGCCTACTCAGCACCGTCAATCGGGCAGCTGGGGATCATCTGAATCCCGTTGTCATTACACAGAAGAAGCGGATTTTTTATGGATGAGACTCAGAGTTTCATCACTGAGAACCCGAAGCCTGAC
>Ga0105055_10003651_pt1 | contig 23120 bp, 21 predicted proteins | sample BON03_FD_78090 | JGI IMG/M metagenome (GOLD analysis project Ga0105055, IMG submission 78090) | Freshwater microbial communities from Lake Bonney liftoff mats and glacier meltwater in Antarctica - BON-03 | ecosystem: Environmental > Aquatic > Freshwater > Ice > Glacier meltwater | place: Lake...
GGCACAGTATCTTCCCGCAACCGAGTCCGATGATTCGAAAAAGGCTCCCAAGAAGAAGAAACGTTTCTTCTTCTTGGGAGCCTTTTTCGAATCATCGGACTCGGTTGCGGGAAGATACTGTGCCGCTTCGACTTCGACTTCGCTGAGTCGCTCTTTTGCGAGGTCAGCAACGACAGAATCGGGATACACGGTGATTGCTTCGTTGTAGAAGACTCGAGCCGCGGTGTAATTATCCCGTTTGTAAAAGTAGAAGTCAGCCATCACGATTTTACTTTTGGCCAGCATGGTGCGCATATCATCAAGACCAATCTCGGCCGCAGCGACATTCGCATCTCCAGGAAAAAGGATCATGAAGTCTTGAAAATAGGTAATAGCCTCCTGAGTCGCCGCTTGATCGTAGGGAGGCCCCTCCACCAGCGAGGCGTGGGTCTGGGCGAGTTTCAGGTAAGCATCCGAAGAGAGCAGACTCTGCGGGTGATTGTTGATCATTCGATCGAGAGCATCGATCGCATATATGCTGTTGTTCAGTCTCTGATGGCCACGCGCGATATTCATCAACGCGAGCGGGGCATAATCGCTGTAAGGAGCCGCTAGGAGGATTCTCTCAAAATGCTCGATGCCTTTGGGGCGATCAGGCAATCCCGGCATCCAACCCCAATAATAGGTGCGAGCTCCATCGAGCAGGGCACTGGCAATCCGGTATTGCTCTCCGATGATCTCATTGAATCGGGGAGTATTAGGGTAGCGCGAGATGATACCCGCGTAGGCATCGAAGGATTTGGCGTATTGCTTGCGCTTGAGATAGAGCCTGGCGGAGCGATAGAGTGCCTCCGGAGTATAGATGGAAGTGCCGTATTTCTTGATAACCTTTTTGTAGGTTCTCAGAGCGGAGCCGTAATTCCCCTTTTCCTCCTTGTCGCGCGCCTTGTTCATCAAATCAAGTGCACTGCGTCCTTCAAGACCGGTAAGCCCGGAGAGCGCACCTCCTTCGATTCTCCATCCTGTTCCAGGACTCCAGACCACTTCAGCGGTGAGCTGAGTTGGTATCGCTAAGGTCACGAGAGTGACCAGAAGGCAGAAAGTAAGGTGGCGTAACATTGAAGATAACATGAAAAACGAATTACCAGCGAATCAGGGCCGAACCATAGGTCAAGCCCGCCCCGAAAGCGACGAGCAATGTAATATCTCCGGGTTTGATTCTGCCAGACTTTTTCGCCTCGTCCAACGCGAGTGGAATCGAGGCGGCTGAAGTATTACCGTAGCGATCTACGTTGACGAAGAAACGATCCATGGGGAGTTCGAGATATTTTGCGATGGCTTCGATGATACGGAGGTTGGCTTGATGAGGAATGACCAAGTTTATTTGATCAGCAGTCAGGCCGTGTTGTTCCAAGATATCGCGCGCCGCCTCATCCATGGCGCGCACGGCGAGCTTAAAGACCTCCTTGCCTTTCATTTTCATGAAATGGTCGCCGGCTGCAATCGATTCAGGAGTCGCGGGTGAATCACTACCGCCCTTGGGGATCCAGAGTGTTTTAGCACTGTCACCATAGGCGCCGAGATTGGTTCCGATTAGTCCAATATTGGGTTCATCGGAAGTGCCCACCACAACGGCACCAGCCCCATCTCCGAATAGGACGCAGGTGGTGCGTTCCGTCCAATCTACGATGGGAGATAGCTTTTCCGCCCCAATCACGAGAGCTTTACGATAACGACCGGAGGCAATCATCGCGCAGGCCGTATCCAAGCCGTAGATAAATCCGGAACACGCGGCATTCATGTCGAAGCACGCGGCATTGGTCGGAACACCCAGTTTGTCCTGCACCAGACAAGCAGCGGCCGGGAGAGCGAGATCCGGAGTGATCGTGGCGACGATCAATAGATCGATGTCTTTCGCGGTGAGTCCGGCGTCATCAAGGGCCGCTTTGGCTGCTCCCACGGCCATGTCGGAAGTAGATTCATGGTCACCTGCGATGTGGCGCTCACGGATGCCACTGCGGGTGCGTATCCATTCATCCGAGGTATCGATCAATTTCGAGAGGTCTGCATTGGTGAGCACTCGTTCAGGAGTGAAGGAGCCGGTGCCTAGGATTACGGTAGATTGGGTGGACATGAAGAATAAAGAAAGATTGAGAAGCCGATCAGAGGCTCAAGTCGATAAATTATGAGATTATCGTGGGAGAAAGCAGTTCGTTGGCTCTGAGCACATCGGCTTCGATCCGGTGGTTCAAATCTGCTTTAATCGTGGCGTTGGCTGCGCGAATCGCACTGCAGATAGCGATTCGATTACTGGAACCATGAGCCTTCAAAACATTGCCACGAAGGCCCAGAAGGGGAGCTCCGCCGTAGCGCTCGGGATTGACCCTGTCTTTGAGCGCCTGAAAAGCACCTTTGGAGAGGATGGCGCCTGCAGCGCGCAAAGGGTTTCCTTGTAACTCTTCTTTGAGAACCACAGAAAAGAAATTCGCGAGGGACTCCCAGCTTTTAAGCATAACGTTACCGACGAAACCGTCACAGACCACGACGTCGACGTGCTCGGCGAAGACCTGGAACCCTTCAATTGGCCCAGAGTAATTTATAATGCCATCGGCCCGCTTTAATAGATCGTGGGTATCGGCAGTGAGGCTGTTGCCCTTTCCTTCCTCGGTGCCGATCGACATGAGTCCGACGCGAGGTGAGTTTATGCCGAGCATGACCGAGCAATAGTGGCTGCCCAAAATAGCGTTGTGGAGTAGATGCTCCGGTTTGGCGTCTGGATTCGCGCCGGCGTCGATGAGGACGAAATATCCATTTTCTCGGGGCACGACCGCAGCTAGAGCGGGACGAGCGACGCCTTCCATCGTGCGCAATCGTAATGTTCCGCCTGCCATCAGAGCACCGGTATTGCCACAACTCACCACGACGCTGGCCTTATTTTCTTTCACCAGATCAATGGCCTTAACCATCGAGGAATCCTTCTTGCGCTTGAGCGCATACAGAGGTTTGTCCTCCATCGTGACGACCTCGGAAGCATGAAGAACATCGATATTGGGATGGTCGGCTAGACCCGCCCGAGCGAGTAGTGGTTTTAATATCGCTTCATCACCGACCAGCGTGATCGGATTGAGGCCATCGATTTTAGCTACTGCCAATTTAACTGCCTCTACAACCTCGGAAGGTCCAAGGTCCCCGCCCATGGCGTCTATGGCAATACGCCCAGATTCAGCGGAGGAGGAAGTAACCATCAAAGAGATGGTGAAAACTTTATGACAGGACGATCAGACCTCGATGTCGAGGACCTGGCGACCGCGATACATGCCGTTTTTAGGGTTCACGCAATGAGGGCGGAACAGAGAACCGTCGGTCGGATCAGTGGCGAACTCAGGAGCCTTGTAAGCGTTGCCTGCGCGACGGTTAGCGCTGCGGCGTTTGGATTGCTTGCGTTTTGGTTGTGCCATGGGAAGTGATTATTAAGTGTGTCGTGCCGCTTAAAACGGCGATGTATGCTGTGAAAAGATTCGGAGTAAAGGGTGGGTTCGGGTCGCGTCAAGCGCTATAAGTGCCGTTGGATTACAAGTAGAAAAACAGTGCGATGAGACCAGCAAGGGCGATTCGGTAGATCGCGAAGGCCAGCAGGCCATGTTTAGAGAGGAAACTAACGAGAAATTTAACTGCGATGGCGGCTGAAACAGCGGCTACCAGGATACCCAGCAGCACATGCATCCAACCAAACACTTCGATCATGGCGGGGCCTGATCGCCAGCCCTTTACCAAGGCCGCGCCAGCCAAGACGGGTAATCCCACTAAAAAGCTGAATTCCGCAGCTTTCGCTGGAGTGAGTCCACCCAGATAACCACCGACAATTGTGACCATCGAGCGCGAGGTGCCGGGCACGAGCGCCAAACATTGCATGAACCCAACGGTGAGGGCTTCGATTGGGCGAAGGTCAGCGGGTTCTTTGATATTGGCGTGGATATCTCCACGAGTGCGGCGCCAGCGTTCAACGATTATCATCAGGATGGCTCCACCCACTAAACCCACAATCACGGTATTAACGGAAAAAAGATACTTTTCGATGAATCCACTGGCGGCCAGACCAATGATGGCGACGGGGGTAAACGCGAGCACGACATTGCGGAGGAGGCGTGCCCCTTTCTCGTCGCGGCCTAATAGTCCCATAATCATACTGTGGATGGGAGCGCGATATAGAAGCAGCACGGCGAGAATCGCGCCGACTTGGATCACCACGATATAAGTATCAGCCGCCAGTTTTAAGGTCAGTGGTTCACCCTCAGGATATTTCTCCGAAGGCTTTTTGTGCCAGAGAGCATTACCATTGGCATCAACAAGCGATTCCTCGCCTTCGAGTCCAAGGTAGTGAGTGGCGATAATCAGATGCCCTGTTGATGAAATGGGGAGGAATTCAGTCACGCCTTCAACGACACCGAGCACGATGGCATCGATAGCACTTAATTCGGCGACTGGCTCACGTTCGGCACGAGTGGTCTCGCCGACTAAACCCAGCGGCGCAGTCGTAAATAGTAGGGAAATGATGAAAAAGAGACGCACGCGTTTGTGGTGTAGTATTTTGTGGAGGGAGCAATTTTATTTGCCGCCGTCGTTTCCTGCTGCCTGCATCTTTCATTCATGGAGACTCTATCAGATTTTTCTAAACAGCTCGCGTCGGGTTCGAATTTACAGAGTGAGCAAGTGGAGGTCGCCGCAGAGGCGCTGACTCAAGCAGAAATCTCTGAGTCTGACAAAATGACCTTTTTGAGCGCGCTTTCCGAGAAAGGAGAAACTGCTGATGAGGTGGCGAACTTCGCACGGGCATTTCGCGAGCGAGCACTCGATCCCGGTGTGCAGGCTTGGTCAGATCAAGCTATCGATGTGGTGGGCACAGGTGGTGATCATTCGGGAGGGTTTAATATTTCGAGTATGGTGGTGTTGACGCTGGCGGCTGCAGGTGTGCCTGCGATGAAGCACGGCAACCGAGGCATCACTTCAAAATGTGGTAGCGCTGATTTACTGACAGGATTGGGAGTCGATCTGGCAGCCCCTCCGGAAAAGCTCCAGCAAGCCATGGAGCAACTGGGTTTCGTGTTCTTCTTCGCTCCGAACTATCATCCTGCGTTTAAACATATCGTGCCCGTGCGGAAGGCATTGGCGGCGGAAGGTAAGCGCACGGTATTTAATATACTTGGTCCGTTGATTAATCCCGGAAGACCTGCGCACGTATTGCTCGGTTCGTTTTCCGAAGTCTGGGTGCCTCGTTTGGCGGATGCTTTGGGCGCTTTGGGAGTGAAGGCTGGGCTCGCTTCACATGGTGTGATTGAGCCGGGCAAGGGTATCGATGAATTAACTACGGCAACGACGAACAAGGTTCGCGGTGTTGGCCGGTTGTCTCATATTGATACCGAGTGGAGAGCTGAAGACCATGGCTTGGTGCAATCGCCTTTCTCGGATTTAGTGGGTGGTGACCTCGATGCTAATTTAAAAATTGTGGATGCTCTTTTGGCAGATAAAGGCCCCAAAGGATTGGCTGATACCATTGTGTTAAACGCAGCGGTGGCGATGTGGATTGTCGGCAAAACCAACTCCGTTGAAGGGGGACTGCCGCTCGCGCGTGATCTATTGATCGGGGGAGCTGTCCGGCAGAAAATCTCCGACACCCGGGAATTTTATAGCGCATGAAGCGAATTTATTTCGGAACCGATGGGGTGCGTGGCCCCTATGGCGGCCCCGTCATTAACGAAGAATTTGCGGTCCAACTGGGCGCAGCCGTGGTGAGGTGGTTGCGTGGAGTTGGCGAAGTAAGGGCAAATGTCCACGAGGGCGCTGATAGTGTAGCCGTGGGAAGAGTTTTGATCGGGCGAGACACACGTGCTTCAGGGGCATCATTGGAAGCAGCTGTGGCCGCTGGCCTACGCTCAGCAGGAGCTGAGCCGATCTCGCTGGGAGTATTGCCCACCCCGGCCGTGGCCCTTGCGACCAAAGCGAGTGGAGCCCGCCTTGGGGTAGTAATTACGGCTTCGCACAATCCCGCTTGTGATAACGGGATTAAGTTTTTCGGTCCGCATGGCGAGAAGCTGACCGATGCGGATGAAGCGATTATCGAAAGCTTTCTGAATGAAGCAATCTATCACCGAGCCGTTGAACCGCTCGAAGTTTCAGATCAAGCGATTACAGATTATATTCGCAGCGCCGGGAACTATTTACCCGCTGGTTCACTTAACGGTTGGAAAATCGCACTCGATACCGCGAACGGAGCCACGAGTAAGACGAGCCCTGAAGTATTGCGTAGGCTTGGGGCGGAAATATTTGGAATCGGCGATTCACCGGACGGCACGAATATTAACGCCGACGTCGGCAGCGAACATCCGAAATTACTCGCGCAGAAAGTAAAAGAAAACGAAGCGAGATTGGGCGTCGCCCACGATGGCGATGGTGATCGTTGTATTCTCTGTGACGAAACGGGCTCTGTGCTGGATGGAGATGAAGTCCTGACGCTGCTCGCGGTTCATGCGATCAATGAGAATCGGCTTCCGAAAAAGACGCTGGTTATCACCGTGCAAAGCAATCTAGGCGTGGATGCCGCGATCAATGCGATTGGTGGCGAGGTGCTGCGGACATCGGTTGGAGATCGCTACGTTATAGAAAAAATGAAAGAGGTGGGTGCTGAGCTCGGTGGCGAATCAAGTGGGCATATTATTTGTCGCGATACTTCGACTACCGGTGATGGCCTGATGGCCGCGCTGAAAGTGATTGAGGTAATGCAATCCACGGGGCGGCCGCTTTCTGAACTGCGGAAAATTCTGGTTAAATTTCCGCAAGCGAGCGTCGCGCTCACAGTTAAAGCAAAGCTCGATTTTACCGATTGCCCGCAACTCACCATGACCATGGCCGCACTGGAGCAAGAGTTGGGCAAAACGGGACGTTTACTGGTGCGCTACTCGGGCACAGAATCCAAACTGCGTCTCTTAGTTGAAGGGCCGACTGCTGAAGTGGTGGAGGCAGGGATGGAGCGTCTGAAAATAGCGGCCAGTGCCGACCTGACCATCCTCTAGGATTGCGTCGATAAAGGCATTCACTTGGATGTTACTATGCCAGACACCCCCCTGTCGTCGTTAGATAGCCGCCAGCAGAGATTGCTGGCCAATTCTCGACGGGCTCTTGAAAAAGGAAATGCGGAATACGTGGTCACGGCTTGTGGCGAAATTCTCAACGACCATCCAGGCTGTTTACCTGTCCGCCAGTTGCAGCGGGTCGCGCAGTTGCGACAGAGCGGTCAAGGCGGGTGGATGGGGAAAGCAATGAGCGGTCTGACGAATTTCCCATTTTCGCTGAGAAGCAAAGGTATCACTCCTGAAAAGAGTTTAAGGCGTGCTGAGAAAATGCTGTTGGAAGCCCCTCGCAATCTGGCTGGGCTAAAACTACTCGCAGAGGCGAGTAAGGGATTTGATTGGCCCGAAACATGGGCGTTTGCACTGGAAGCCATTCGTGAAATTGAGCCGAAGAATCGGGATAATTTATTGGCTTTGGGCGAGGCGTGGTTGGCTGCGGAGAAGCCGGACAAGGCGCTGAAGGTTGCGGATGCTTTGTTGCGTTTGAATACCGTTGATGGGGAAGCGCAGAGTTTGATGCGCAAGGCATCCATTGCCCACACTACGGATCAGGGGCACTGGGACAGGGGAGGCGATTATCGCGATAAGTTGAAGGATGAATCCGAGTCAATCGCTCTGGAGAAACAGACGGCACCTTCTAAGGTTAATGTGTCGGATGAGAAGGCTATTTCGTCTTCCGATGAAAGGCCTGAATTCGAAATGAACCAGCTTGAATCGGCCAAAGACTTTGTTGCCCATCATCCGGTTGATTTGGACGGCCGCTACCGTCTGGCTCAATTGTTGTTCGAGTCAGGAGAAACCGAAGAGGCGATTGCGGAATATCAACAGACGCAAAAAAGTCCTAAACTTCGCGTATCATCTTTACTGGGTATGGCCCGCTGCTTTCGCACGCGAGGTCTAGTCGATTTGGCGTTGGCGCAACTGGGCACAGCTAAGATCGAATTGAGCGGGATGGATGATCTTAAGAAAGAGATCATCTACGAGCTTGGTTGTTGCTACGAATCGATCAAAAAATCAGAGGAAGCCATCGCCGAATTTAAAGAGATTTATACCGAGGATATCGGCTTTCGAGACGTCGCCGAAAAAATCAATAAACACTATGCTTCGTGAAGCTTGGGGCTTGTGATTAGACGGAAAGTGCGGGTGCTTTAATGAGCGGTTTTTTCGCGATACTCATGGCATCGAGCTTATCCCATGAGCCCTTCCACAGAGCGATATTATCATCGGTGTTCATGAAGATAGGCCGATTGGGCATCGCATAGTTTTTCGGGGCATGCCAGCCGCCCTCGATCCAATCGGGGAGGTTGGGGCCGAATTTTATGCAGTCTTTTCTTCCGATTAGGTTGAATACATCCTGCCAGATAAAATCCCCGATCGCCCAATGTTGGCCTTGTTCGATCCACATGCATTGGTCGCCAATCAGGACCGAGGTGCGTTCGTCAGGGGCGAAGAACTCATTCCAAAAGGTTTCGCCAATCCCGTGGCGATTGATCAGATAACGGAAGTCGTGGCTTTGCCAGCCAGTGCTGGGCGCAATGTCGATTTCGCTTTGCCAACCCGTGCCGGAGACAAAGAAACCACGCGGGTGCTGGTAATGCGCGTAGGTGCGATCCGTGGCGTCGAGAAATGCCTGAAGTTTGCCATCGGGACGGAGGCGGTGATAGCGTTGAATGCCCTCAAGAGAATCACCCATACCGCCGATCAACATGGGGCCACGATTGAGATGCCATTCGTTGTTAGCGTAATACCACATGCGGTGACACCGCGTCTGATCTTGTTCGTCGATCCATGCTGAACGCACGACATGGCGGCAGAGTTTGCCGGCTTCATCCAAGTAGCGTTCTTCATTATAGAGTTCTGCAGCCAGAATCAGCGGGCAGATCATTAATCCGTAGTATTCCGAAGGTTCGAGGATGTCTTTGGTGCCCTGATATCTAATAGTGCCTGCCGAGTCATTGTCAGGCATTCCCGCGACATGGAAATTTCTGATCATGTAATCGATATCTTCGCGCACCTCGTCGTGCCAGCGCCGCTCATCAAAGGCTTTCATGAAGAGCAGTTTTGCCCAGATACGAGCGTAGTCCTGGTTGGCGACCGATGTTTCATCGGGGCGACCGTTGTCACCATATTGGGTGCAGCCCTCATTCAAGTTGAGAAGAATGGCACTGCGAATCTGATCCAGGGATCGAGAAGGAAGCCAGTCACGAGCGTAGAGTGCGGTTAGACCCAGCGAACAGTTTGGTAGGGCATTGTGAATAAGCCCTTTTTGGCAAATCTCACCAGCGTTGAATCCGATGTGCGCGTATTGTCCATCGGGATGAAATGACGTGCTTTGGAAATCGATCAGTCGCTCAAGTAATGATTGGGCGCGCGCGTCAGGTTGTTGTGTGATCGCCTGAGCCAAGCCGGCGAGAAAAGGAGAAGCCCAAGTCGTATGGCCCGCGGTCATATCGCCGAGGCGATAGGGATTGGTGCCCCAAACGGGATGATTATGGAAACCGTGGATCGCGCCGTTGGGCTGAACCCAAGAGTGGATCCAATTACCGAGTGAAGCGACGTTGGGTGAGGTAGTTGAGGGCATGGAAATATTAATGCTTCGGTTTGGCAGTTTTTTGCCCCCACCAGTTTTCAGCTAAGGCAATCGCGGTAAACATGAGGAGCCCACTCAGGATCAGTCTCAGGCCGTTCGCGCTTTCATTGAAGAAAAGGATCGAGACGGCGATTCCCACGGGAATCTTGGCGTTGTTCATCACTGCGAGTGTGCCGGTATTGACGCGGGTCGCGCCAAGGTTCCACCAGAAAAACCCCAAGCCCGAAGCGATGATACCGAGATATAAAATCACTCCAAATTGCGACCAACTAACTTGAAGTTGCCACCAGTTTGTCGTGAATAGCGAAGCGACTAAGGCAGCGATCACCGCGCCGATATAGAGGAGTGCGAAAACGTGCACTTCCTTCAAATGGGGGATGCGTTGGCGCTCGCGTCGCCATGCGATTTGCCCCGCAGCGAAGCACAGATTGGAAAATTGCATCAGAATAAATCCGATGGCGATATCGCTGCTTGGTTCCTGTTTCCAAAGAATGATTCCCGCGCCAAAAAACGACATGATCGCTGCGCTGAGATGTCGCCAGTTGCAGCGCCTTTCCAATGCGGCGTCGAGTAGCGCCACATACACCGGTGTAAAGATCGTGAAGAGCACCACTTCGTAGGCCTGCAAATAGCTGTAGGCTCGAAGGTAGAGCACATACATGATGCCAAACTGCACCGCTCCAATGATCGCCAGCCGCCAGCTATTGCGTGGAGGAATTAGCTTCAATTTCAGGAATGGCAGGAAGACAATCGCCGCGCACAAAAGTCGCATGACGGCGACCGCACTGGAATCTATTCCCGTCAGTTGCCCTTTGATTAGCCCATAAGAAAAAGCCCAGACGAGCGACGTCAGTATCAGGAATGGCATGGCGGATCAGACGCGGAAGAGAGCGCCAAGTTTTTTGCCGAGTAACAGACTCATGCCCACAATGGTAATGCCCAAAAATACCATGGCCCAGACGCCCAGGGCGCTGGCGATATACTTGCCATCACCAAGCAGTTGGAAAAGTTCCATGATCGCCTTTGTAATCGGATAGAAGGCCTGTTTCTGCGCCAGAATTAGCGAGTCGGATACTTCCAGCATGGCGAACGCAAATGCGAGGAGACCACCTGCAATCAGGTTCGCCGTGATGAGAGGAAGTGTGATCTTAAAGGTAGCTTTGAGAGGAGGGCAGCCGAGATTTTGGGCCGCTTCTTCCAGCGTCTCACTCGTTTGTTGAAAACCAGCCGTGGCTGAGCGCACAACATAGGGGAGGCGTCGCACGGAATACGCGATGATGAGCAAGACCGTGGGGTCATTCACCGGATTGATGAAATCGAAAAACTTTCCTTCCTGTGACATCGCGAGATAACCAAAAGCCAACACGATTCCCGGCACGGCGAGGGGAAGCATCGCCAGAAAATCAAGCACTTGGCGCCCGCGAATTTTGGTGCGCACGACGACGTAGGCGATGGCAACCCCCAGGATGATATCGATGATCGTGGAGATGCTGGCAAACTTCAGGCTGTTTGCAATCGAGGGCACCGCGAGATCGTGGCTAAGGGCAATGTCGAAATTTTCTAAGGTGAAGCTCTGGGGTAATACCGTGCCATACCAATCCTTTGAGAGCGATACGAGCACGACTCCGATATGGGGAAGCACAGCGATCAGCGTGACTCCAGCAAACATCGCCGTGCAGAGCAGGCTTTGCCAACGAGGCAGTTCGCGTGGACCCCCGGCGCTCGTGGCCTTGGCCATCATCGCGTGGGCATTGCGGCCGAAGATTCCTTTGCCGATTGCATAGAGGCTGATGGAGCAAAACAGCATCACCGCGACCAACGCATACGGAAACGGATTACCTCCGATATCCTTCAACCCATAGAAAATCTGCACCGAGGTCACTTGCGCGTAATCGAAAACAAGTGGGGTGCCGAGTTCGGTAAACGACCAGATGAAGACAATCGTGGCGCCAGCGAATAGCCCCGGTTGGATCAACGGCATGGTGATCTTAAAGAATCGACGGAATCCAGTGCAGCCGAGATTCTCTGCCGCTTCTTCCATCGCGGGATCGATGTTGGCTAACGCTGCGACTGCGTTGAGGTAAATGATCGGGTAGAGCGCGAGGGCTTGGATCACTGCCACGCCCCAAAACTGATTCGCAGCAAACCAATCGAAAGTCCAGCCTTCGGGACGCAATCCTAGCTCAATGATGAAGCTGTTTACCGCTCCGTATTGCCCGAAGATCTGCTTGATCCCAATCGCGCCTACGAAGGGAGGAAGGATCATCGGCACTAGGATGACCGACCCCAGAAGTCCTTTTCCGGGGAAAATAAAACGATCCGAAATAAACGCCAGCGGGAGTGCGATAATCAGCGTCAGGCTCGTGGTCGCGCAGGCCAGCAGAAAGGAGTTCTTTAGGCCGCCCAGATATAGCGGGTCACTCAGGAGCGTCGCGATGTAGGCGAAGGTGAGTTTACCGTCGGCATCAATAAACCCGCCTTTCAGGATCTGGATAATTGGCCAGATAAAGAAGGCCGCGAAAAAGACCGCGGTCAGAGCGAAGACGATACGCGCAAAGGATTTCGACACGAGGCGAAGTGTGTCCGTGTCGATCCTTTTGCGGCAAGACGGAAGTGCGATTTAGCCGCTTTCCTTAAAACGCCATGCTAATACTGCTGAAGTAGGAACGGGGCTGGCGCGGACCGTAAACATAGGTGCTGTCACGCTCTGCACCGCTTTCGTAGTCTTTCTGACGATCATCGGTTACATTGCGAACGCCCAGACGAAGCTCGGCTTCGGAACCGCCAATCGTGAAGTGTTTGCCAATCGAAAGATCCAAGAGGGTGAAAGGAGAGATTTTTTCAAAGGTTCCCGATGTGTTGTTAAGAACACGCATGGATCCGATATGGCGGACGCCGATGGCCCAATCAAACCCATCGGGGTTCTCATATTGAAGTTGGAGCACCGCGAATTGATCGGGCGTTTTATTAAAGCGAGTGGTGCTGATGATATTGCCCGCGCCGTCGTCAAACAGCTCCACTGGATCGTCGTGCCGGGTTCGTTGCCACACTAGGCCCAGGTCGGCGCGCAGCTTCGAGGAGAAAGAATAGGCGGCATTTAACTCGACGCCATAGCCACGGACGGTTCCCGAATTGAAACGTTCCTGAACGAAGTCTCCGCTGGAGTTGGTGCGGATGGGCGACAGTTGAAACGCGTTGTTCAGATGGGTGAGGTAGCCGTTGAATTCGAAGGCCAACACATCGGCCCAAGGTCGAGGGTTCCACACGCCGCCAAGATTAGCCGCGAGCGCGCTTTCTTTTTTCAGGCTCGGTGCATTGACGATGGTGATCGGGTCGGCCCCGAGTGTGTTGATGTGCAGATCCTCGTCGAAGATCCGAGGAGCTCGGAATCCTGTGCTGAGAGATCCGCGAAGCGTGAGATACTTGTTTGCACTGTAGCTCAGGGCGATCCGAGGAGAGAGGATGGCTTGATCCAGTTTGTTATTTTTATCCAACCGGAACCCTGAAAGCAGAATCCACGCTTCGTTGAGTGACCACTCGTGTTGTCCGAATACGGCGAGGTTAGAAAAGTCATCAACCAATGGAGGGACTTGAGTGGAACCACCTGCGGCGGAAATATTGCGGTCGTCGATTTCCTCGTATTCGCCCTGGACGCCCCATGATATGGTTTGGGTGTCCCGGTAGTAATTGAATTGGGCATCGAATACATAGAGGGGGTTGTCGGTCACAGCATACTGGTTTTCCGACCCAGCTAGAGCTTGTTGATAGGCACTGGAATCGTATCTCGCGGCGTTGCGATCCGTAATCACAACGCCTAGTCCTCCGTAGTAGCTGTCGCGTTGAGTCCAAGCGCCAGCTAGAACAATTTTGTAATCGAACTGCGGGGAACCCTTAGATTCCACCGAAAGCGTGGCCGCCGTTCGGCGGGTATCGAGTTGCTCGGTGATGTTACTGAGATGAGCGGGGCGATCGAGATAGTTGCCACCGCGACGATATTCGTGCGTGAAATTCACATCGCCCGATACGACGAACCGCTGGCCGGTGTATTGACTACGGATGCCGGCGACTTGCATACGACGGCGTGTTCTTTCCGTATAGTCGTCTCCGTTGAGATCCAATTCATGCACATGGACTGCTTGACCATAAGCCGAAATCGTGAGGCGGGGACCCACGGTGTTATTCACGAAGCCAACTTGATGCGCCGGAGCTCCGTGCGTGGATTCAAACCGGTAATCCAGCGTCTGCCCGCTTTCACGGGGACGCTTCGGGATGATGTTAATCACGCCCGCTACGGCACTGGCTCCATAAAGAGATGAGCCGCCGCCTTTCACGACTTCGATCCGCTCGATAAACGCGGCGGGAACTTGCTCCACGCCATAGACGCCGGCGAGTGATGAGAGCATGGGAAGTCCATCAAAAGCGATTTGGTTGTAGGCTCCGCCGAGACCCAAGAGGCGGATCTCGGTCGTATTACAATTTTGGCAATTACTCTCCACCTGCACTCCCGGAATGTATTCCATCGAATCGGCAAACGACATGGCTCCCAGACGGGCCGTTTCATCCGCCATGACGATTTCAACTCGGACGGGAGTGGTATCCGCCGCCTGACGCGTTCGCGTTCCGGTGGAGACAAATGACTCCATCACCACGACTTGATTGTCCTGATTTTTTTCGCTAGCGCGCCCCTCAGTAAAAACTAGACCTGCACCAATGGTGACGGCGTTGAGAAGTCCGATGCGTAAAGCACGGGCGTAATACGAGTATAAGTAATCCATAGTTTGAATAGTCAAAACGGATGGGGTCTTATTTTGACTAGTCAAATTATAATTTGCGTATCTTCGTATTATTTGTTTCTAATACGTAATTATGGCAACCAGCACTGTTGAAAATTACCTCAAGGCGACTCTCCTGTATGAGCAGGAACACGAGGGGATTGTGCCGATGAGCGCACTCGTCGAGGCGCTTGGCGTGGTGCCGGGCACGGTGACGACGATGGTCAAAGCGATGGCGACGCAAAGATTACTCGAACACGAGGTGCGACAGGGTGTGCGGTTGACTCCCATCGGCCGTGCTCTCGCTTTGGGCGTGCTGCGTAAACATCGCCTCGTAGAGACCTTTCTGGTGCAGACTTTAGAGATGGATTGGTCGGAAGTGCATGTGGAGGCGGAAGCCCTTGAGCATGCTGTCTCCGATCGTGTGCTGGAGAGAATCGACGCCTATCTTGGTCATCCCACCGTCGATCCGCATGGCGATCCTATTCCCAACGCGGAGGGATTGATCGCGCATGAGACGACTCAGGCCACCATGCAGGATTGCGCGATGAAGAAACCATTGCGCGTGACGCGGATCCTCGATCAGTCGGCGAACTTTTTGGATTACGTGCAGGACCATGGGCTGAAACCCGGAGCTAAGGTAAAGGTCTTGAAACGGGAAGAAGCCAGCGGGGTGCTGCAATGCTCATTAGCGGGCGGCAAGGAAATCGTCCTCGGCTTACCGGCTGCGGCAAAAATCGTCGTGGGAGCTTCTGCCTGAGATGAACCCTTTTAAAATGAAACATTCGAAACTGATACTCTTTACTCTAACATTTTTGGTCGCACTGGCGGGCCCTGATTGTTTCGCGGCGAAAAAACGCATCGTGACGACGTTTACGATCATCCAAGACATGGCGCAGAATGTGGCGGGCGATGCCGCGATTGTGGAATCGATTACCAAACCGGGAGCGGAGATTCACGGTTACGAACCCACGCCGCACGACATCGTGAAAGCACAGAAAGCCGATCTCGTGCTGTGGAATGGGTTGAATCTCGAACGTTGGTTTGAACGATTTTTTGGTAATGTTCGCGATGTGAAGCGCGCCGTGCTAACCGAAGGGATTCAGCCCATTGGAATCGACGAGGGTCCTTACACTGGGAAGCCGAATCCGCACAGCTGGATGTCACCGGCCAATGCGGTGATCTATGTGGAAAATATTCGTCGTGCGTTGGTCGATCTTGATCCAGCCAACGCCGCGATCTACAACGCCAATGCGAAGGCCTATGCGGCAAAGTTTGTGGCGATCGAAGAATCCGTGAGCGAAGCGATGGCGACTATCCCCGAGAATCACCGCTGGCTGGTGACAAGTGAAGGCGCTTTCCCTTACTTGGCGCGAAATTTCGGGCTGCAGGAACTGTTTCTCTGGGCGGTGAATGCGGATCAGCAGGGCACACCGCAACAGGTGCGCAAAGTGATCGATGGCGTGCGCGAGCATGGCATTCCCGTGATTTTCAGTGAAAGCACAGTCAGCGATAAACCCGCTCGACAGGTCGCCAAAGAAACGGGAATTCGTTATGGCGGAGTGCTCTATGTCGATTCGTTGACCAATGCGGACGGTCCGGCGCCTACTTTCCTGAAATTGATCGAATATAACGCTCAAACGATCGTGCGAGGGCTTGCGCAACCATGATCGCATCAACCACTCCAATCGAGCTCAGCGTCGATAATGTGACGGTCAGTTACCGCAACGGCCATGTGGCGTTGCGCGACACGACATTTCAGCTGAAAGGCGGTTCGATCTGCGCTCTCGTCGGGGTGAATGGCAGCGGTAAATCTACGTTGTTCAAAGCGATCATGGGTTTCGTGAAACCTGCGCGTGGCAAGGTTCTGATCGATGGGCTGGAGGTGCGGACGGCGTTGAAGAAAAATCGCGTCGCCTACGTGCCGCAAACGGAGGAAGTGGATTGGTCATTTCCAGTGAGCGTTTGGGATGTCGTCATGATGGGGCGTTATGCTTACATGGGCTTGATGCGGATACCTCGTGCGGAGGATCGGAAAATAGCGGAGGAAAGTTTGACTCGGGTGGGAATGTGGGAGTTTCGCGAACGCCAGATCGGCGAGCTCTCCGGCGGGCAAAAAAAGCGTGTATTTCTAGCTCGCGCTCTCGCGCAACGCACCCGGGTGATCCTGCTCGACGAACCGTTTACGGGCGTCGATGTGAAAACGGAACTCACGATTATCGAGCTACTGCGTTCACTGCGTGCGGAAGGCCATCTCATGTTGGTGTCCACGCATAACCTCGGTTCGGTGCCGGAGTTTTGTGACCAAGTGGTGTTAATCAATCGCACGGTGCTCGCAGCCGGCGCGACCGAAGATGTTTTCACTCAGGAGAATTTGGTGAAGGCATTTGGCGGTGTGCTCCGGCATTTCCACTTCGACAAATCCACGGTGCAAAAACACGACGGCAAGGCGGTTACGCTACTCACTGATGATGAGCGGCCGTTGGTCTTTGGTAAGGGAGGGCACTTGGAATACAGTCGCCGCGAGGGCAAGGAAGCCGTGGTCGAAGAACGCGCCGAAGAGGAGGATGACCGTTGATCGAGACCTTGGTGTCGCCTCTGCAATATGACTACATGTTGAAGGCCATTTTGGTGAGTGGCCTGATCGGGGGAGTGTGCGCGTTTCTTTCCTGTTTCATCACGCTCAAAGGCTGGTCATTGATGGGCGATGCACTTGCGCATTCGGTGGTTCCGGGCGTGGCGATTGCCTACGCACTCGGGTTACCGTTCGCCGTGGGAGCGTTTGGCACGGGGTTGCTCGCGGCAGTGGGGATGGCGTTTGTGAAAGTGAAGACGCGACTGCGCGAGGATGCGGTGATCGGGATCGTCTTCACGGCATTTTTCGCGTTCGGGCTTTTTCTGATCTCGCTCAATCCGAGCAGCGTGAATCTGCGCACCATTGTCTTTGGTAATATTCTAGGAATCTCTGATCCTGATGTGTGGCAAATGATAATTATCTCGGGGCTCACTCTGGCAGTGTTGGCGATCAAGTGGCGTGATTTGTTGCTGTTTTGTTTTGATACCAATCAGGCGCGAGCTATGGGGCTCAATGTCACGGCGCTGCACTACACGTTACTCACGCTGTTGTCGGCGACAGCGGTCGCGGCGCTCCAAACCGTCGGAGCGTGCTTGGTGGTCGCTATGCTCGTCACTCCGGGGGCCACCGCCTACCTTCTCACGGATCGATTTGGCCGCATGATTGGGATCGCGTCGTCGATGGGTGTGGCGACTTCTCTGGTGGGAGCTTACGCGAGCTATTTTTTCGACGGTTCAACTGGTGGCTGCATCGTGACGTTGCAGACCTTAGTTTTTCTCGCGGTCTTTGTTTTCGCGCCGAAACACGGCGTGCTCGCGGCGCGTTCTAAGCGTCGATTAGCCGCGGAAGGAGCTTCATAAGATGGATACGCTGCTCGAACCTTTTCGCTACGGATTCATGGTCGACGCCATGATAGTGGGCTCGATGGTGGGCTTAGTCTGCGCGGTGCTTTCGTGTTACCTGGTGTTAAAAGGCTGGTCTTTGATGGGCGATGCGATTTCGCATGCGGTGTTACCGGGAATCGTGATAGCGTATGCGATTGGGCTTCCTATCGCAGTCGGTGCTTTTCTGTCAGGACTGCTCTGTGCGGTTGGCACGGGCTACATCAAGGCGAATAGCAGAGTAAAAGAAGATACGGCGATGGGAGTGGTCTTTACCGGTCTTTTCGCGTTTGGACTGGTGTTGTTTACGAAAGTGAAAAGTGATCTGCATCTCGATCACATCCTCTTTGGAAACATTCTTGGTCTCGAAACGGGCGACTTGCGAAACACGCTGATCGTCGGAGTTATCGTGCTAGTCACGGTGCTGGTGCTTCGGCGCGACCTATTGTTGTTTTGTTTCGATCCGTCGCAGGCGCGAGCCATTGGGCTGCGCACGGGATTGCTCTACTATCTGCTGCTTTCGATGCTTGCGATGACGATTGTCGTCTCGCTGAAAGCGGTGGGAATTATTCTGGTGATCGCGATGTTGATCACCCCCGGATGTATCGCTTACTTGCTGACGGATCGGTTCGGAAAGATGTTGTGGATTGCGTCAGGTTCGGCGGTCTTTTCGAGTCTCGCCGGAGTTTACGTGAGTTTCTTCCTGAATGCTTCCACGGGGGCCTGTATCGTTTTGATGCAAGCTCTCTTGTTTGTGATCACGTTGTTTTTGGCTCCGAAGCACGGACTGCTGTTTACGAACCGAAACGTGAAAGAAACCTCTGACAGCGTGGGCGGTTCTATCTGAGAGGAAATATCCGCAGTCTAGTGCTGCGGTGGGCAGTTTTAAGAAACGAGGTGCACCGTGAAGATCGCGGCAAGCACGTAAACTAACCAAGAAATTTCACGGGACTTACCGGTGAACAGATAGATCAAGGTGTAAGCGACGAGGCCCAGACCGATTCCTCCGCGATGCTGAACGTAAGGGGGGTTGCGAGTATGATGATAAACGCGGGGGCTACTTCGCGCAGATCCTTGAGATTAAGTTGTGCAACAGATTGAAACATAAAGATGCCGACCACGACGAGTGCGGGAGCCGTTGCCACTGCCGGAATTGCCTGAATCAAGGGTGTGAAGAATAGCGCGACGACGAAGAGGCCCGCGACCGTGACACCCACCAATCCAGTGCGTCCGCCTGCTTCCACCCCGGATGCGGATTCGATGTAACTCACGACATTCGAGGTGCCGAATATCGCTGAGGCGATCACCCCGAGGGAATCGGCCGTCAGGGCGCGTCCCGCGTTGGGAAGATGACCATTTTTATCGAGCAGCCCGGCCCGTTGCGTGACGCCGATCAAGGTGCCGACATTATCGAAGAGCGCGATCAGCAGAAGTGTGAGCACGACCGTGGTCGCTTCGATGGGTTTAGCCGAAAAGTAGCCGAGGCTAAATTGCATAAACGTATCGCCCATCGATGCAGGCAGAGAAACGATCTGCTCGGGCAGTTGCGTGACGCGACCTCCCAGTCCGTCGGGGATGAACGCGCCCGCGAGGGTTATCGCCGCGATGGAGATAATAATACCACCCGGCACTGCGCGCACCATCAGAACGACGGTGAGCAAAATACCGAGGAAGAACAGCAGAACAGGAGGAGACCCTAAATCGCCGTGTGTGATTAGGGTGGCATTGCTTGCGACGACCAACCCGCCGTTTTTTAAACCGATGAACGCGATGAACAGGCCAACTCCACACGTGATCGCCATCTTCAACTGAAAGGGGATCACGTTGATAATCTTCTCGCGAATGCCCGATAGCGAGAGCGCGAGAAAAGCAAAGCCGTTGACCAGCACCAAACCGAGCGCCTGTTGCCACGGCACGCCTAGCCCTAAGCAAACCGTATAGGCGAAATAGGCGTTAATTCCCATGCCCGGCGCGAGCGCGAGCGGGATATTAGTCATCAACGCCATCAGCAAGGTGCTCACCGCCGCCGTAATCGCGGTGACCGTAATCAATCCCTCAATCGGCATTCCCGCCGCCGCCAAGATCGCGGGATTGACCGCGAGGATGTAAGCCATCGCCGCAAAAGTCGTGCAACCTGCTTGCACCTCACGTGCAACAGTCGTGCCGTGTTGGTCTAGTTTGAAGAAACGTTTAAACATGGGGTGGGGTTCTCAGCTTGCACGATTAAGAAGTAGAACAAGAATGAGAACGAGTTTGTTTTTCCATGCCGATCATCGACGCGCACATCCATTTATATCCTGACGAAGTAAACCGTAACCCAGCGGGGTGGGCTTTGACTCATGGAGAAGATCATTGGGCGACGCTGGGCACGCGGGTGAGAAAAGGCGGGCAAGCGGTGCAGAGCTATCCGAATGTGAATGAATTGTTGCACGCGATGGACGCTGCAGGAGTCGCGCGAGGGGTGCTGTTGGGTTGGTATTGGGAGAAGCCTGAAACCTGCGTCTGGCAGAATCGGTTTTATGCGGAGTGCGTGAAAGCACATCCGGATCGCTTGTCTGCTTTCGCGACCATCCATCCCGGCGCAGGGATGGCCCTCACGCTGGATGAGCTGACTCGTGCCCATGAAGCGGGGCTGATCGGGCTGGGGGAGCTATCTCCGCATTCGCAGGGATTCTCGATCGATGATCCGGTGTTCGCGATGGCGATGGATCTCGCGGGTAAGTTAAAGATGCCGGTAAACCTGCATGTGACTGAACCCGAGAGTCGGAATTACCCCGGTAAAGTCACCACGCCTTTGAACGATTTTGTTGGCCTCGCTGAAACGCATCCGTCGACTACTTTCATTCTCGCGCATTGGGGGGGGCGGCTTCCCTTGGTTTCCACGGAAGCGATGCCGGATAACATTTACTACGATACTGCGGCGTCTCCCTTGCTTTACCCGGAATCATTTTGGCGAGAATTCTGCGCCAAGGTTCCTGCGGAGAGAGTGTTGTTTGGTTCAGACTATCCGCTGAACGTTTATCCGACGATCGATTCGGAACCGCACATGGAACGCCTGATCGCCGAAGTCTATCGCTCGGAACTGACGGCCGCCCAGCTCAAGGCAATTAATTATCAAAATGCAAAGCGTCTGCTTGCACTGCCGGACTAAACTTTTGATCCACGGATCTAGCTAATGATTTTAGGATATTTTAACCGTGGATTTCACGGATTGGTGCGAACAACGACTCGTTGAAACAAGCCACAATCTCACGCTAAGCCGCTAAACGGAGAGGCAACGAGGTGTAATCTTACAATTTTCTTATTTTCGTTTGTTTCGTGGTACACCATTCTGTATACAGTATCCTACGTTTCGAATGGAGTAGGAGTGCGTTGGGCGGGCTATTATGAGCGTCTTTTCTGTTTGTAGTATTTATACGCTCTATTTTCGTCTCAGGTTTAGCTTCGGGCGCTTGGATAGTTGGAACCTAATTGTCGCGCCAAGATTGTCCCTTTATATCGCCGACCTCTCGAACAACCCCGATATTGAGAAGTTTCGGGGCAACCTTAAAATACTTGCAGCGTTTGGTCGAAATGATGGCCTCGGGTTGTCTCTGACATGAAGATTAGGGACTACCAAGAATGTTAGTCTACAAACCAGTCTGACGATTCCCATAGGGTTTGATCACATGGTCGACTTCACCACCTACCTCCTCGTTCAATATGGGGAGGGCTACGGCGAAAGCCTGCTCGATTACAATAAGCAGTCTTCGTCGATCCGAGTCGGATTTCCGTTGGTCCGCTGAGCACGGATTACGGCTCAGCTATGGCCGAGTTTACGATAATCGAGAATGGTATGGCTGATGTGTTTTTGAGCGATGCAACGCACATCAGTTAACGGTTCTTCGGGCGATATATCGTTTGCCTGCGTCCATTGCAAACTGTGCATTCCATTGGCGTCAGCTTTACTGAAAAAGCCGGGCATTAGCATTGTCGCTGGCACGGTGCGTTTTACCTCCGAGTCGGGTAAACACGGGTAAGGGAAATTAACGTTGTGGATCGTGAAACTATTCCGCAGAGCATGCGGCAGGAGTTCCCCGGCTAATCGCGCGGTATGATCAGCCGCCACCTTGATGGAACCAATGAGCTCTTCGCTGGGCTTTTCTCCGTCTTGTTTGATCTGTAAATAAACGGCTTCGGAAACATCCTGCGATACGGCGATGGCAGGCAGGCCGTGCAATGCACCTTCCCAGGCACCGCCGACGGTGCCACTCGCATTGATGAAACCGATTGAGCAGTTGAAACCTTCATTAATGCCGCTGACTACGCCATCCACTTCGCCTTCGATGAGATGCTCGAGCGCGATGTTTACACAATCGCTGGGCGTGCCATCGACTGTCCAAGTGGGGCAACCGAAGCCACAATCTACGGCAAGTGATTTTACTGCTCGGCTACGCGTTTTGGAGGCACCTTTCCAACTCTGTTCAATGGCGGGAGCCACGATGAAGAGTTCGTGTCCAGCGCGTTGAAGCGAGGAAACGAGTTCGTGTAAAAAGACGGAATCAATGCCGTCGTCATTGGTGACGAGAAGTTTCATGAAGCGCGCAGTCTTAGGCTTCTTCTTCGGCTGTCAGGTCTTTTCTAGTGTGTAGGCGTGACGAGTGGTCGACTCCCTTAATACCTGAGCCATATAAATCACGATGATCATGTTTAATCCTAGCGCTGCCACTGTCATCCACGTGGGGTGGCGCCAGAGTTCGTAGACTTCAATGGGGATGTAGATAGCGCCACCCAGAGCGGCCAACCATTCCGCCCAGCGATAATGTTTCCAGAGGCCGTAAGCTTCGATAAACCGGATTACTGAGTAAAAGAAGGCTCCCCCAGCCACGAATCCGAGAAGCGAGTTATCTAACAAGGCCATCGTTCTGATAAACCGACTCGCATAGCTGCCGGTTGGATTCAGATGCAGGAATTCGATTAGATGGGTAGCGGACGCACCGGCATTCTCGCGAAAGCTGAAGAGTAGGATCATCCCTGCGATTAGAACTACGAGACCTTTGCCGGCTTCGAGAACAGCAACGGCTCGCAGTCCTTTGTGCTGGTCGGAGGAATTCAAGAAGGCAGTGTCCCGTAGATTGTTAAAAAGTGAGGTGGTTTCCTAATCCTCGGCCGACAGGCTGAGGGTGAGAAAAACCAACAGGAAACCACCCCGAATGAAGA
>Ga0105055_10003668_pt1 | contig 23043 bp, 16 predicted proteins | sample BON03_FD_78090 | JGI IMG/M metagenome (GOLD analysis project Ga0105055, IMG submission 78090) | Freshwater microbial communities from Lake Bonney liftoff mats and glacier meltwater in Antarctica - BON-03 | ecosystem: Environmental > Aquatic > Freshwater > Ice > Glacier meltwater | place: Lake...
ATCCACTTCTAGTAGTTTTAAAAAATCGATTTTTGTTGTTGTTTAAAAAAAAAAAATTATATACTAGTTAAAACAATAAGAATGTCCTAGTGAATTTGTGTGGGAAATGTAAAACTTCGAGTACCAGCACCACAACAATTATCTATATTAAAATAGAGAATCTAGGCTTGGTTTGCTCTCGATAATGGCCACACGAATCTATCATGTTATAGCTTTAAGAATGAGAGGAATTAATCGTAGAGATTTCGGAGGCCAAATTGGAACCATAATCTTTTAGGCAGACCAGCATCTTGTATCGATATCCTTATTTTAAAAAGAAAACACAATGGCATCATTTCAATTTGCTATTTAAGTATTAATAAAAAATCTAAAAAACATTATTGGAAAAAGATGAGAGCAATGAAGCTAGATTTTTGAAAGCGTCAGTCATCGATCAAAAGAGTGTACATGTACTTACTGTAGCAGTTGGACAGACCGTGCCTAACCAAACGAAGGTCGGGATCCTCTTGATTGATAGAGCGAACAAAAGAAAGCTCACGGGCTTGATCCAAAGGAAGCAAATCTACAATTGAGAAGAGTAAATCAACCGAAGTGGTGTTAGTGCGACTGGCTGATTGAGTGCATGAGACTATCTCGCTCAACACGCTTTGCTGGAACCCCTTTTCCTTCCCAAATAAAAGCAATCCATGAATCAAAGTGAAACTCGCGGATTGCCATACTGGTTCTCCTGCTTTCACTACTTTCACCAGGAAAAGCATCAAATGACTCGAGGATACTTCTGGGTAACTCTCTGCTAGTGCGGAAAACAGAGCACCAACAAATTCATCAGATGCACCGTTGCTACATACCAAGATTATAAATTCTTTCACACTTGACGGTGGTAACTTCACTACGCGTTCCTTTAACGCGCTTATTAAAAGGATGGTTTCTCGGTCCTTGGCTGCCAGCATCAATACAGATAGCATCAAAACAATCCCAAACGATTGTTTCCCAGAAGACACGAAAAGGTCGGAGGCGGATTCGCACAGTTTCGCTTGAGTGAGTCCGTACATCAAGTCATGGGATAAATGTTCGTCTATTTCCACAGGGATGGATAATTGCGAGAGAATGAATAGAGCACTGCCGTAAATAGTGACAAAGATATCATCGTAGTCGGCTATCGGTATTGATAATAAACATTTGGCAATGTTTGAAATTTCAATGACACAATCGGATATATCTATTTCACCCATGGTTAAGACTTTCAAAAGGCCTACGGTGTGTTCCAGTTTCGAGAGGTCACTCCTCTTCAACTTTCGGATTTTGCTGAGTCGATTACATTCTTGGCCAACTACAACACCAATACGAGTAACGAAACTAACCAATATATTTAGTTCAAACAAGCCTCCAGGAAATACTTGAAGAACAGTTAATGATCGCTGAGTATGACATATATTCGGAGAATAAAGGATACAAAGGCACAAATCAGCAGCGAACTCCAAATATATCTCGCGAGGCAAGTGGGCATACTGAGATAAGGGCGAGTCAAGACTTGTAGGGTCTATCATCATTTCGTCCATTAAAGACTTCATGGCAAGACAACTGGCTTCGGATTCATGCCCTACTTGAATAGCTAGGAAGAACAACACACGAATCAATGCTGGAATAGTATAACATTTGAGAAGGAAAGGAATATTGATCAACAAGTGTAAAATCACTCGGATACGCTCGTTGGTTACTAATTTCTCTTTTTTGTCGGAGTAGACAAAACTATATAAATCGTCCATGGGAGGAACTGTGAAGCTGGCTGGTGGTAGATGACGGGCAAGCGCATTGATAATATCATAGCTGATGGATGACTTGTGAGCTGACCCAATGGCCATCTCTGAAAGCGCCCTGGAGGCACTCACGAACTCGATTGAAGACGGATTAGAAACTACCATTGCCTCAACAAAGATATCCACAACAAGCTCGAATGAATTCGACAGCTTGAACTCTCTCCACAATTTACATCGACCGCCTGGCATCTTCTGGGATACCTTCAACAATCCCTGAACTACATCGGCAATAGAATCGGAGTTTTCAGAATCTAATTCTGGCAACCATGGAACCAGCATGTTGGTGCAAAAAACGGCTTGGTACTCATTAAGATACCCAACAATATCCAGAACAGTCGACACAACGAGCGGCAGTGGCAATTTTGTCAATCCTTCCTCCTTGAGAAAACTTGCTAGGAACAACCCACGCTCATCACTTGTAACCTTGTCGGTATGATACGAAAGTCCATATCTAGTCCCAGGAGACCCAAGAAAAGAACTATGTCTAGAAAATCTAGATATCACCGCGCGTACAGAATCAAAAGGATGGATATACAGCGCATAAATAACGCACACTAGTTTTGTTTGCAGCGAGTCTTCAAATCGAAGCGAGCCATCCATTAAAAGTAACACCGACTGAATCAAATTGGCAATGAATTCCTTGTGTCGTTCTGATGGTGGAGTAGTTGGTATATTCTCCCATTGAGCCGCATCAAAGCTACGTAAAATAGCTTCAATATAATGATCAAGCACTATGTCGACGTTGTTAGTGAGCAGAGCAGTTAATCCAGACACCTGAATTTCTTTGAATCCAGTGAAAGCTGATAAGGCCTTCAACGTAAATGCATGAGCTTCTGAGTAGTGAAGTTTTCCAGCTTCGAGTATGGTGGAAAAGGCGCAAGCAATGCATTTTAAAGAAGCCGCTCGTTCCCGTCCTCGAGAGAGTTCACGACAAAAGAAAACCAGCAAATCACAGTCAACAGAACTAGTATTAGAAACATACCATACTAGCAATTTCCCCACAGCCCTAAGTACATTTGTGTCCCAATCAGCTACAGCTGCTTTCAATTCTTCACTAGGCGCTTGAAGCCAGGAACCTATCAAGCTAATGGCATGAGACTCGATCACTGTACCACTTATTCGCAGTGAACCGATGAGTTTCACAAATTTTGGATTGTAAACCTCCTTCTGTGAATCCTGTACAATCATCATATCAAGTTGAAGTGCGACAACACGATATGTATCATCAAGTAATTCAAGAGCTGCCAGTATTGCACTTTCTATTCGTTCATCATTTAACCGGGTATACTCTTGAAGTAAGGCTTTGAGAAAAGTTTCTTTATTGTTTGACACTGGAACATTCGTTCCGCATATCATAGAGCATTGCGACTGCCACCAACTAATCATGTCGCCTATTCTTTGTTCATCTTTTACTGGAAGACTCTTCACGAAATGAGCAATCTGACTTCCTCCGCAAGTATCCGATGCAGATGACTGTCCGCACAAACCGAGCATCAGCTTTTCCGCAGATCTTACTTGAACCATTCGACTCATATCATCTGAAGTAGAGACACTGAATATCTTATCAAGTATTTTTTTGGCGTGACTTGTAACTACGGAATCTGGAAATGTGCTGGCAATCATAATGATCGAAGATAATTCGATAGCAGATTCGTTAGAAACTTCGTCGTGCTTCGTCATTGAATCAAAAATCAAGTCGAGGGTGTCGATATTAGATGTCAAATGAAATCTCTCGGTAACATGCTTGAAAGAATGCTGACTTCCACTAATGAGACGCAGATAAGGAGACTGGACCACAAGTTGGATAACCTTGTTTGTGAACAGTTTACCTAGTGAAGCAAATCGAATCAGAGCATCCCGGCCAGGATCCACCAAAGTCATATCGAACCCAAATGCTGCATCGACGCAATTCTCCAGCAAAGAAGCGTCACTCTTTCCAAGGTAAGGAAAACATCTTAAGGCCGGTCCAACAAGAATCGATGGATACTCACGTTTTGAGTATTGGGTTGCCAAGGGCGAATACTCCCTTGAAAAGATATCCATCGACTTGTCATAACTTTCGATACTCAGCTGCGATGAAATATTGGCGATGGCATTGAGACCTATCGATCTTTGCGCAGTTGAAGCCTTTTCAAATTCCACCCCTCGTTTAATCAACTGTTTGAAACAGTTTTGCAAGTAATTTCTAATTCCAATCTCAGTTAAAACGATGGTGATCATAGCTGCTTCCTGGGCTCGAGGAATAGCACCTACAGGAAACATAAAACTGGGCAGTTTTAAAAATCGCTTATTCGTCAACTCCGCATCGTCCTGACTTGACTTGAAAGGAAAGGTTTTTATGTAGCGCCCAAGGTGATCAAGCCCGTATATCCGCATCTCGTCTGTCTCAACTAGTTTAAGAATCTCTGAACACAATCGATCATGTTGAGAAACAAAATGTGGAGACATGATTTGAAATTTCGATTCGAAATTCAAAATGGCCTCCATACAGCACAAATTCGCTGTCGTCATCTTTCGTTTGGCGCAATAACCTCGGCAAATAGAAAATAATGTTTCACAAGACTCATCAAAATCCTTCTTAAGCACCATGAATGACGATCTGGTAGTATCATATTGAACCTCTATTGAAAATTCATTCATCATTCGTCTGCTGCAGTCTAGGGAGATTTCAATTAACTCAACGCAGGTTGTAGTTTTAAGTAATCGGATTATTCCATCTAAAAATGATTTAGACGACGTGGACGACAGCTGTGATTTCAATGAAAAACTTAGATATTCACTACAAATTTTCATGAAAGGGATGAACTCCACAGCACTGCCATGAAAGTATACTTTTTTCATTTGCTTTTGAAAGAGTTCCAATGAGAATCCCAGATCATGTCGAGATAAGGATGCAAAAACAAAACCGATTTTTACGCTTTCGATTATTTTCGCATCTGATTTACTTATATCTACCAAGGTACCGTAAACAGCTTGAGTAAACTTTCTTGTGAATTCCTTAAGCTGGGAAACGTCTTGGGATACTGGAACAGAGTTCAAGAGGCTGCAGGCCATATTGAAAACAGAAGATTGCAAAGCTAATCCGATGTCGCTACATATAAGGTTTCCTTGCTTTTGCGCTTTCTGACGCGACATAAAAAACGAAGTTACATCGCTTTGTAAGATATTCAAAAACTCGCAACAGACTTCAAGCGATCGAGGGTTATCTGATACTAAGTGGCAGCAATATTTAATTGCTAACGGGATTTCGATATCAAGGTCCTGTTTTGATAAACTCGTGACTCTGCTAAACCATTCTGAAGCAATAATGCGAGAGTGGTATTTCGGAGAGCAGAATTTAGGAAAAGGCCATTTCATTTCAATATCTAAGCCTGTTCCTGACATGAATAGCACATATAATTGGGAAATTATATCATCAAGTAATAAATCACAAGGTTGCTTCTCGGGTGCTACGTCTACATGAGTAGAAGCAATTTCACTGGAAACACTCGTCGATTGTTCATCTGTGGATATTTTTTCTGATAAACCCGTCTCACAATTAGGTATACATTCATTTTCTTTTGAAGGGTTTTCAACGCAATTCGAATCATCGGTGATGATGTTCTCGTCATCATTAATACCTGAAACAGTGTCGGAATGGATATCGCTTTCCGAGACACTGAACGTAGAACTTTCCTTTTCTTCGCTGACATGGCTAGTACCACTTTCTTTCATTGTAGAACTTTCTTGGGTGCATTCCAACGCATCTTGAGGCGGTGAAACACCTACCGCATAATCTTCAGTCTCTTGTACTTCGTCCATCACCTTTTGTATACAAGCTAAGAAGGTACAATAAGTCCAGTAGACCCTATATTTTCAAATATCGTTTTTTTCCCCTTTCAATGCGACGAGCATTTGTTGCACCTAGGAAAAGTGTTGTACCCATAGCATCTAATGAGAAACTTCTTAGTAATATTCCTCCGCCTTCTTCTGTGGCAGGCCAGCTTTACAAAATTCTAATAACACGCAAGTGCACGAAGAAACGAAAAATACAGGATGATGGGGTACTTGTCATCAAGAAAGGAATCTGCACGGTATATGATACTGAAGGGAAGGTTATTTGCAGAGGAAGTACCAAAGATACTGTTACAATCGATGAAGAAATAAAGGTCGGAGCCAAAATGATTTACATCGTGGAGGAGGTCTTATTCGAAGCTTTTGTTTCAGGGAAAATATTCGTTAGTCCGAATACTACTGATTGCCCGCCAAGAAACACTTCCATTAAAAAAGGAAAGCCCTTTAAAAGTGTTTCTTGTAATAAAATAGCCATAAGTGAACCAAGAAAACGAAAGGAAGTTGACTTGGATGACCCAGAAAGGTTAGTTCTTCATCTTGGATCGGAATTTACAGTATCTACTTGTGTGGACTTACATTTGTCACGTAAATTGAGAGAGCATCAAAAGGAAGGAGTGAAATTTCTTTTCCGTTGCGTAACTGGAGCCGGTGAAGATTGGAAGCAACACTCTAGCATATTTCGAGGATGTATTCTAGCAGATGATATGGGACTAGGTAAGACGATTCAATGTATTGCGCTTTTATGGACTCTTTTGAAACAAGGTCCAGTTAGTTTCCATCGACCATGGGTATCGAAGGCTATTATCGTCGTACCTTCAAGTTTGACACTCAACTGGAAGGCTGAAATAAACAAGTGGTTAGGGTCTGAACGTTTAATTCCAGTGGTTATTTCAGGAGGTGGTTCTGCGGCGAAAGATCTGGTCGAAGATTTTGCTAAGAGCAAGGTGTCACGCGTTTTGATCATTAGTTATGAAATGCTTCGTAAACATATTGAAATCCTGAAAGAGGTCAAGCAAGTAGAACTTTTAATATGTGACGAGGGCCATCGGTTAAAATCTAGTGCAGGAAACCAGACAATTGAATCGCTGAAAAAAATTCCAACTTTGCGGCGAATTCTTCTAACAGGTACACCAGTTCAAAATGAGCTCTCTGAATTTTATGCAATGGTTGATTTCGTGAATCCAGGATGTTTAGGGTCTTGTATCAAGACATTTCAACGTGTTTTTCAAGAGCCCATCGAAAAGGGGACGGACGGAACAAGCTCAGCTGCTGACCGTGAAGTTGGCGTTGCACGAGCGACTGAATTGCGCAAGGTAACAGAGGCATTCATCCTCCGTCGCACTTCTGAGATAAATGAAAAATACTTGCCGGAAAGGCAAGATATCAGCATCTTCTTGCGCATGGGAGAAAATCAGGAAGCAAAATACCAAAGTGAATGTGAAGACTATTTCAAAGACGCAACCTGTTCCGATGGGACTGATGCCCTTGGCTTAATCCATCGGCTACGCCAGATATGTACTCATCCCTGTCTAGCGTCTGCAGACATTACCGTCGACACGGAACTCTTTGGTAAAGTAAAGTTTATTGATTGTTTGCTCGCTAGACTCGTCAAATCAAACACAGGAGACAAAGTAGTATTGGTTTCCAATTCAACCAAGACCCTTGATCTCTTTGAATTACTTTGTCGTGATAAACTATATGGATATCTTCGACTTGATGGTTCGACTCAGGCTTCCAAACGTCAAGACCTTGTTGATCGATTCAATCTTCCGATACAAAATGCATCTCAACAGCAACCTATTGTTTTTTTATTGTCTGCAAAAGCTGGAGGCTGGTAAGTTTGGTAGAATGTTAATGATTTTAGGACCTAATCAGTATTAGTGGGTTAAATCTCATAGGTGCAAATAGGCTGTTTTTATTGGACCCCGATTGGAACCCTGCGGTTGATCAGCAAGCAGCTGCACGCATTTGGAGGGATGGACAAACAAAACCAGTTTTTATATATCGCTTATTAACGACAGGGACTATCGAGGAAAGAATATATCAAAGACAAATTATGAAAATGGCTTCTGCACAAGGAATTTTAAGTGAAGAAAAATTGAAACAGGGCAAATTTTCTCGGGATGATTTGAAAGAACTGTTTCGCTACAACCCATTGACGAATTGTGACACCTACACCTTGATGAGAAAGTCTCCTGATTCGACGAAGTGCTGGCCTAGCTACGAATCCTCTGATGTGTTGGATGACCAGGAGGTGAAGCAAGTTGTTGATAACTTAGGACAAACCGTGGTGTCATGGATAAACTGTCAATCTGGAGAAATGGTGGAAGCTGAAGAAGAAGAAAAAAGCTCTGCTATGATGGATTCTAAATATCTGGTTTCTTCTGATGACGATGAATGCGAATTTTGAATTGAGTTTTTAAAAAAGCTTGGTTGAGTTTATTAATTAATAATTGGATTATCAAGATTTTGCGAAAGGTCATCGTCACATAATGGGTCCTATTTTATTTTTACTGGTACTGGATGGAGGTGAAATTTAGCCCCCCCCTTCATCGTTGCTTCCTTTCACCTTGTTTTTTTCTTCGTGTCACTTGATGACAGACCTGGACGATTTAATATTACTATCAGAGCAGCAACGCCAAGAAAGCCAAAGACCATGGCCTTTCATTTCTTCTAATATATCGAACGGTATTACCAGCAAACAGCTCAGCTACATTGATAGGGAGCTGGACAATATCCAGACTGGTGAAACTAGTGCCAATCAGAAGTTATCTGAAGCCAGAAGAAAGCTAAAGGAGATAGAAAACACCGGTAGTTTAAAAAACATACCTATTGCTGCTGGTGGCGTTGAAACTGCCATTCAAATATTAGAGAAAGAGAAATTTGATACGATGAATTCTCTACAAGCCATTGGGGAGGTTTCTTTCCCTTCCACAAACGAACAACTGGACCAACTAGATACATTCTTTCGGGAGACTGATGCTATTCTCAATGATCTTCTATCAGATGAAAGACAACTGAAAGATGCCCTAGCACAAGGCTATTCTGTTCTAAGTCCAACTCCAACACAATTTCAAGAGGAACTTAAGTCAAGATTGTTGCAACTTTGTAAAGTATACCCAGAGCATGCACCGTTTTGGGCGAAAACACTACATTCAGATACTTATGTAAGATACAACCCTGTTCAAAAGCCAAAGATCAAACAAGAATATATTGTCGAGAGCCAGTTATCCTTGAAGGTTATAAACAATGATACAAACAACAATAGTGATTCTCCTGCTTCTATATCAGACCTGAAACAATGGAGCGAGTTACGGGTGCAAACTCTCAAGTCTCTCAAGTTTGCTGCCAGCGCCAATATGAAAATTGAAACCACTAGGTTAGAAGCGGTGAGGCTTTTTGTTCGAAGCTTGATGAAGGGGAATCCAAACATCAGCGCTGACACGGCATATGGAACCGCAACAACTATTGAACACTCCATTTTTCTTGCGAATCAGTCAGATTATAGTTTGTTGGTAAACAAGGCGAGCAAGATATGTTGTGACTGTCTGCCTTTTTAAAAAAGTAGTTAGTTAAAGAGCCAGAATCCCATGGATAAGAATAAATAAATACTGATCAATACAACCCCTTGTAAATAATTGGAACTTCCGCCAGATATTGAATAACCTGCACTAATAACGGATATTATGAATGCGAAGACTTCAAACCTTTCAAACTTAAGATCAATTGGAGCCCCAATTACCCAACCGATTAATATGCAACAAGGGAGAACAGAAACAGATATTTGAACAGCAGAACCAACAGCAATCCCAACTGCTACATCCATCTTATTTTTGTATGCCATGTACACAGCTGATGTGTGCTCAGCAGCATTTCCAACAATAGGAATTAATACCGCTCCCACAAATTCTTCAGGAAGTTCAAGTAATTTAGCAGCACCTTCGACTGCATTCACTAAATAACTAGATAGAAACGAGATAAGGATGGATACCACAGCAAGAGCCACCAAGGAGCCGTTCCAACCGATGATTAGTTGTTCTTCACCATCATTGGTATCTTCCACGGAAGTATCTTCTGTTTCGTCCACAGATAAAGAAGACTTTCGCATTCTATAGAAACCAGAATTTTCTTCAAAAAGCATTCGGTGACTACGAAGTTGAAAGTTAAGAAATACAAGGTAAAGCGCGAATAAAACGACACTAGCGAAACGCGAGAAAGCTAGAATGGAACTCTCAGCCGCTTGTTCTGAAATAGATACATCGATTACAAGTGGAGATACTACGGCGGTAGTGGCAACGAGGAATAGTGTGACAGATGCCCTACCACCGTGTTGATTGAAATATTGAATATGATAACGACAGCCACCTATTAACAGAGAGGATCCGAATACCAAAAGCAAATTACTAATCACACTACCTAGAAGAGATACCTGAACTAATCGACGGTAATACAATGAGTTATCCCCACTTGAAGGTACACCTTTCAAAAGCGCGAAAAACGAAATGATCATTTCGGTAGCATTTCCAAAAGTTGCATTTAACAAGCCGCCGATAGTTTCATTAGTATGCAGTGCAAGTTGCTCTGTTATATATCCTAATCGTTCTGCCAATGGGGCAATAGAAAACAATGACAATAGAAATACGGCGGCAGCATTCCAACGAAAAAAACTTCCCAAAGCAGCAAAGGGAGCAAGAATTAGAAGCAAATTAAGTCGGGAGCTAAATACAAGATGACGAAAAACGAACATTGGTTCATCAGAGGGTTCAATGCGTGTTGTTGGTTCCGCGGGAAGCGATATATCAATGCCTTCCGTACGAATTATTCTTGGATAAGCAGCAAGTTCAAAATCTCCTCCCGATCTTGGAGGGGAATGCAAAGGAGTCGTTGATTCTAATCTCGCTTGTTCGGAGTCGGTGCGAAGGATTCTGTGATTCGTAGGCATCATATTGGGCTTCTCCTGAAGATAGTTACTGAAAATGAAAAAAAAGGAATTTTAGCCCGAATTTATTACGTCAGGAGAAATATAATGTGAATTCACACAATGTCGTTGCTTACGCCAAAATTGCAGCAGCGGCACCAATTATTACAAATATAACACCAACCAGAAACATCAAGACATGTTCTGACAATTCCTTCATATGGAAGCAAGTAAAAACATTTACAACGAAATCTACTGGCAGACAGATCCCTAGAACGAGGCTCACCTTGTTCGGGTCGACAATTACACCCGACCAAATATATAAAACAACCATCGATAGCATAACACTTGCGGAGATTAAGCCGCTTGCACTCGTGGACTTCGTGACTGGCCATTTAAGCACTAATATAAAATACATGGCATACGCGTTGCCACCACCAAAACCGACAACTCCTGAAAAACAAGACATGATACCAAAAAAACATACAGAGGATATCACAGCATTCACTTGGCCCTCCTCGTTGCCAATTTCACTTGATGCATCTTCCAACTCCATATATACTGCATCCGGAATTACAACGGTTTCAACATCATCCAAATCAAGAAGAGGAACACGCATAATTTCAGGAGAATCCGTAATGGGCGAAGATCTCCATATCCGGTATGCTTTGAAAAGTAGCACAAATGCAATTATAAAAGAAAAGTACGTAACTCCGTGTTTGAACCTATCTTCATGAGACTTTACAAATTCGATTCCCACAAAATTACATACAAGCAGAGCACAAACGGTAGAAATAAGACTTAATGATATCACCGATCTAAATGCATCCTCGGGCAGGTATTTTCTATACATAAAGAAGACTAGAAATCCGTTCACAAAGTCACAAAAGAAACTAATGAACAGGGCATCGAAGGTGTGAAGGTCATACATTACTATCAGAATAGGAACTACTAGTGTAAATGCTGATACTGCAAGACCAGCACTCGCTATCCCAGTAATACCACCAAGGATAGTAAGACCAAGAGCCTGTCCAACTTCGTACATGACTCAACTGATTGTTTAGTACACGCAGGCTGATTGTTAATACATTTCTAGTACTTTGTTACAGGTTAAATTATCTGCGTTATTTGGACCAGATTGGATCTAATGTCATTGGTAAACGACGCGGAAGACACGCACCAAGAAATAGAGCTTGGAGAAATATCACTCCATGGTGATTTCCAGAATGTAAGAACTCTCAGTGAAGAGAGCATCATTGCTGTTGCTCCGGAAGGCGGGAATAGTCACTGTTTTGGGGCTTCTGTGAATTTTGTCAATAGCATTGTTGGTTCAGGTATTATTTCTCTTTCATTCGCATTGAAGGAGACTGGGTTTTTTATGGGGCTAATCCTTTTTGTTATTGTGCCGTCCTTGACGTACTTCAGTGTCAATATACTCATTTCCTGTGGACTTCATTCTAATTCACCTTCATACGAAGGATTGGCTGAATTTTGTTTTGGACGAAAAGGTTTTTACATTGTTTCTGCATTTATGTTAGTATTTGCTTTTGGGGCCATGTGCAGTTACCTTATTATTGTTGGTGATACGGTCACTCTGGTAGTGAAGAATGTTTTTGGCAAAACAATTAGCAGAGAATTGACCATATTTCTATTTGCTCTGATTGTTATTTTGCCGTTGTGTTTGCTTAAAGATATGGCCAAGCTCTCGTTTAGCTCATTGGTGAGTGTGTCGGCAGATATCGCTATTGTGATTATTGTCCTTGTTGAGACAGGTACCGGTGCGGATGCCTGGGAAACTGAACACGACGATCTATCAATCGACACAACATTAAAGTTTTTTGGGCCAAGCCTGTTTGCTGGTATCGGTGCCATGTCTTTTGCATTTGTTTGCCAACACTCGTGTTTCATTGTATTTAACACATTGAGTTCCCCGACCTACGGCAACTGGAAGAAAGTTAATAATTATTCAGTTACAGTTGCCACCGTAGCGTCTTTGATGCTTGCACTAGGAGGGTATCTTACGTTCTATGATCAAACTTTGCCGAACCTATTGAACAACTACTCTGATACGAACTTAGCTGTTAACATCGCAAGGTTCATGCTTGCTTTGACCATGGTATTTACTTTTCCGATGGAGCAATTTGTTACGCGACATTCATTGTATGCCCTTATTTCAGGTTATTCTCCTGAGGTAGAAGGCCCGAAGTCAATGACCAATCGTTATCACTATGGGCTTACTCTGCTTTTGTGGGGTTCCTCGCTGTGTGTAGGACTCCTAGTCGATGATCTTGGGTTTATTCTGGAACTTACTGGCGCTTTTGGTGCGTCATTCCTGGGTTATATACTGCCGTCTATGTGTTATTTTAAGCTGTTCTCCTTTCGGGGGTTGTTAAATAAATCTACTGGAGCTTGGAGACAATCGAGTCCGCACTATAAGACTACCGTGTCTGAGAGATTAAGTGCTTTCAATGCATTCTTCCCTGCATTAGGAATGCTAATGTTTGGTGTAGTTGCTATGATTATCGGAACAGTGGAGTCATTTATGAATTAAGGTTCCCTCGTCGGAAAAAAGTAGATTCAATAAAGTTCAAACAAATCATTAGCACGCGACGCCACGGTCAATTGATCATTTAAAAAAACGAATATAATTTATTTTAAGATGCTACGAGTGCGAATGTAGTGGAGCCATCAATCGCTAATCTCTTAACAAGTAAAGTTATTAAAAGAGGGGCGGTCCCCGCAGAGAGAGGCGCAGTTATAGGTGTACAACTCCTGAATGGACGATGGATGATTACATAGTGAATAAGCGTCGAAAGATTCAAGATCAACGTATCGATGGAATTCGTTTAATCTCAACTATTTTCAAAGGTGAAGTATTCTGGTTTGATGGATTAACGGAGACCCCGTTGCCAGGGTTCACGCAAGATGCAATAATAAGGCTAGTTAACGAGCATGGCGGTAAAGTTATCAATACGAATTCATCCGAAGTTACCATTATTATATGTACAACAAGAACACATGCACAGAAGCTAAAGGAAGAAAAAACCAAGCGACGAAAGAATCTCTTTATTTTGAAACCAAATTGGATAATTGATTGTATTGACAGTAGGAGAAAAGTGGATACTATAGCCGACTATTTTGTCGTCAAGACGCATGATATGTTCACGAAGCCTGCTTCTTTTGAAATCTCCGTCGGAAATCTGCTTCAGGTTGCTGCAAAAGCCAGCGACGGTTCGGTAGTCACTTTGTCGCAAGTTGTTGTTTGGAGAGGAGTTCATGTGAAAGACATCATTCAAGAAGGAACAACGCACGAGGATGCGGTGCAATTGATAGGAAGTGAAAATGTTTTCTCTTGCAGCATGGCTGATGTATCTTCCCTCGTGCATGAGGTTCGAGGATTGCTGGGTCAAGTATTCGATCGAGTTTATTTTCTTCGCAATGATATATTTATCGGAGAAAATACCAAGACGTTTATTAACATGCAGGATATCGAAATGCGAATTCAAAAATCATTAGAAGGGAAAGGTTTCGAAACGCATCTCAAGGAAAGTCAAGTTGGTAGCCGATTTATTGATAAAAGTTACGACAAGTATGCGGCAGAAAGAACCTTTGGATGCGTTTTGCAAAATCAAAATGATTTGGAACAAATTGTGAATGGTCTTGTTATGATTTTACTGGGTCGTCTAAATGATTTAATCGATCGAACACGGGCTGAACCTTTATGGGAGCTTTCAACAAGAACGTCTAGAACCAACACAGTGTCCAAGGTTTCAAGTTTTGTGTATAGTCCAAAAAATCCATCGAGTTTTGTAAACAGTCAAGAAGAATTGACACGAATTCTAGTTGGGGGTTCTACTAAAGCACCAACGAAATATTCTAAGATTAACGGAGTGGCCCTTCGTGTGAGTGAACAATTGCGGCCTGCACCAGTGACTCTGATGACAGACTTATTTAAGAGAACTAGAAAGGTTGTAGGTGCTAAATCGAAAATAGAATTGGGCGATGAGGCTGGAGCTGATGACAGTATTAGAGAGATAAAAGAGTCGATGGTTCAATATATGGACACAGCAACAGATGTATATGAAATGACATGCAAAATATCGGAGTTTATTATAGGCCTGATCCGCAGCGAAAACCTTTTCAAAGCAAGGTATTCGTATCGGCTTTTGAACCTAGAGCTTAAAAATCGAAACTGCGATGGAGAGCATCTAAAACGTATCCGCCACGAAATTCAGACTCAATGCCGGAAAACGTATGGAGCTGATTTAAAGATTTAAATTCTTTATGGGTAGAAAATGATTAAATATCGAACCACCTTTTCTTTTCACTTTTCTCCTCGGACTGGTCAAAAATGGATTGCTTGTATTGAGCTACTAGATTTTTAACATCATCAGGGCTCTTTGCTGTCTTGGGTTCATCTTTGCTTTTTTTCTCTTTCTTTCGTGACGGTGTTCTCGCTTCTTCAGTTCTTTTCCTTTTTCTCTCTTCACTCACATCATCCTTTGTTAGATACTTTTCAACAGGGGCTTTGCTAGGTTTGTGTTTCACCGCATTGTTTTTCATATTCTGCAATTGTGCCTTCTCGATCCCCTTTTGTCTTGCTTTTAACTTGGCACTATTTTCAACAGCAAACTCAATAATCAAACGGGATTTTTGTTTAGGTGCCACAGCAGTAGAACGAGGTCCTCCAATAGCATGTACTGCATACGCTGGATTGTTATTTAAAACCCGTAGTGCAGCAAGAGCATGAACATGTTCTGTGAATTCAACGAAGCCATATCCTTTCGAGCGACCAAGAGTCTTTTTATCGTTCACTACATCTTCTCTTTGAACTTTCGCCTGTTTAATTACAATGTTCATGGTTTTCTTCTTCGGCCATTCTTTTGGAAGAAGATTGGCGTCCCCTTCATTATCACCTATCACACCATCCAACATTCCTTGCTTTGAAGCTTTTAAAAATAATTGTTTCAATTCCTTGTCGCCTGTTTCTGGATTTCCTTCCTCGTCACCACGAAAGAGATTTCGAACGGAGAGTCTCACGGGGGATATGAAAAATAGAGGATTCTTCAGTTTGGTTTTCTTTTCAACTTCTGCTCGTTCCCTCTTTTTAATATCAGTCTTTGGTACTTGGGTATCGTCTTTCACGAGTCCTTCTTTTGAAAGGTATAAATGTCGCTTATCAACTTTTTTGTTCTTGTCTAGATTCACCAATTCAGCTGCTTCATCGCGATCAATTGCAGGGGCAACTAGTAATGGACGTCCACCAACACTTATACCGGAACCGCCAGGTGAACTCTTCTCGCTCATACCACTAGATTGGGGAACTGATAGCGCTGTCTTAAGTGCACGGTCATACGAATCCGCTTTGTAGAAGTTTACAAACCCAACGCCTTTGCTTCTACCATCTTCCATCTTGGCGATTTTAACGTAGCGAACACCTCCAAACTTCTTAAACTCTTCGAATAATTCGGTTTCTGTGGTTTCAAACAGAATATTACGAATGAAGATAGTCCTTGAACGTTCCTCCAATGCAGACAATCGAGTTTTATCTCGATTGTCTTTCGCTGTAGTATCATCTTCAAAATCCTCGTTATCATCTGATTCTTCCTCCATTTCTTCATCTAAATCCTCTTCCTCCTCGTCCTCCATTTCTTCATCTAAATCCTCTTCCTCCTCGTCCTCCATTTCATCCTTTTCCTCGAAATCATCACGGGATTCATCTGCAGGTTTCTCCTCGGATGCGTTCTTCGTCTTATTCACAAGTCTATCGTAGTCAGATTTGTTCAGTGCCCAATCAATAGCCACAGGGCGGCTACACAAGTTCTTCCCATTTATCTTTTCTATTGCTTGATTTGCATCAATCCTACAAGCAAATTGAATAAACGCGAACCCTTTGTGAGTATCGTTGGATTGATTTTGGGACAACTTGATCTCTAAAATTGGTCCAAATGGAGAGAAAGTCTCCAATAGGATATCTTCGGTAACTGTAAACGCTAGATTCCTTAAAATCAACCTACATTTGGACTGAGATTTTTTTGTGGTCGCAATTTGTTTGACTCTTCGACACATTACAGGCATAGGCTGGTCTTGGCTCCATACTTTTCCTGAAAGTTTGGCAGTTGCGACTGACGCACTATTTTTTTTCGTGTAAATTACAAGAGCTGCGTTGCTAGCGTTGCCTAACTCTAACGATTGAAGAGGCATTTCAATCATATTTACTTTGCCCGCTTTACCTGCCTTCTGCTTCACTTGTGAAGTTGTCGCATCTTTTGGTAAGTTGAAAAGCACAATGGAACAATCTCGAAGCATTTCTTCCATCTTTCTTGCAGCAGATTCACCTTTGACAGCTTTTTTGGCATTTGTAATAGTTGCATCGGCAGCAAGACGACGAAATATATTGTCATCTTGTTCATCGGAAGTTTCTTTTTGAACGACGACCTTTTGTTTTGATATTGATGATCCACCTTGATGTTTATATCCCTTTTTCTCAGCGATTTGCAAAACCATTTTACTACCGCCAATGGATTGGCCTTGAAGCTTTTCAACTGCAAGTACCGCATCTTCCGCAAGTGCAAATTGCACGAAACCGTATCCTTTGCTCTTTCCTTTGTTCGGACCGTCTTTGTCTACTACGATAAACGCAGATTTCACGGGTCCAACTTCTGCAAATACATCATTAAGTTCTTCTGTATTGATACCCGGTAGGAGCCCTCGCACGAAAACACTGTCGCTTTCAGACATTTTCAAAAATGACTGGTGCTCTTGTTGCTGATAAAAAATTGAATAAAAATGTCAGCTTTGCTACAAGCTGTCACAGAGCGGGGGCCATCGAGGTCACGCAATACCCTCGACGACGAGGAGGAGAATGAAATCAGTCAGGAATTAAAGAACCAAGTCATTCATGAAGTTATTTTTAAAGTAAGTTCTTGCTCGATTTAATGCATTCAATATTGAATTTGTATCCAAGCCTTTAACTATTGGGACTGCATTACCAACCAAAGACATTGAGGTTCTTCTAATTGCTGTTGGAAGAGAACTCTCCCTTTTTTCAAGTACGCTTTTTACTAACGATTGTGCGAAGCCGATCGGCTCTCTGTGCTGCAATGGAGTAGAAGCCATCGTGATGGAGGGCAAGAATATTCTTATACTTCAACTTCGTTCCAGCGTGGTAGAGTTAGATCTGTACACCTGGTCAGACTTTATAGTTTCCCTCCCGTGTCTTACTCCAGCCACTAACCTTATTCTACTTGATATCCTAAGCACCTCCGTCTTCTTTTCTCGCGAAGAAGCGCAACCGCCTCTGCTTCGAAGTATAGGTTTGAAACCACAAGCCGTTGAAAAGTACGGAATTAAGCTTCTTGAACCAGGTAACTCTTTATCGGGAATATCCGCTTCCATATTATCGGAATGTGTGTATTCCGACAAATGTAACCTCGCACTTGCTTTAGTGAGTTTGTCAGAGCCACGGCTTGAGCAAGAAACTTTGTATGCGTTGATTGATCCTCTTTTGAACATTTTGTTAGATTTGAATATCGATATTTTGAAGAGTGCGTCGGATATTAGAAGAGAAGCCTCCCAAATAGAACATGTTCGCGAATACGACCGTTCTTACCTATATGTATAACATTTTATTATTATAGAAACTTAATCAATTATAATGGGACTAGAGACACCAAAGCCAGTGCCGTCAATGAGGTTTTCGAACATGGAATTCCTATAAGTTTGAGAAAAACTGGCAACCTGATCTGGCATTCGGACAGGAGTGAAAGCGAGTTTACCAGCCACATGCTCAGTGAATTCGGATAAAGTGTAACATGAAATTGCAGCTACAAGCAAGCTTTCAATAAATGAGTACATAAGTTCAATTTCAAAGCTCGAACCTGATAGTTTTTGGATCATATACATCCAAAACAATCTCGGATAGCTCTTCCATCGAATTCCCAACACAGCCATTGTACGATCAAGGTCTTCAAAAACATGATCGCCGCCAAGTAACTGTATCCTCATGCCATCTTTTAATTGATATGTTAAGCGAGTAGGGGGTGCAGGAGAAATTAAACTACCTCGTTGAGTGATCCAGTGCCCGATTGAGTCGTATGCCACGCGTACCAATTGGCCTTGTTTACACCTGCGTAAGTGAAATATACCAGCTGATATACCAACAGCAACATGCAAACTAGAGCATAAATCAAGCATATACGAAGGGGGGATACCGCCGTTGGTGTCAATGGGTTCAAATATATCAGACATACCAGTAGAACCGTACATGGCCCCAAGAGAACCATCCTGATGACCAGATACTTGATAGGAAGTCATGTGAACCATTAACATAGAAGGACACCTCCTACTCACTGATTCATAGTCCAAGTCAAGGACCGCGAGTCTTTCAGAGGACAAATTAGTAATGAAAACGGTGGCCTTTTCAATAAGGATATTCTGAATTACTGCATTGCCATTCAGACGAATATCATCAATGTATTCGATACTTTTACCAGAATTGAACTGGTTATATACTAATTTGTCGTGTTTCTTCAGAGGGTCTCCTCCTCGGGGTTCTAATTTGATGACTCGTGCACCTTGCGCCAAAAAAAGTTTGGCTACATGTTTCCAAGTCAGCTTTAATTTTATTAGGAAATCGTTCAAAATACTTACTCGTAGCACTGACAGTCACATCTCTATAAGGCAAAGAAAAATCCAGCAATTCTAAAAACGTGACCCCCTCTAAAGAAGTTAAACTTGAAATGGATGTCCCAACTAATTCGCATGCTGAATCGCGATCGCACCAAAGGTTCTTCGTGACGCACTCTGTGTAAGACCCTCTGTGGGATGGTAGCATAATGGGAACTCGTTGTTGACAACAAGAAAATGAATAGGGGATCGCAACCACGTTGTTTTGAACAAAAGAAGGTGTAGAAAACGAATTTAATCCCTCGGTGTTGTGAGATTGCAAATGAACTCTTTCATGAAATAACGCACCACTTTCCCTGAGTAAACCTGCAGCATAGTCAAAAGGGAGGGTGGATATCTTTGTTTGCACAATATCATAAAGCTCCAGCATAGACACCGATGCAATATCAACGTTAATATAAAGAGATTCAACAAGTAATTGGAGGGCCTCTTTCCAAGTGTTGGCAAACAATCCTAATACAAATATGTCTCGGAAATCTCTAGACGTGTATTTGCAATGCAAAGGGTTTGCAACAGCGATCTGATGATCATATCCCGGCTCTAAATCATCAGATGCAATGTTGTTGGTTCCTTGTGCTGATTGAATAAGGGCAGGGGCACCGCACCACAAACCATTGTGCTGAACGAACGTCAATTGGTGTTCTAACTAAGAATGATATATACTTACTAGAAGAGATGATGTCACGAATCTACCCTTTCCAGTCTCGAGTTTATATGTTAATGCCAAGCAAATACCACTAACCAATGCTTGAGAAGCTGTCAGGGCTCCAAAACCTTGCGGACACGAACGATAAGATTTCGAGCCGTATAAACTCCCACTTAATCCAGAAGCAGCCCAAAAAGCAGCTGCATTAAATGGAAGTGTCGAGCCATGAACACCCCAACCAGTGAGTTGCGCGTACACAATGTGAGGATTTAAATTAGAGACTTTGTCATAACAAACGTCGCACTCACGAAGAGTTGATTGATCTATATTGGTGACAAAAACATCTGCATCTCGAAGTAAATCGTCAAATAATTTTTTCCCTTGTTTTGTTCTCAAGTCGCAGTATACGCTATACTTGCCCAAATCAAATACATCCGTTGGCGACGGCTCGACTGCGGTAGGAAGTTCAAGCTTAATAACTTCCGCACCAAGTTCAGCCATAATTCGAGCAGTAGCAGATATTCCATTCGACCATTCAACCACCCTCACTCCATGCAACACAGGTTTCCCCTTCCCAGGTTTTTCTTTCATGGATTCATTTCGAAATTCTTGTGGAGGAAGCAGTGGCTCATCAGGAATGCCAAGACGCCCTTTTGTATTTCGAAAAGATACTACGAAAGTTCCATAAGATATAACAGCTAGAGAAATTGCTAACAGCACGCTCCCCCGGTAATCTTGTTGCTGCTTGCTATACATGATCGTTCAAATTTTATTTTGGATTATTTATTATTCGTCTGCCCAACTCTCAACCGACATCTTCTTTTTGGTTTTAAGTTTGCGTGAACGGAGAGACTTGTCTGTATTTCGAATTTCCTGTTCTCGAGCCTCTAGCTGAGATTTGAACTCCTCGTGTAGACTGATAGATGGGGATGTGGTAGTTTGAACCTCCTTAAGGTGATCCTGCCATTTATTGAATTGCCGGAGCGCAACACTATCAGTAAACTTTTCATTAGATGCGATGTATTTTGTTTGTATGTCCAGAAATTCGAATTGATGTGCAATTTTTAAGGCTGTAAGGCCGCGTGCAAGCGCACGTATGTTCTTACCGGTCGGCTCTACTGCGATACCATAAAGTAACTCTTTTGCAAATTCACAATGAATATCGCCGGAAGAGAACGACAACAAATATAATACAAATTGCAATACCGGTTCAAATGGAATTTCTTCGATGGGAGATTGAGGTGGAGGGTGAAGTAAAGTAGTTATCAGGGGTATGGCCATATCTTCGATGCACTTGCGTCCCGATACAGTGTTTTCGGCTAGAATTGGAAAACATACAGCAAGACATTGTCTTAGCCGCACGTCCGATTCAGAAGTGGGATGAAAGTAGAGAACCAACAAGCACTGTAAGATACGGACGTCAACCAATCTTCCAACAACTGCCAACTTAGCAAGCCCTTCAGCGGCGACGAGACGGAACTCGAGGTCGTCACTATCCAAATATTCAAGTAGCTTAAACATCATATCTTCAGATGCTGATTTTTCTACTTCGTCAGAGTTGTCGGTAATGCTTTCAATTCCCCAAATCATAATCAAATCGAAAACTGCTCGAAGTGAATTCATTCTTACCTCTGCAACTTCCTCCTCTGTATCGAGAAACAAAATCAAGAGATTCAAATGTTTTTTCGCTGCAGATAAATCAAGTTGGCAATAGAGTGCCAGACACCTCACCGCTACTCCACGTCTTGTTTGCGATGCCGTTTGTTGGATTTCTGGTAAAACAACTCTGTCAAGTAGGCTATCCATTTCAGGAATAACACTAGGTTTACAAACGTTTTCAAATAAGCTCAGAGCAAGAAGGAGAGACCGTTCTTTCCTCCAAGCCGACACATCGCCACCTTGGGTGTCAACTTCCTTGAGCTTCTTTTTCAAAATAGCTGCCTGCTCGTAATCTTCATTGCTTACTGCTGATTCAAGCAACATGGTCAGCGAACTTTTCTCCTCCTCCAAATCATCCTCCAAAGGCTCTAAAATCTCAATAGCCAATCCGATACATTGTCGCATAAAATCTTCTTCGTTGCCGCGCAGTATGTGTAGCAGTTCAACCGCGCATTTGATCGTCTTAGAATCGATCTTACCTGATTTGCTGATGGTTTGCTCCGCTATCATTGAAAGCTTTTGTTGTCCGACTACATCATGTGATGTTTCCAGACGAGCAGAAAGTTGAAGTAGCCGCTGCAAAACAAATTCACTCCCTTCAGATTGATCAATAAATGGCCTAATGATATCGCAGAGCGCAGATGCATCCGGAATTCTTGTAATATTGTAAGAATACTATCTAAACAACAAATTTGTCCTAGGCGAACTTACAAATCATCCATTCCATCCTGGTCATTTTGCTCGAGTAACGACAGAAATTTTGCATACCAAAATACAGCGCCTTCGGATGTCATTGCTTCTTCTCGGGTCGGGTTCCATGCAACAGCAGATTTCGTAGCTCCTCCTTCCACAGAATTCTTAAAAATGGATTTCAAAGCCAGAAGTGCTATATCTAAATTGGTCTCCACGTCCAGCAACTTCAAGAATTTTTCAATTTGCCCATCTACCAGCCAGTGATCGCATACCATATCCTCGCAAGCCTTTTGTACCTCAGCTTGTCTGTCCCTCAAACCATCTCTGAGAAGAGTAGCACGCTGGGCAATCGACAAGTGTTTCGGATGTACTCTTCTACCCAGCTATATAAAAGATAAGTATGCTAATAGAGGCTTCTTCGATACTTACCTCTCTGTACGCACTCACCCGAATATCTTCCCTGATGTCACGGGTACATAGAAGAATGTCTGCCAACGACGCTTTTGTTATAGTGATAGTTTGCAGGACAGCTCGTCGGACTTCAGAACTTCCGTCCCCTCTAAGAAGCCTCAGCATATTCAAGACAATAACATCACCAGTATCCTCTGGATTTTGAAGTCTCTCAAGTGCTCTGCCACACACCATATCAATACATGGAAATAAAATAGATCAACAAAACCTACCGTACTGCATTGGCTCTCACTGTAGCATTGCGGTCATCTAACCTTCGAATGAGAATATCTTCGAGTGATTCCCAAAGATCATCTGAAAGATCATCTCCATCGCCA